>ENA-UONU01001787-UONU01001787.1-human-gut-metagenome-genome-assembly--contig:-CS51-NODE-1787-length-14536-cov-5.230647_pt1 | contig 14536 bp, 12 predicted proteins | sample MGYA00242462_ERZ724009 | MGnify/ENA metagenome assembly ERZ724009 | reverse complement strand
TCATCATGGTCTCCACCTGAGGGACCTGTACTCGTTGCGGGTCAACGATGGTAAAAGAATTTGAGCGTGCAGGATTCCCAGTTGTTCTTATGTGCAACCTTCTTCCGGTTGCCCAGACGGTGGGTGTAAACAGAATGGTTCCGACTATCTCTATTCCTTATCCTCTCGGAAATCCGGGAACATCGAAGGAAGAACAGCATATTCTTCGCCGTTCCAGAGTGGGCGCAGCCCTTGATGCACTGGCAACTGATATTAAGAAGCAGACAATCTTTAAGGTAGAGATATAAGGGCTGGCATCCCCGCGTTGGCGGGCAGGAAGGGTAGAAGAGTATGAAAGATAAAAAAAATACGGTATTTACCGTTTCCCTTTTGTTGACGCTGGCTGTCACTGTATGGGCAGTCGCGTTCAACGGAAACTTTACTGCGGTTTCCAATGCGATCTATTCATTTATTACAAATGACTTTGGCTGGCTGTATCTTCTTGCCATGCTGGCTTTCGTACTGTTTTCTGTGGCAATTGCCTTCAGCAAATGGGGCGATATTAAGCTGGGGCCGGACGATTCAAAGCCGGAGTATTCCACTACCTCCTGGTTTGCTATGCTGTTTGGAGCTGGTATGGGCGTAGGCCTGGTATTCTGGGGAATCTCAGAGCCGGTGGCTCATCTGGCAAATCCGATCCCGGGCATCGAGCCCGGGTCGGAGGAGGCCATCAACTTTGCATTGCGTTCCGCATACATGCACTGGGGCTTCCATCCATGGGCAAACTACTGCGTCCTGGGACTGGGCCTTGCCTATTTCTCATTCCGCAAAGGAAAACCAGGACTCATCAGCTCCATCTTTGAGCCTCTCATTGGTGAAAAGGGAGTAAAGGGCTGGCTGGGAAAGACCATCGACGTTCTGGCAGTATTCGCTACCGTTGCTGGTGTAGTTACTTCTCTGGGACTGGGCGTTCTGCAGATCAATGCAGGACTGAGCCATGTATTTGGTATTCCAACCACTCTTTTAGTGCAGATCATTATTATCGCCGTTGTAGCTGTGATCTATACCTGGTCAGCAGTGGACGGCATCGGACGTGGTATCAAACTGATCGGTGATGCAAACCTCTATATTGCCATTGGCCTTCTTCTGTTGACCTTTTTAGTAGGCCCTCATGTGGAAGTGCTTGAGAATTTCACCAATGGAATCGGGCAGTATATCCAGAACTTTTTCAGCGACAGCCTGATGATGATGCCCTATGGGGATGATTCTTGGAATGGAAGCTGGAGGATCTTCTACTGGGCATGGTGGATTGCATGGGCTCCCTTCTGCGGTTCTTTTATCGCACGTATTTCAAAGGGAAGAACCATCAGAGAATTTATCCTGGGCGTTATGCTTGCCCCGGCTCTTGGTTCTATCCTCTGGTTCGCTATTATGGGGTCACTGCCTCTCCATCTGTTCTCCACCGGCGCTATGTCATTGGAAGAGCTGAGCACCCTGTCTGCTACTCCTGAGACTGCTCTGTTCGTAGTAATGGCGAAGTATCCTTTGGGAACGATCCTTTGCGTGGTATCCCTTGTACTTTTGTGTACCTTCTTTATTACATCTGCAAACTCAGGTACGTTTGTGCTTGCCATGTTTACTTCAGAGGGAGATCTGAATCCTCCTAACAATAAAAAGATCCTTTGGGGCGTTATCATGGCAGTCCTGGCAGTAGGACTTCTCATGGCAGGCGGATTGAAGCCGCTGCAGACCATTTCACTGGCTGCGGCTTTCCCCTTCATCTTTATTATGCTGTTTGCGGGCGCAGCCCTGGTGAAGCAGTTAAAGAAGGATGATAAAGAAAAAGAAGAAAAGAAGTAAGAGCAGTTATTAAAATATTGATAGCAGAAAACAGCTTCGGCGTGTCAGGCCGGGGCTGTTTTTTCTATGGAAAATATTTCTCTTTTTCTTTTGATTAGCCTCTGTCCGGCTGGTCCATACTGTAGTTATCAGATATGAACCAGATCACAGGGAGGGAAAGAATGAGAGGGGAACAGGAAAGAACGGAAAATAGAAGCGGGAAAACAGGTATCTCTGTGGGACGCATGAACGGCAATCGATGTCCGGAAAGACGGATACTCCGGGGAGATTTATATTATGCTGACCTGTCGCCGGTGGTGGGGTCGGAGCAGGGTGGCGTGCGTCCGGTATTGGTTATACAGAACGATCGGGGAAATCTCCATAGCCCCACCCTGATCGTGGCTGCTGTCACCAGCCGTTTGACAAAGGCTGCTATCCCAACCCATGTAAGCCTGGAAAAATCTTCCGGGGGGCTGCGCCAGGATTCCACTGTGCTGGCAGAACAGATACGAACCATTGACAGAAATCGCCTGAAGGAATACATAGGTCACCTGGACGGGAGGCAGATGGCGGATATAGATGGGGCAATGAGGATCAGTCTGGGGATGGCATAGATGGGCAGTCATCATCATGAAGGTATTGTTTCTTAAAAAGGCTGTTATAGAAGTTTGACACTTCTATAGCGGTCTTCTTTTATATAGAAGGAAAGAAACTTTTGTTTTTTGATTTTTTTTAAGAAAGTGTATTCTATCGTTGATTGATGAACGGATAATTGTTAGAAAAAAATATCAAAACTATCTAAAATACTGTTTTTGAAATGTGAAAAAATAAACATTATTATTTTCACAAGCAAGAAAATAGGGCGTTATTCTTGAAAAAATATAGCGAAATCACGTTAATTATCAGACAATGTATTGCAAAATATACAAAACTCATGTATGGTGTAGCTATACATTTTACAACGCGCGAAAAACTGTATAAAAGTAGATTCGGTGAAAAGATAGGAGGCAGTCTGAATGAAATATGTGATCCCTGAGTCGGTGCAGGAAGCTCTGCAGATTTTGGCAGAGTCCGGCGGTAAGGCCATTGTTTTGGCAGGAGGTACAGATCTGGTGCTGGATCGTCATGCAGGAAAAAAACCGGCTGATATTTTGGTGGATGTGATGCGGATCCCGGAATTAAGCGGCATCCGTATAGAGAATGATGAGATTGTAATAGGAGCAGCAGTGACCTTGACTGAGATCGCACGCTGTCCGCTTATACTGGAGCGCTATCCCTCCCTGGCAAAGGGCTGCGGTACAGTTGGATCCCTTCAGATCCGAAATGCAGCTACTCTGACTGGAAATGTGATCAGTGCCCAGCCGGCAGCGGACGGAGCGATGGCTTTAGCACCGTTAAACCCAACATTTGTGATCGAAGGGCCAGATGGAACCAGGACTCAGAATATGGAAGAAATGTATGCCGGATTTGGACGGAGCGCCATTGATCCTTATAAGGAAATGGTGACTCAGATCCGTATTCCATGCCCAGCAGAACATGAGGCAGCTTCCTTTGTGCGTCTGGAGCTGAGAAAATCTTTATCCCTGCCAATGTTAAACACAGCAGCAATGGCACGTGTAGAGGACGGTGTAGTAAAGATGGTGCGGATTACTATGGGACCTGTAGGAGTGGGGCCGAAGCGGGCAAAGGCAGCGGAAGAATGGCTTACAGGAAAGGAATGGACGCCGGAGAATTTACGCCAGGCTGCAAAGCTGGTTATGGAGGACGCCAATCCCAGAAGCAATCCTCTCAGAGGCAGCAAGGAATATCGTGAGGACACCCTTCCTGTCATTGTGAGAAGGGCGTTAGAGGAGATCGGAGCACAGTTGGGCCTGGAATCAGGCGCAGAATATTAGGAGGTGAGGGCAATGCTGCAGGTATTGAGATGTACAATTAATGGAGAGCCCATCGAGGCGGAGGTAGATCCAGAGTTAAGGCTGGTTGATTTTTTGAGAGAGAAGCTGTATCTTACAGGAACAAAAATAGGATGTAAAAAGGGTGAGTGCGGGGCCTGTACGATCATCATGGACGGCAAGGCCATCAATTCCTGTATGGTACCTGTAATGCGGGCTACAGGATCCGTGATCCAGACCATAGAGGGCGTTGAGAAAAATGGAAAACTTCATGTGATCCAGGAGGAGTTTATTGAGAAGGGAGCAATCCAGTGTGGTTTCTGTACCCCCGGTATGATCATGTCCTCCAAGGCTCTTCTTGACAGCAACCCCAATCCCTCCAAGGCAGAGGTAAAAGAAGCATTAGGCGGAAATATCTGCCGCTGCACCGGATATGTTAAGATTGAGGAAGCAGTAATGGGAGCTGCCGAGAGGCTTCGTAAGGAGGTGGAGTCATGACATGCGTAGGTAAAAATATTCCTAGAAATGACGGTTACGATAAGGCTACTGGCAGGGGACTTTATACCCATGATATTTTTCTCCCAAGAATGTTGTATGCAAAGGTGCTGAGAAGCCCATACGCTCACGCTATGGTCACATCCATTGATACCTCTGAGGCGGAAGCAATGCCGGGTGTCCGTGGGGTATCGACCTTTGTAAATACGACTATGAGGCGTTTCAACACTTCTGCTACTATGGTGACCACCAACCCGGGAGTGGAGCCGGTGAAGGATCAGACTGTATTTACAGGAGAACCAAAATACATAGGCGATGAGATCGCAGCAGTAGCCGCTGATACAGAGGCTATCGCCGAGGAAGCGATCAAGAGGATCAAAGTGGAGTACGAGGTGCTTCCTTCAGTGATGGATCCTTTGGAAGCGATCAAGGAAGAAGCATTAGATGTACATCCTGGCTTGTGTGAGCAGAAAAATATCTGCGGAGAGCCGGTGGAGATCCTTTTTGGAGAGCCGGAGAAGGGGTTTGCGGAGGCAGATCTGATCATTGAGACATCTGTTACCCTGCCAAGAGTGAAGCAGGCCCAGATGGAAACCCATGCAGCAGTGGCCAGCTATAAGGCAGATGGTACGCTGGAGGTATATTCCACTACCCAGACGCCTCATCCGACGAAAATGATCTTAGCTGATATTTTTGAGCTTCCCGAGAGTAAGGTGTGGGTAAAGAATCCTCCTTATGTAGGCGGCGGATTCGGCGTGCGTATCGGTATCAGCGGTAAGGCGGAGATCATTGCTGCCGCTCTCAGTATGCGCTGCCACCGCCCGGTAAAATATGTGTATACCAGAGAAGAAGATTTTATTGCCAGTGATACCCGTCACGGCGGTTATCTCAAGGGCCGCCTGGGTGTGAAAAAGGATGGAAGCTTTGTGGCTCTTGACACGGCTGCCTGGCTTAACACAGGCGCTTACGCTACCTTTGGCGTAGAGCTTTTGGGTGTGTGCGGAGCCTGCGGTACAGCAGGAACCTATCATATCCCCAATCTTCATTATTCCGGTTATCCAGTGTATACTCACCAGGAGACAGCAGGTGCGTTCCGTGGATTTGGAACACCTCAGGGAACCTTTTTAGTAGAAACACTGGTAGATGAGGCTGCTAAGAAATTAGGAATGGATCCGGTCAAGATCCGCCTTATGAATACGATGAGAGAAAGCGATCAAAACTGGTTCCCATTCTCCTTAGGATCCATTGGAATCAATGAATGTCTGGAGAAAGCAGCAAAAGAAATTGGCTGGGAGGAAAAGAGAAACGAGAAGAAGTCCGGCGTGATCCGCAGAGGCGTGGGAATTGCCTGCGGAACCCATGTCAGCAATGCAGCTCCTTTCTGTGTGGACTATAATACCGCTACCCTGAGGATCGAGCAGGATGGTTCCATGCTGGTATCTACTGGTATTCCGGAGATCGGGCCTGGTTCTACGACAGCCCTTTTGCAGGTTGCGGCAGATGTAATGGGTATCCCCTTTGAACGGATCACGATGCAGTACGGCGATACCAAGGCAGGCCCATTTGACATCGGAAGCCATGCTACCAGAACCCTTTACACGGTGAGCCAGGTAATTGACAAGGCCGGTGCGGAATTGAAGAAGGATATTTTGGATTATGCAGCTCAGTTCCTTGAGGTGGAGGCAGCTTCCCTGTCCTTGGAGGATGGAGTGATCTCAGGCGGAGGAAAATCGATCCCTCTGTCGAAGCTGGCATACGAGGGACATCTGAGAGGAAAACAGTTTATCGCTTCCGCCAATATGGTTCCGCCAAACTCCCTTCCATGGTATGCCCAGACTGCTGAGGTCGAGGTGGATATGGAAACAGGTATGGTGAAGGTCTTAAAGGTTGCAGCAGCCCATGATGTGGGAAAGGTGGTAAACCCCAGACTGGCAGAAGGTCAGGTAGAGGGCGGAGTTCTCCAGGGTGTAGGATATGCATGCCGCGAGGAAATGACTTATGTAGACAACAAGGGATTTTACAATGACGGATTCCATAAATATATGCTTCCTACCGCTGATGATTATCCTGAGATCGTATCAATCCTGGTTGAGAGCGACGATCCTAAGGGAACCTTCGGAATCAAGGGAATTGGCGAGGTAGGTGTGTGTCCAACCGCTCCAGCGATCGTGTCTGCTGTTGAGAACGCTACTGGGATCCGCTTCCATGAGATTCCAATGACTCCGGGACGTGTTCTGGCAAAGATCAAGGAAGCCTATCCGGACGGTAAGTTTTAAAATTTCATGTGGGTATAAATGAGTATAAAACAGGGCGGGCCGATCCAGCTTTTGCTGGCTGTCCGCCCTGTGAACGCTTCCCATGGCTGAACTGTTACATCCAAAATAAGAAATGGGGAAACTCAAGAAAAAATGTTCTTGACATTGCTGTCTTACAGTGATAAAGTATTAGCAACAGATTAAGACACAGCATTGAAGGAGAAAAGTAGCAGGATCAAGATGGTTCAGAGAGCGACCGGTTGGTGTGAGGCCGTCCTATTATCCTGGGAAGATCACCCCTGAGCTTTCAGGCTAAACAGCCAGAAAAGTATATCTGTGAGAGAAACAATCGTTTTCTCCAGAGCTTTTCCGGTTCAGTAAGTCTGAACGGTTGATAACCGTTATCTTATCCCATATTGATAGATATGTGGGCGGAGTGGCCGTTTGTTCGGCAATGAAGAGTGGTACCGCAGAGGTTAGAACCTTTGTCTCTTACAGGAGGCAGAGGTTTTTTTGTTTTTCCATGTTGGTGCGTCTTATTCTGCAAATTTTTTCATTGCAGGAGGAAAAGAAAATGAGAGTATTGGAAAAGATCAGTGATTTTTTTGGAACGTACATGGCATTCATCGTTCTGGCAGTGGCAGCTTTAGCTCTGTTTGCTCCGGGAACGTGCCTGTGGGTGCAGACATCCTGGGTTAATTACCTGCTGATGGTGGTTATGTTTGGTATGGGTCTCACCCTAAAGTTAGACGATTTTAAACTAGTGTTTACCCGTCCTAAGGATATTATCGTCGGCTGCCTGGCACAGTTTACCGTTATGCCGATCCTGGCATGGATCCTGGGAAAGGTATTCCAGTTGGATCCGGCCCTGATGGCGGGAGTAGTGCTGGTGGGAACCTGCCCCGGAGGTACTTCCAGCAATGTGATCACGTATCTCTCTAAGGGTGATGTTCCCCTTTCTGTGGGAATGACCAGCGTCAACACACTTTTGGCTCCCTTCCTTACCCCTGCTATCACCTATTTTCTTCTGAGAACGACAGTTACAGTCGATATGGTCAGCATGTTTATGTCTATTGTCAAGGTTGTCATCATCCCGATCGCCCTGGGTTTTGTCATCAACAAAATGTTTGGAAAGACGACACAGAAAATGGTCAAGGTTCTTCCAAGCGTATCCGTTATCGCTATCTGCCTGATTGTTGCAGCTGTGGTATCCCATAATGCAGAAAAGATCATGAGCACCGGCGTGCTGGTATTTGTGGTAGTGATCCTTCACAATCTGTTAGGCTATGCATGCGGATTCCTTGTAGGAAAATTGCTCCGGCTTAACATTGCAAAAACAAAAGCCCTTTCTATTGAAATCGGTATGCAGAATTCCGGGCTTGCAACCTCTTTGGCAGGAACTGCCTTCCCAACGCTGGCTATGGCTACCGTGCCGGGAGCGGTATTCTCTGTATGGCATAATATTTCCGGGGCAGTCCTGGCAAATATCTATAACCGCTGGACAGAAAAGCAGTAATTTCTTGACAATCCGCTTTTTTGCATGATATGATAGGACTCGTTGCAAAGCCCGAAAAATAAGGTCTATAGGGCTTTCCGCCGATTTCCGGCGTAAAATGAATCGAGTGTTCGGGACCTTCCACTCGTAAAACAAAACTAGAGGAGAAAAGTGAATATGAGAGAAAGCAGCAAGAAACAGTACTATTTGGCCTACGGGGCAGCCATCGCGGCTGTATATGTGGCTTTGACCATGGCGTTTGCCCCGATCAGTTTTGGAGCGATCCAGTTTAGGATCTCTGAAGCGTTATGCGTTCTGCCGTATTTTACCCCGGCAGCGATCCCTGGTCTTTTTGCAGGATGTTTTTTATCCAACCTGTTGATGGGAAGTCCGTGGGATATGATATTTGGCAGTCTGGCTACCTTGATCGGAGCTTTGGGATCCTGGTATGTGAGAAGGAACAAATGGTGTGTGTGCATTCCGCCGATCGTATCGAATGCTGTCATTATCCCATGGGTTCTGCGCTATGCTTACGGTTCGCCGGATCTGATCCCGGTAGCGATGGTGACGGTGGGGATCGGGGAGATCCTGGCTGTAGGAGTGCTGGGAAATGTATTGCTGGCAGCCTTGACCCCTTACAGAAATCTAGTGTTTAAGGGGCAGGCAGTATAAAAATAAGCGGGCGGGCCTTTTTATAAAGAACGAAATTTTTAATGGAACCGCAGAGATTGCGGTTTACCGGCTTGTCGGCGAAGGGTAACAGATAGGGAAATGTCTAAGGGCATTTCCCTATTTTTATCTGGTATTTCCATTTTTTTTTGATATAATGTAACTGTTCAGGGGGGAGTAGGCTCCTGTTCGGTAAAAAAGGAATAGATGGTATCAAAAGGTATGAAGGAAAGGAATACAGAATATGTATCAGATTGATTTTCATAAACCAGAACATATACATTTTATCGGGATCGGCGGGATCAGCATGAGCGGGCTTGCCGAGATCCTTTTGGAGGCAGGTTTTACGGTATCTGGATCCGATGCACATAAGTCCGGCTTGACGGATCATTTGGAGGAAAAGGGAGCCAGGGTTTACTATGGGCAGCGGGCTTCTAACCTGGACAAGGAGCCAGGGATCAGCGCTGTGGTATATACGGCAGCAATCCATGAGGATAATCCGGAATTGGCGGCAGCAAGGGAGCGGAATATCCCTATGCTTTCCAGGGCAGAGCTTTTAGGAGAGCTTATGCGCAATTACAGGCATTCGGTAGCGGTAGCGGGGACTCATGGAAAGACTACCACCACTTCGATGATCGCAGATATTCTTCTGGCCGGGAATATGGATCCTACTATTTCGGTAGGCGGGATTTTAAAGGATATTGGCGGAAATATCCGGGTGGGGGGAGAGGATCTGTTTGTCACAGAGGCGTGTGAATATACCAACAGTTTCCTTTCCTTTTTCCCTACCATTGAGGTGATCCTCAATGTGGAGGAGGATCATTTGGATTTTTTTAAGGATATAGAGGATATTCGCCATTCCTTCCGGCTATTTGCCGAAAAGCTTCCCTCCTCCGGCCTTCTGATCGTCAACAGCGGCATTGATCATCTGGAGCAGATTACGGATGGACTTCCCTGTAGGGTGATTACCTTTGGAAAGGACAGTTCCAGTATGTATACAGCCCGGAATATTACTTATGACGAGTATGCACGGCCGTCTTATGACCTGATCGTGCAGGGAGAGATGGTAAGCCGTGTTACTCTGGGGGTTACAGGAGAGCATAATGTATATAATTCCCTGGCAGCCATTGCAGTGGCCCTGGAGCTGGGAGAGGGGTTTGATGCAGTTATGGCAGGGCTCTGCCGTTTTACGGGAACGGACCGGAGGTTTGAGAAGAAAGGGGAGATCGGCGGAATTACCGTGATTGATGATTATGCCCATCACCCTCAGGAAATCCGCGCAACCCTGGCAGCTGCTAAAAATTATCCTCACAGAAAGCTGTGGTGTGTATTCCAGCCCCACACCTATACTAGGACAAAGGCGTTTTTAGATTCGTTTGCAAAGGAGCTGTCAGCAGCAGATGAGGTAATCCTGGCAGATATTTTTGCAGCCAGGGAAACGGACACTCTGGGAGTTTCCTCCAGGGATGTGGCTGAACGCATTGAAAAGCTGGGAACGAAAGCCCGTTATATTCCTTCCTTTGATGAGATTGAAACATTTCTTTTGGAAAATTGTGTTCCAGGCGACCTGTTGATAACTATGGGGGCCGGAGACATTGTAAAAGTTGGAGAAAAGCTTTTGGGACAGTAGTTATCCACAGTATCCACATAGTTTTCAACATTTTATGTAAAGAAACTATGTGGATTTTTTTGTCCCTGCGATGAGAGTAGAAACAAGTCGAAAAAGGTAGATTTTATAAGGAAAAAAGGGAGGGGGAAGTCGAAATGGATCGAAAGGAGATTCCATTTTTCCACATTTTCCACAATATCCACAATTCATAATGTGCACAAATAGCTCCTATTTCCTTTTAGATGTGTATGTGGTATGATAGAAGAAGCAAGGAGTGTTGGAATGATGAAGGACAGATGGAGTGTGCCAGTGACGGCCGTGGCCAATGAATTTATTGACAAGCACATGGCAGCAGCGAATGGGGAATATGTAAAAGTGTATCTGTATGTCCTGCGCCATCAGGGGGAAGACATCACCATAGAACGGGTGGCCGATGCGCTGAACCATACGGAGTCGGATGTGAGAAGGGCTCTTTCTTATTGGAAAAAGGCAGGGATTCTTATGGAATCTTCCGGGAGACGCCCGGATAAGCAGACCGTATCCGGAAACCAGGAAGGATTAGAAGAACGGAAGTCAGAAGTCCTGAGGCATCAGGAGCTGTTAGACAGGAGAATAGGCTCTGAAGCAGACGGGTCTGGGCAGGCTGAGGACTTTCCTGTTTACTCTGCGGATCAGGTGAGCCGCCTGGCTCAGGACGAGGAGTTTTCCCAGCTTCTCTATATTGCGCAGAAGTATATGAATAAGGTTTTTACCCCTAGGGAATGTCAGATTTTTGCATATCTCTATGAAGGGCTTTCTATGAGCAGTGAACTTCTTGAATATCTGGTGGAATATTGCGTGCAGAATGGACACTTTTCTATGCGCTATATTGAGACGGTAGCTATGAGCTGGCATGAGAGAGGGATCAGGACAGCGCAAGAGGCAAAGGATTACAGTTCTTCCTACAACCGCGATTCCTTTGCGGTGATGAAGGCTTTTGGGATTAATGACCGCAAACCGGCGTCCTCAGAGCAGAAGATCATGGACAAATGGTTTCAAGATTATGGATTTTCCAGAGAGCTTGTGCTGGAAGCCTGTGCCAGGACGATCACGGCGATCCATACCCCCAGCTTTCAATATGCGGATAAGATCCTGTCGGAATGGAAAAAGGCCGGAGTGAGACGGTTGGCCGACCTGGAAGCTTTGGACAGCAGGCGGTCCGCAGCGCGTCAGGAAAATGAGGAAATGCGGGACAAGCGTCTCCAGAAATACGATTCCGCTATCGCTGCCGGACAGAATGCAAAGAGAAACAGCAATAACCAATTTCATAATTTTAAGCAGCGCGATACCGACTACGATGCCCTGGTTTTAAAGCAGGTGCAGGAGTGGGTTGGACAGCAGCCATAGGGAGGTGAAGCATGGCTTTAAGCAATTCTCAGTACGATGCGATCATGCGGGAGTACGGGAGACAGCAGATTGAGAATCAGCATGATCTGGAGGAAAGGCGCAGGCAGGTTTATGAGAGGCTTCCAGTCATAAAAGAACTGGAGCGGGAGATTGCAGAATGTTCTGTAGCCTGTGCAAAAAAGCTTTTGGAGGGAGAGCCGGGAGTGTTGGAGCGGCTGCGTGGAGAATTAGCAGATCTTCGGGAACAGAAATCCCTTTTGATCCGTGCAGCAGGATTTCCGGAGGATATGTTGGAGATGCGCTATCGCTGCCCGGATTGCCAGGATACGGGAATGATCAATGGAAAAAAATGTCATTGTTTTTTGCAGGCTCAGATGAAACTGCTCCACGCCCAGTCCAATCTTGGCCAGATACTGGAGCGGGAAAATTTTTCTTCCCTGACCTTTGACTATTACGATGACAGTCAGGTGCTCCCCCAGCTGGGGATCACCAATGCCGCCTACATGCGCCGGGTAGTTAAAGGATGCCGCCAGTTTGTGGCGGAGTTTGACCGGAAACATGAGAATCTCCTGTTTACAGGAAGTACTGGGGTCGGCAAGACGTTTCTCACCAATTGTATTGCAAAGGAGTTAATGGATTCTTATCATTCGGTCATCTATCTGACAGCCAGCGATTTATTTGAAGTTTTTTCAAAGAATAAGTTCAGCTATGACAGTGGGGAGGACATGAGGGATATGTACCGGTTTGTCCTGGACTGTGATCTTTTGATCATTGACGATCTGGGAACGGAGCTGAATAACAGCTTTACTTCATCCCAGCTGTTTTACTGCATAAATGAGAGAATGAATATGAACCGAGCTACCATTATTTCCACAAATCTGACGGTGGCCAGGCTTCGGGATTCCTATACAGACCGCGTTACATCCCGCATTATGAGCAGCTACCGGATCATCCCTCTCTATGGAAGCGATATACGTCTCTTAAAGCGGCCTTGACGAAAGATGAACAATAATGGTATAAAGATATAAGCCGCCTGTCTCGGACAGGCTTTTGGAAAAAACAGGAGGAAGAAAACTATGTTGTACGAGGAAAAGATTATTGAAACCATTCCCGTTGGCCCCCTGGGGCTGATTCCTTTAAAGAGCTGTATGGAGTTAGGCAAAAAGGTAGATGCCTATCTGGTAGACTGGAGGAGAGAGCGGGAGAGCGAGCATAAATCCACCATAGCTTTTTCCGGCTATCAGAGAGACAGCTATATCATCAATGCAGCTACTCCCAGATTTGGTTCCGGCGAGGGAAAAGGCCTTGTGACTGAGTCTGTGAGAGGCGACGATCTGTATATTATGGTAGATGTATGCAATTACAGCCTGACCTACTCTCTTTTTGGAATGACGAATCATATGTCTCCGGACGATCATTTCCAGGATCTGAAGCGGGTGATCGCAGCTGCAGCGGGAAAGGCTCATAGGATCAATGTGATCATGCCATTTTTATATGAAAGCCGTCAGCACAAGCGCTCTGGCCGGGAGTCTCTGGACTGTGCCCTGGCTTTAAAGGAACTGGTAAATATGGGTGTGGAAAATATCATTACGTTTGATGCCCATGATCCAAGGGTTCAGAATGCGATCCCTCTCCACGGATTTGAGACGGTACAGCCAATTTACCAGTTCTTAAAGTATCTTTTGAAGAATGAAAAGGATCTCCAGATTGACAGTGACCATATGATGGTGATCAGCCCTGATGAAGGGGGAACTGGCAGAGCCGTATATTTTGCCAATATGATGGGACTTGATATGGGTATGTTCTATAAACGCCGTGATTATACCAGGATCGTGGACGGAAGAAATCCGATTGTGGCCCATGAATTTTTGGGATCCAGCGTGGAAGGTAAGGATGTTCTGATTATTGATGATATGATCTCCTCCGGAGAGAGTGTTCTGGACGTAGCGAAGGAGTTAAAGCGCAGAAAGGCAGGTAAGGTCTTTGTATGTGCTACTTTTGGACTCTTTACAAGCGGTCTCAGCAAATTTGATGAGTACTACGAAAAGGGTATCATTGACAGGATCCTGACTACAAACCTTGTATATCAGACGCCGGATCTTCTTCAGCGTCCGTATTATATTAATGTGGATATGAGCAAATACATTGCCCTTATCATTGACAACCTGAATCATGATGCTTCCCTCAGCGATCTGCTGACTCCTACCAAGCGGATCAATAAGCTGTTAAATCAATATCGCAGCTTATAGGAACGGAGCTGAACTGCGAAAGGAAAGCAGATGGCGGAAAAACGGTTTCGGAGCAGGGTATACTGGCTTACCTTCCTGTTCAGCCTGTTAGTTATATGGGCTCATTCCTTTAACGCAGAGCTGTTTTTAGGAAGGTCGCCCCAGGCGGCCCTGGCAGACAGGATAGAGAGGATACTGGGAGAAAACCTGGGACAGATTGCTGTCCCTGGTTTTTTCATGGTGTCCTCTTATCTGTTTTATAGGAATTTTTCGTGGGAAAAACTTCTGCCAAAATGGAGATCCAGGTGTAAAAGCCTTCTTATTCCTTATGTTCTATGGAATTTCCTATATTATGCGGCTTATATCCTGATCACCAGGCTTCCTGGCATCAGCCTGGTGGCAGGGCGGCAGCCGGTTCCCTGGAGCTGGGAATCCCTTATAGATGCAGTATTTTTTTATACGTATAATCCAGTGTTCTGGTATTTATTCCAATTGATCCTTCTGGTAGCAATGGCTCCCCTCATCTATTGTGTGATGAGATGGACCATCGGGGGAGGCGGGACTCTGGTTTTTCTTGCTTTCTGCCTGTGGAAGGGATATTCCTTTCCCCTTGTCAATCTGGATGCGCTGTTTTATACTTGTTTTGCAGCCTGGTTCAGTCTTCACAGAGAGAGTTGGGCCAGAAAAAT
>ENA-UONU01001777-UONU01001777.1-human-gut-metagenome-genome-assembly--contig:-CS51-NODE-1777-length-14570-cov-6.013848_pt1 | contig 14570 bp, 7 predicted proteins | sample MGYA00242462_ERZ724009 | MGnify/ENA metagenome assembly ERZ724009 | reverse complement strand
CCGCATGGCGGGGCTGGGAGGTTGGCCCACGGTTGAAGATGAAAATGGAACATCATACACCGTAGAGGGGTATAATAAAAGAGGGCTTGACCCCTACATCAATTCGTTCGCCGTTACTGTACCGGAAGGTACCGCGCAGTTGAAGGTCACGGCGAAGGCCGTGACGCCGGCAAGCACAGCGGTGCAGTTTGAGGACGGCAAAGGGGCGGCTATCGTAGGCGAGAGCGACGTCTACACGCTGACCCAGGCAAACAAAGGCGAGGGCTACAAACAGGACGACGGCTCCCTCCAGATTCCGTTTACTCTGGACTATACAGGCGACGGCAGCGGAATCGACGGCCACTATACGCTGACCGTCAAAATTGAGGAAGCCGGGGATCCTGAACCGGCAAAACCCGTGATCACCGCAGCCCCTACGGCAACAGTTTCCGTGAAAGATCTGACAAGCTGGCAGCCGGCATACTCCGCGAAGGACGCAAACGGCGATGATGCCACAGAGGCCGTTACACTGTCCTATTATCAGAGCGACGGGACAACCAGCCTTGCGAACATAGGCGCCGTTGGATCTTACATCGGCGACGCTTCGGTGAACAACACTTTTGTTGTGGAACTCAGCATGGACGGCGCGGCGAGCGTCAGAATCACCGTCACCGTCAAACCGGCGGAGCAGCCTCCGGTCGGGGATGAGGACCTGATCGCCAATATCCGCTATCTGATCAAAGTAGTGGAGGAGGAGAAAATCTACTTTGATATGTCTGAAGCGGATGAGAGCGACTATTCCCTTGTTGTGCCCCGTTCGTCATTAGGCAATTCCATGCCACTTACGCTGACGAAAACGGCGCTGGAACATGTGGAGGATTTGCGCGTAAAGGCGAACCTATATGATGAAGAGAACAACTTAGTGTCATCGAACGTTACCAATGGGGAAGGTAAAACTTATGAGGGGGAACGCTTCTATCCACAGCATGATTATGTCTGCGATCTGAGCGAATGTTCCAACAGAATAACAGGCCACATCATGAATTTTTTCCGCGGCATTGAACCGGGGGCATATACGCTTGAAGTAGAAGTTGCTTCCATCAACAATCCGGAGATTTCAGACAAGCGCTCAATTCAGATAATGTTGGCTCCCTATGTGCATCGTTTTCAAGTGGATACTGGGGTGCGGCAGCTGGTTACAGCGCCAGACCTCACTGGGCCTGGGCACATAACTTCGTTCAAAGATATTGAACGTGTTGACGATATTGCATTGCGCATCCGGGAGTACGCCGTCACAGTTCCGTCCAATGCCGAAACCCTGACAATCAGCGGTATTATTTCTCCGCCGGATGACAGTAGCGTTGCCATTTATTATCAGAATCAGGATGTCATCGACGATTTCTTGGGCGACGGCTTCACGGTCAGTTTGAGTGACTATACGCCGGATAACGGCCAGTACGAGATCCCTTTCTCCGTGGTCTACGGCGATGCGGATTCAACGGTTCGAAGCGACTACACGCTGGTTGTCACCGTAGGTGAGCGGAGTGACTGGGCGATCACCACCCAGCCAGTCGGCGGAAAAACCTATGACAAGGGCGAAACAGCGGAAACACTCTCTGTCGCCGTGACGGGAGAGAACGCCGAAAACGTGTCCTATCAATGGCAATGGGCCGACAATTACGGTTTGAATGAATCAGATTATAGGGATATTAAAGATGCAAATTCAGCGACGTTCACGCCGCCCACAGCTATCGGCGGAGACCGCACCTATCGCTGCGTTGTAACGGAGGGAACGATTCAGCAGAAAAGTGAAAAAGCGGTTGTAGAGGTCAATCTCGGCCACGTGAACGATCCGGAATTTGTCCGGCAGCCGGGTTCGTGTGCGAATATTGACTATCCCTTTGATGAGTCTTCTTTCAAGACGGTGTACACAGAGGGAGAGGCCATTCAGCCAATCCAGGCCGCGGCCGGAAGCACAGAAATCACCAGCGGCAACTCTTCCGTTGATGCAGAATTCGCGTGGTATTATAACGACGAGAACAGCTATGACGGCGCAGTATTGATCGATGATGCGAACTATACGGCTGGTTCCAACTCGCTTGCCGGTAGAACGGTCAATAATGTGGGGCATTACGTCCGAGGTATCATCAGCAACTGCAACATTACGGAAAAGCTGGATGTGGGGACCCACTACTACTTCTGCGAAGTCTATGTATATGAAAAAGCCAACCCGGAAAACCGCAGTGAAACCATCCGCAGCGACATCCTTGCCATCACCGTACAGCCCCGCAGCGAGCTGGAGGGCTTTACCGGGACGGGCACAGAGAGCGACCCGTATCTCATTGAGAACGTGGGGCATCTCCGGCGCATCAAAGAACTGGTGGAGGGCGGCGACGCGCTGGCCGGCGCGGTTTTCCAGCTGGCGAACGACATTACGTTGCCCGCAGATTGGGCGCCCATCGGCTTGAACAAAGGCGGCAGCGGGAAAAATCTTCTGCCCTTCAGCGGCATCCTGGACGGCGGCGGCCATACGATGACCATCCCGGACGGAGGAAAGCCGCTGCTCAACTATGCTCGCGACGCCGTTGTTCGGAACCTGAAAATCTACGGTGAGAACATCGACGGCTCGGCGCTTCTCAACAATGTCTGCGTCGACTACGGCACCGACGGTATTTACCAGCAGATGACTGACCCGGATATCATCACGGTTGAGCATGTGACCCTGCTCAGCGGCAGCAAGACCAGTGCTTCCGGCCTGGTCAAAGGCGGTTACAGCTCCGGTATCAACGACGTCATCATCCGCAACTGCACCATTGAAAAGGGCGTTGTGATCGGCTGTGACAAGGACGAATCTGATATCGGGTCTTTCGTCGGATCTTTCAACGGCCGCATTGAGGACAGCGTCAGCTATGCGACGGTCTACGGCGTCCGCGATGTCGGCGGCCTGGGCGGCTCGAAAGGCCAGTCCATAGGCGACTGCATCATCACCAACAGCGCCTTCCTGGGTACGATTGAGGCCACTGGCGGTCATGTCGGCGGCATTCTCGGCGCGGGGTATGTTGATTCCACAGCACCCCAAGTACCGCCTGTATCCGTACAGAACTGCTACGTTGCGGCGGACATCACCGCCAACAGCACGCCATATTCCATCGGAGGCCAGGAAATTGGTAGCGGCATCGGCGGCATCGTAGGCTCCGAGTTTGGAACAACTGCCCCGATGAATCATGCCTACATTCGGGATAACCATTTCTATGGGACGATTACCGATACCAGCACCACAGACGGGTACGAGCGTGTGGGCGGCATCATTGGCGAACTTGGCCGCTATGATGCGGAGTGGATGTCCTACGAGAATAACTATTATTTGGAGAACAGCCAATATCAAGGACTGGGGTATCTGCGGATTGCCAATGCCGAGTGGGAACCTGAAGCAGTTTTCGTGCCCAAGACCGCAGCAGAGTTTGCCGACGGCACGGTTCTGGAGCTTCTGAACCAAGGCTCTCTGAAAAACTGGGTCCAGCGAGCGGAAGGTGAAGAAGCAGACTCTCCTTACCCCGTTCACAGCAGCAAGGCTTATGTACGCGAAATCACCCTCTCCGGCGACTATAAGGCGGAGTACTACATCGGCGACCCGCTGGATCTGTCCGGTATGGTCATCACTGCCCATTGGTCCGACGGAACAACCACCACGCTGAGCACGGATGACGTGGAGATCAGCGGTTACGACAACACCCAGCGCAACATCAGCCTTGTAACCATCCGCTATGGAGCCGTAGACGCCCAATTCACCGTCACTGTGCTGCAGCGGCCCCAGGGGGACGAGAAAATCACCGTGTACTTCACCCTGCTGGGCGACGAGGACCACACGGATACCGATGCGGGCGGCCCGACCCACGGCGAGCGCATGGGCGGCCTGGACACATGGATCCCAAGAACATCCTATACGATGGATGTGAACGCCACGGCGGAAGACTTGTTCACCAAGGCATTGGAAGAGAATGACATTGAGTTCAAGGGGAATCGGGACAATCCGTACAACAGCATCTATATTTCCGGCATTCAGAGCCCGGAGACCGGGGCTTGGATCGAGGAGTTTACCAACGGCCCCAACTCCGGCTGGATGTACACGGTTGACGGGAAACACCCTGATGTCGGCCTCTCCCAGTGGTTCCTGAGCAACGGCGAGAACTTCATCTTCCATTACACTGACGACTACACCAAGGAAGAGGGTTCCGAACACTGGGGCGGCGCCGCCCCAACGGAGGAAAGCGCCAGCCCTGTACTGGAGCCGGAAACCAAGGTGGACAAGGACGGCAACGCCACTGTTTCTATTTCCAGCAAGGACCTCAACACGGCCATTGAAAGCGCGGGCAAGAACAATGCGGAGAGCATCATCATCGCCCCGCAGGTGAATGGCGACGCCGGAAGCCTGTCCGTTACGCTCCCCAAGGGCGGCGTGGGCGATATTCTGGACAACACAAAGGCCGGCCTGACGGTCCAGAGCGACCTGGGCCGTGTGGAACTCTCCCAGGAAGCCCTCAAGGCCATCTCGGAAGCCGCCAAGGACGGCGCGCTTACCATCCGGCTGACCGCAGGGGAAACAGAAGATGCGGAAAAGCTGCTGGCCGAGCAGAAGGATGTGACGGAGGAACTGCTCAAGGGCAGCTCCGTCACCGAGGTGACTATCACCTCCGGCAGCACGGAGATTACCTCTCTCGACGGGACGCGCATGCGGATCGCCCTGCCGGTGGACGGCGAGGTATTCGAGGACGGCGGCAGCTATGTGGTTTATCAAATCACAGATGACGGCCAGGTAGAGAAGCTCAGCGGAAAGTGTATCACGAAGGGCGGGGCGCGGTTTGTGGAAGTCACTGCCGCAGCGCCGGGTACCTTCGTGGCCGTTGCAGCCGAGGCTCTCCCCTTCACCGATGTGACGGAGGAAAACTGGTTCTATGACGCAGTGCAGTATGTCTACGGCAGAGGCCTGATGAACGGGACCAGCGATACTATCTTCAGCCCGGACGGCACCATGAACCGCGCCATGCTGGTCACCATTCTCTACCGGCTGGAGGGCGAGCCGGCGGTCACCGCCGCCAATGTCTTCAGCGACGTGCCCGCGGACACCTGGTACACCGACGCGGTCATCTGGGCGGACGCCCATGACATTGTGGAGGGCGTGGGCAATCAGCGGTTTGCTCCTGCGGATCATATCACCCGGGAGCAGATGGCTGTGATGCTGTACCGGTACTCCCAGTACAAGGGGTACGACCTGAAGACAGGCGCGGACCTGAGCCGGTACACGGACGCCGCAGGAATCAGCAGCTGGGCGCTTGAGGCGATGGCTTGGGCCAATGCGGAGGGCCTCATTACCGGCCGCACCGCTTCGACCATCGTCCCCAGCGGTACAGCCACCCGCGCGGAAGCCGCTACCATCCTCATGCGGTTTTTAGAGGGCGTGGCATCAGACAAGTAAATCATTGATGCGAAGTCTGTAAAATTCAGCACGGGCCTGTCCCCGCCGTATAGCCGGCAAGCATCTAAAAAAGAGTGGACGGGTGATTGAACTGGGCGGTTCCATCCCCGCAAGGGATGGGCCGCCCTTTTCACTCCGTGACGCAGGGCGGACAGAAGAGGTGAAAAGGCATCCATGAGACGCCCGCAAGTTGAACAATTGGAAAGGGCTTTGTCGGAAAAGGAATTGAACGGCTATCGTCAATGGGCGGCTGAACTGCAGGAGGAGTCACAGCAGCCTGGCGGCAGCTGCCGCTGCGACCCAGAAGTGTGGGAGTATTTCAATCCCGCATTTCCCTGTGGGAAACAAATTTATGAGAGCTTTACCGATGAAGAGCTGCTGGACGTGGTCCTGCCTATAATGGAGCAGCCAGGGCATACCCCGCAGTTTCAAGAGATCCATGAGATCTACCGCCGCTATCTGTCCCGGCGTTTTGGGAACCTTTCCCGCGCGAAGGATGCGGCACGCGCCCGCTATAAGCGCGGCAGGGACGAACAGCGCTGGCCTTGGGATTGGCCGGAGCGCGTATCTCCGGAGCCGGTTTTGAGCTATTGCCGGCAAAGAGGTATCCTGCTTTCAACAGAAGAAATAGCGCTTTTGGAGCACCTCTGCCGGACGGCGCAATATACCCGTATGCCCCCTATGCTGTCGCGGGAGCAGGATCGTCAGCTGCGGCGGCTGGGCGGTGCACGGCAGATGCTGGAGCTTATGGGGATCCCCCAGCTGGGGCGCAGCGCACTGAAACATATGCGCTCTTATTGGCGGCGGCAGGCCGCTCTGGCCAAAGATACGGAAAATAAAGAAACGGATCATAAGGAGGGGACATTCGAATGAAACAGGCAATCAGGACGGCATCCGCCCTGGCCTTGGCAGCGGTCTTGCTGTTGAGCATGGGACTTTCGGCGTTTGCGGCCGTCACAGACGATGATTTGAAGTCAGCGGTCGCCGGAAGCGCAGAGTATATGCTCTCAACGGTAAAAGACCCGCAGGTGGGGTCCATCGGCGGGGAGTGGGCAGTGCTGGGCCTAGCCCGCAGCGGCTATGACGTGCCGCAGGAGTATTGGGACAGCTACTATGCCACAGTAGAAGAATATGTGGAAGCCTGCAAGGGCGTCCTTCACGAAAAAAAGTACACGGAGTACAGCCGGCTTATTGTGGCGCTGACTTCCATTGGCGCGGATCCGCAGAATGTGGCCGGCTATAATCTGCTGACTGCCTTAGGTGATTTCGACAAGACCATCTGGCAGGGAATCAACGGACCCATTTGGGCGCTGATCGCGCTGGACAGCGGGAATTACGATATGCCGGTCAATACGGCAGCTGAAACCCAGGCGACGCGGCAGATGTATGTGGATGAGATCCTCTCCCGGCAGCTGGATAACGGCGGCTGGAATCTGACCGCCAAGGGCGGCAGCGGCAGTGCGGACCCGGATATCACCGGCATGGCGCTCCAGGCCCTGGCAAAATACCAGGACCAGGAGGCGGTCAAATCAGCGACGGAAAATGCGCTGAATTGCCTGAGCAAAATGCAGGACAGCGACGGCGGTTTTGCCAGCTGGGGCGCTACCAATTCGGAAAGCGTCGTACAGGTGATTGTTGCCCTGTGCGAGCTGGATATTGACTTAAATGACAGCCGGTTTGTCAAAAACGGAAACACTCTGTTGGACAATCTAATGAGTTACCGGCAGCAGGACGGAAGCTTTTTACACACGGCAGCGGGCAGTGGAAGCAACCAAATGGCGTCCGAGCAGGGGCTTTACGGCCTGGTGGCCGCACAGCGAGCCATTGAAGGCAAGAGTAGTTTGTACCGCATGACAGATGTGACCATTTCTGTTTCGGGCAATGCGGGGACGAATCTTGGGCTCCCGGATAAGAATCCAAATGTGCAGAGAGTTCCTATTACGGCCCCCGGCAAGACTTTTGACGACATCACCGGAGCCAACGCCCATGAAAATCAGCCGGCCATCGAGGCGCTGGCCGCCCGGGGGATCATCGATGGCATGGGGGACGGCCTGTTCCATCCCGAGGCGAGCATGACCCGTGCCCAGTTCGCCGCCATCGTGGTACGTGCCCTGGGGCTGACGCCCGCCGCCAACGACGCCTTTACCGACGTGCCCTCCACCGCATGGTACGCCCCCTATGTGGGGACCGCCAGCACCTACGGCCTCATCAACGGCGTGGGCGATAGCCGTTTCAACCCGGACGGCACCATTACCAAACAGGAGGCCGCCGTCATGGTGGCCCGGGCCGCCAGGCTCTGCGGCATGGACACGGAACTCGATACCGCCGCCGTGCGGGACGTGCTGGCTCAGTTCACCGACTATGTGACCACATCGGAGTGGGCACGGGAGGGCCTGGCCTTCTGCTATCAGGAGGGAATCCTGGACGACTCCGCCATGGAGATCCAAGGGAAGACAGAAATCCTGCGCTGCGAGATCGCCCAGATGCTCTACAACTTGCTCAGCAGCGCCAAGCTCCTGTAAGGAAGAGTGCTTATGTGGTGGAAAAAGAACAAGTGGAAAGTGATCGTCCCGGTCCTGATCGCAGCCGTGCTGGCCGCCGCCTTTTGGTACGGCGGCGGCGCACCTGGCCTGCAGGGCTGGAATGTGGGCAGCGATCCCACCGTGCAGACGGACGGCCAGCCTGGAGAGGAATCGCCGAACCCTGCACAAACCGATGATACCGGGGAAAGCAACCGCCCGGAACAGATAGATTCCCAAGAACAGAGCGGCGAAACGGAGGCGCCCCCGCAGGAAACGCAGACGGACCCGGTTTCCCCGGATGATGAAACGCCGACAGAGGGAATCGAGAGCCGTCCCGGCGGGACAGAGGGCGACATGAGTGTGGACGAAAAGCTGGATGCCGCCGCGGAAATCGCCAGCGGCTCCTCTCCCGGCGTGCAGGCCGGCGACAAGGAGTATTCCGAGTCCCAGGGCATGGCCATTGACCCGGATACCGGCAAGGATCAGTACCTCACCGATCCGGTACCGGAGGGGAAGCCCCTGCCGGTGGAGCCCCAGGACGTGGAGATCTCCGACACGGCCTACACCTGCACCATTTCCATCTCCTGCGCCACCATCCTGGATCACATGGACTGGCTGGACCCGGAGAAGGTGGAGCTGGTGCCGGAGGACGGCTGGATCCTAAAGCCCACGGAGGTCACCTTCTACGAGGGTGAGAGCGTGTTCAACGTGCTCCAGCGGACCTGCAAGCAGCAGGGCATCCACATGGAGTTTGAGAACACCCCCATGTACAACAGTGCCTACATCGAGGGCATCCACAACCTCTATGAGTTCGACTGCGGAGAGCTCTCCGGCTGGATGTACCAGGTGAACGACTGGTTCCCCAACTACGGCTGTTCCCGCTATCAGCTGCAGGGCGGGGACGTCGTCGAGTGGGAATACACCTGCGATTTGGGCGTAGACATAGGCGGCTACTACTCCACAGGGGGGTAATCACATGGTCTGGGGCGGCGGTAGCCGCCCCAGACCAAAGCCCCCGTAGTTCTGCCCTTTTTCGATGGCCCCCGCCAGCTGGCAGAGGCCGCCGAAAGGGAGCAGATCTCATTACAGAAAGAAGGGAACAGTATTCTATGCAGAACAGAGATACCTTTTCCAGCTACCACCCTACCATCAATTTTTTGTATTTCGTGCTGGTGCTGGTATTCAGCATGTTCTTCATGCACCCCGTCAGCCTGATGATTTCCCTTGCCGGTGCCATCGCCTACCACCTCTACCTGAACGGGCGGAAGGCCCTGCGCTTCCAGCTGCTGTTCCTGCTGCCCATGGCGCTGATGGCCGCCCTCATCAACCCGGCCTTCAACCACGAGGGGGCGACGCTGCTGGCCTACCTGCCCTCGGGCAATCCCTTGACGCTGGAGAGCATCGCCTATGGGTTCGCTGCAGCCGCCATGCTGGCTGCTGTAGTGATTTGGTTTTCCTGTTATACGGCGGTGATGACCTCGGACAAGTTTGTCTACCTGTTTGGCCGGGTGATTCCGGCGCTGTCCTTGGTGTTGTCCATGACCCTTCGGTTCGTGCCCAAATTCAAGGCGCAGATCCAGGTGGTCAGCGAGGCCCAGCGATGCGTGGGGCGGGACGTGTCCAACGGGAGCGTGTTCCAGCGGCTGCGAAACGGCGTCACCATCCTCTCTATCATGGTGACATGGGCCTTGGAGAACGCCATTGAAACGGCGGACAGCATGAAGAGCCGGGGCTACGGGCTGCCGGGCCGCACAGCTTTCTCAATCTACCGCTTTGACAGCCGGGACAAGGCGGCCTTGGCCTGGCTCCTTTTCTGCGGGTTCTTTATCCTCTGCGGCTGGATGGCGGGCGGGCTCTCCTATCGCTATTATCCCACCATGAAGGGCGTGGCGCTCACGCCCATGACCATCAGCTTCCAACTGGCCTATCTGGCCCTGTGCCTGACGCCGGTCCTTGTGGACCGCTGGGCGGACTGGTCGTGGCGGAAACTGGAGAAAGTAGAGGGACAGATGTGCGCCAGAGCATGAACCTGCCGCTGTGCGAGCAGGCAAGGGATGAATACGGCGGTTGGGACGGCCTGCGGCGGGCCTGCGCCGCTCTGGGGCTGGACGGCGTCGAGGGAATCTGGGGCGGCGGGGATATCCCGGCGGATTTTCCCAAGGACCTGCTGGTGGGCTATCACTTGACTTTCTTCCCGGACTGGCTGGACTTCTACCGGGAGGACAAAAAACGGCTGCTGGACAAGTTCGGCAGCATGGAAGCTGTGGCGTGGTACTACGGCGGACGGACGCCGGAAACGCTGCTGGATCTCTACCGGGCGGACCTCTGGCGGGCTGCCGCGCTGGACGCCGCCTATGTGGTGTTCCACGTCACCGACGTGTCCATTGAGGAGAATTACACCTACCGCTGGCTCCACACCAATACGGAGATTATCGACGCCGCGGCGGAACTCATCAATCTCCTGCTGGGAGATGCAGATTGGCCCTTTGCGTTCCTGGTGGAAAACCAGTGGTGGCCCGGGTTTACGCTGATGGAGCCGGAGAACACCGCCCGTCTGCTGGAGGGCATCCGGTATCCCCGCAAGGGCATCCTGCTGGATACCGGCCACCTGATGAACGCGGAGCGCTCCATTGCCTCCCAGCGGGACGGGGCGCGGTTTATCATGGAAATGCTGGACCGCCACGGGCCGCTGTGCCGGTATATCCAGGGGATCCATCTCCATCAGAGCGTCAGCGGCGCATACGTCCGCCGGCACTGCGGCGCGCTGCCGGCGGACTTCCCAAAGGATCCGCCGGGCAGATACCGTGTGAATTACGCCCATATTCAGAACATTGACCAGCACGAGCCGTGGACAGACCCGGCAGTGCGGGAAATCATTGACCGGGTCCAGCCGGGATATCTCACCCATGAGCTGGCGGCACCAGACCGGCAGGCAAAGCTGCGGGCGGTAAGGCTTCAGAAAGAAACGATAGGGGGGCAAAACAATGCCTGACGGTTACTTCGTACAATCTACGGAACAGAGGGTTCCCATCGCGGAATATCTGTCTGCCTGCGTAGACGTGGAGAAATTCATCGGATACTGCAGGGCCTGCAGGAATTACGGTCGCCGCTGGTTCTGCCCCTCGTTTGATTTTGACCCGCTGGACCTGTGGAAACGCTATCAGGCCATCCATATTCACGCCCGCGTCCTGACGCCTGTGAGAGGCGCGGACATGGTGGTCATGATGGAGGGGCTGAAGCGGGAGAAGGAAAAACTGACGGATGCGCTGCTGAAAATGGAGCGGGATACGCCGGGCAGCCTTGCCCTCTCAGCCGGCAGCTGTTCCCTCTGCGGCAGCTGTACCCGGCCGGAGGGAATCCCCTGCCGGGAGCCGGAGCGGATGCGCTATTCCATAGAAGCGCTGGGCGGGGACCTCTCCGAAACGATGGAGCGGTATTTCCAGCGGCCCATCCGCTGGAGCAGGAACGGAGAAGTGCCGGACTATTTGACCCTGGTGGGCGGACTGCTGGTGGGAGGAAGAGAGCTGTGAAGGATACCTTTCTGATACAAAACCTGACCTTTACCTACCCGGAGCAGCCATCCCCCGCCCTCCGGGATCTTTCGCTGACTGTCCGGCAGGGCGAATTCGTGGTGCTCTGCGGCCCCTCGGGCTGCGGGAAGAGCACCCTCCTGCGGCAGCTGAAGCGGGCTCTGGCGCCCCACGGGAAGCGCGGCGGAACCATTCTCTTTGAGGGCAAACCGCTGGAGGAACTGGACCAGCGGACGGAGAGCCAGCGCATCGGCTTCGTCCAGCAGAGCCCGGAAAACCAGGTGGTCACCGACAAGGTGTGGCACGAGCTGGCCTTTGGGCTGGAGAGCTTGGGGTACGACACGCCCACCATCCGCCGCCGGGTGGCGGAGATGGCCTCCTTCTTCGGCATCCAGACCTGGTTTTATAAAAACGTCACGGAGCTCTCCGGAGGGCAGAAGCAGCTTTTGAATCTGGCCTCCATTATGGCCGTGCAGCCCTCCGTCCTCATCTTGGACGAGCCCACCAGCCAGCTGGACCCCATTGCCGCCAGCGACTTTCTGGCCACGCTGGGGAAGATCAACCGGGAGCTGGGCACCACCATCCTCCTTACCGAGCACCGGCTGGAGGAGGCATTTCCTCTGGCGACCACAGTGGCGGTGATGGACCGGGGGACACTTCTCTGCACCGGGACGCCCCAAGAGGTGGGCGAGCAGCTGCGGCAGAGCGGACATACCATGTTCCTGGCCATGCCCACCCCCATGCGGATCTGGGCAGCCGTCGGCGACAGCGCCCCCTGCCCGGTCACCGTCCGGGAGGGCCGGGAGTGGCTGACTGGTTTCGCAGGCCGGAAGACAATCGAGCCGCTGGGCCCGGAGCAGTCAAAGCAGCCCTGCGGCGATGTGGTCCTGCAGGGGCGCGAACTGTGGTTTAAGTATGACAAGGACCTGCCGGATGTGGTCAAGGGCCTCTCCCTGTCCCTGCGAAAGGGTGAGTTCCTTGCCCTGTTGGGAGGCAACGGCACCGGCAAGACCACCAGCCTCAAGCTGCTCTCCGGCCTGCGGAAGCCCTACCGGGGGGAGCTGGAAATCTCTGGCTCCGTGGGGATGCTGCCCCAGAACCCCCAGACCCTGTTCGTCAAGAAGACGGTGCGGGAGGACCTGTACGAGATCCTCAGGGGCAGAAAACTCTTCAAAGAACGGCAGGACCAGCGCGCAGCTCATGTGACGGCCCTGTGCCGGCTGGAGGAGCTGTTGGACCGGCACCCCTACGACCTCTCTGGCGGAGAGCAGCAGCGGGCCGCCCTGGCCAAGGTGTTGCTGCTGGATCCGGAGATTTTGCTGCTGGACGAGCCTACCAAAGGACTGGATGCGGAATTCAAACAGGTGTTTGCGGAGATCCTGCAGGTCCTGCTTCGACGCGGCGTGGCGGTACTGATGGTCAGCCACGACATTGAGTTCTGTGCCCGGTACGCCCACCGCTGCGCCCTTTTCTTCGACGGTGGCATCGTCACCGAGGGGGCGCCGCGGGACTTCTTCTCCGGCAACAGCTTCTACACCACCGCCGCAAACCGCATGGCCCGGCAACTGCTGCCTCGGGTGGTGACGGCAGAGGATGTGATCGCTGCGTGCGGCGGGGAGCTGCCCCCGGAGCCGGAGCTGCCGGAGGACATCCCGCCCCTGCCGGAGCCGGCGGAAACAGCGGCGGAAGCCGCGCCGAAAAAGCTGCCTTGGTGGCGCAAGCTGGGGGCCGTCCTCTCCGGCGGCATCGCTCTGCTCTTGTTTTTGCAGTTCATGAATGTCAACGACCTGACAGCGCTGGTGGGCATGGAGGGCATGACCGCGCTGGCGTCGGACCAGCTGGCGCTGTACGCGGTCTTTGTCGCTGCGCTGTTTCTCTTTGCCGCCTGTATCACCCGCAGGTCCCCCCGGCCGGACTACCTGGTGCAGACCCCGCGGGAGAAACGGAACCTATCCCGCCGCACCCTTTTTGCCGCAGCCCTGATTTTGCTGCTGATCCCCCTGACGCTGTTTATCGGCGTCTATTACCTGGACGATAAAAAGTATTATTTCATCTCCCTGCTCATCCTGTTGGAGTGTATGCTGCCCTTCTTCCTGATCTTCGAGGGTCGCAGGCCCAAGGCCCGGGAGCTGGTGATTATCGCCGTGCTCTGCGCCATCGCTATTGCCGGGCGGGCGGCGCTGTTCATGTTGCCCCAGTTCAAGCCGGTCATGGCCATGGTCATCATCTCCGGGGTGGCCTTCGGCGGGGAAACGGGCTTCCTTGTGGGGGCTATGACCATGCTGGCCTCCAACGTCCTCATGGGCCAAGGGCCGTGGACGCCGTATCAGATGTTCGCCATGGGCATCATTGGGTTTCTGGCCGGCGTTCTGTTCCGCAAGGGCTGGCTGCGGCGCAGCCGGGGAGCGCTGTGCGTGTTTGGGGCACTGGCCGCCATCCTCATCTACGGCGGGATTATGAACCCGGCGTCAGCGCTGATGTGGGCGCCGGAGCTCAACTGGAAGGTGCTTCTTACCTACTACGTCACCGGATTTCCCTTTGATTGCATCCAAGCCGCCGCCACATGGTTGTTTTTGTGGTTTGCCGCCGAACCTATGCTGGAGAAACTGGACCGCATCAAGGTCAAGTACGGGCTGGTGGAGTAGGGCTGGATAGAGAGGAAAGATACGATGCAAAATGAAAGCCAACGGAGAATAATTACTTTGCTGCACCTTCTTCTGGAGCAAACGGACGAACGCCATTATGTGACCGGTGCGGACATCCTTCGCTTTTGGGAGGCCCACGACATCCATGCCAGTCGGAAAAACGTCTATAGCGATATTCAGCTGCTCGTGGACTCCGGTGTGGACATCATCTGCATCAAAAGCACACAGAACCGCTACTTCATCGGCTCCCGGCTGCTGGAGCTGCCGGAACTGAAACTGCTGGTAGACGCTGTGGAGTCCTCCCACCTCATCACGGAGAAGAAAAGCGCCGCCCTCATCGAGAAGTTGGGGCACCTCACCAGTCGGCACAACGCCGCGCTCCTGAACCGCCCCGTCTACATGGACGGCACGGCCAAGCCGG
>ENA-UONU01001762-UONU01001762.1-human-gut-metagenome-genome-assembly--contig:-CS51-NODE-1762-length-14677-cov-5.465258_pt1 | contig 14677 bp, 11 predicted proteins | sample MGYA00242462_ERZ724009 | MGnify/ENA metagenome assembly ERZ724009 | reverse complement strand
CTTTCCCGTGCTGGAGTACTGCCACATCTCATATCTTCCATTGTAGGTGGGCGCGGCAGCATACTGGGCGAGCCAGATGTTGTAGCCGCTGAAGCTTCCGGTGCTCATTTTGCTTCCCAGCCAGTTTTTGTTGGCATAAACGCCTGCCGTGTAGCCGCTGTCCTGTATGGTCTCACAGAAGGCCTTCACCACCTCGGTACGGGTGTCGTTACTGATGCCGTCCGCCCGTCCTCCGGCAGCTTCCACATCAATGAATACAGGATAGGAAATTTTATAACCGGAGATCCGGTCAAGCACCGCCGAAGCTTCTTCCACCGCTTCCACCCCGTTGACGGCCTGGGAGAAGAAATAAATTCCCACCTTCAGTCCTGCTGCCGTGGCTCCCTGGATGTTCTCCCTGAATTTGGGATCGTCAACAATCACTCCTGTCGCTGAGCCTCTATAACCGCAGCGGATGATGACAAAGGATACGCCGGAGTTCTTCACCTCCTCCCAGTTGATGCTTCCATTGTGCTTGGAAACATCGATGCCCAGAACGCCGGAGCCGCTGCTTAACGCGCCGTCCTCGCCGAAATCGTACTGAACGCCCTGGATAACCTGTTTTCCGGTCACCTTATTTCCGTTCTTGTCAAAATAATAGCGTTTTCCGTCTATGGTCTGCCAGCCGGTATATTTATATTCCACATCATCGTTCAGCCGGTAGAATACGTCATATTTAAAATAGTCGGCGACAACGGCTTCCACATATTTTCCGTCGCTGTTTTTGATGTAGAGCTGTCTGCCTTCCTTATCCTTCAGGAGCGTTTTGGTATCCTCCTCAGCCTTACCACCCGTCACCGTCACCTCGCAGACCGCCTTTTTGGAAGGGTCTTCACTGCTGCAGGCCGTGACAGTCGCCTTACCCGCTTTCACCGCCGTAATGGTTCCGTTTCCATGCTCCGTCAGGCTCACAACGGACGAATCAGAGGTGGACCACAGGCATCCCGTGTAGCCGGTGGTGTCGATCGTGGGATTCAGCTTGAGCGTTTCTCCCACCTTCAGCGTTACTTTGGTCTGATCCAGGACAATCCCCTTCACCTCTGCCGCTTCAATGGTGAGCTTCGCCGTTTTTGTCTGGGTTTCGCCTCCCGAAAAGGTCACCTTCACGGTCAGCTCTGTGGTTCCGGAGCGAATCGCCCTGATGTTCCCGTTTCCGTCCACCGTAGCGTATTTGGTGTCCGCAATGGAGAAGCTGCGCGAAGAAACGTTCCCCGTGATTTTCACATCAGCTGCCTTCGTTTCTCCTGCGGTGATCTTCATCTCATTCAGGGTCACCGAGTTGGACTCATCCTCCGCAGTCACTGTAAAGGTGATGGAATTTTTAATTCCCGCATTTTTCCTGGAAACCGCGGTGATGGTCGTGCTCCCCGCCGCTTTGCAGGTCACCTTTCCGCTTCCGTCCACGCTGGCAACCTCCGCGTTGGATGAGGACCAGTCCACCGAAGCATCCGCGCCGGAGGGCTCGGCCGTGACGGAAAGCTGTACGGTCTCTCCCTTTTTCGCGCTGGCCGGACCGCTGATTTTAATGCTGGTAAGCGTCACTTCTGCCGCCTTCACCTCAATTTCCTTCGCCGCCTTCACCCCGCCCGCTTCTGCGGTGATGACTGCCTTTCCCGCCGCAACGCCGGTCACTCTCCCGTTATCCACCGTCGCGATGCCGGTATTCGAGGAGAACCAGGAGATGCCGCTGTAGGAAGCATCCTGCGGGCTCACCGCAGCGCTGAGGCTGATGCTGGAACCCACCGTCACGGAAGAATCCCCTGAAATGGAAACGCTCTGTACCTTTTTCTCCTGCTCGGAAACGCTCACTTCCACTGAAGCGGTATATCCGCCGTCATTGGTTTTCACCGTAATGGTTGCGCTTCCCGCGCCCTTATAAGTAACATGGCCGCTTCCGTTCACCTCCGCCACGCTTCCGTTGCTGGAAGAAAAGGTCACGCTCTTATCGGAGGCATTCTCCGGGCTGACCGTTACGCTGATATCCGCTCTCTCTCCCACTTTGCCGCTTAAATCTGACGGACTTGCTGATACGCCCGTCACTTTTACCGTCTGAGGCGGCGTCTCTGTGGGCGGCTGGGTTTCTGTCTCTGGCGGCTGACTGTCGGTTTCATCCGGAGGCGTTGCGGTCTCAGCCGGAGACGTTGCAGGCTCAGTCGGCAAAGTCGACGTATCCTCCGACCGGGTTTCGGACTCTGCGGTCTGTGTCTCCGTCAGTGTACGGACATCCGAAGAGGTCCGCACCGCCGCCTTCAGAGGGCTTCCATCCTCCTTCACTCCCGCGAACAGGGCAAAGGACAGATTCGCCGTCTGAGACGGATCCGGAATCTCATCCTTCTTCACCTCTGTGTACAGGCTTCCCTCTTCTCCGAGCGGTGTACGGGTGGATTCCACCCACTCCACCGTATCCTGAAGGACGGATTCCACCTCTGTTTTTATCTCCGTATCCTCAGCCGCCGCATTTACTTCAGATTCACTCTTGATTTCATCCGAAACATCGATTTTCTCATATTCGATCTGGTCCTTTACAGTCACGCTCTGCGCGCCGTCCGGCAGGACATAGCCTTCCAGATCCTCCGGCCCTGTCACCTCCACCGTATAGCTTCCACCGGCAATCCCGGTCAGATAAATAATACCGTCCTCGTCGTCATCCGTTTTCTGGTATGTCTGGTCCGGCCCGGTTACCTTCACTTCAAAAGCCACATATGGAATCAGCTTTCCGGTTTTCCGGTTCACGAACTTGATCTTCAGGTCCTTCTCCACTGAGGTCATGTTCAGCCCTACCTGAACCTCGGAAGCTTCCTCCGTTTCCTCATACTCCGTCTCCACATACTCCGCTGCCTGCTGCCTCGCAAGCAGCCCGTCCGCCACGGCGAGAAAGGTGCTTTCATCCGCGACCGAAATCTGAGAAAGCTCTTCCCCAACAGCGGCAAAGGACGCCACCTGCCTCTCCTGCGCTCTGGCAGACATGACGAAGCTGAAGGTGAATACGGCAAACAGGCAGACTGCGGCCCCTGTCAGACCGATCACTCCGTCCATGGCGGAAAATCCTTTTCCCTTCCTTCTGCGTTTCTTTCCACGCTTCTGTCCGGCTGCTGCGCGCGTACGGCTGGCACTGCCGTACGGCCCTTTGCTCCTGCCGGTCTCCGGCCTCCGCTTTCCCGAAGACTGCCTTTTATGTATGTCGGATCCCGTTCCAACGCTCTTCTGCGCCGCAGCGTTCTTATGTACATTTCCGTTCTTCTGTGCACTTTCATTCTTCTGTGCACTTCCATTCTTACGTACCGGAGCCTCTGTCAACTCCTGCGTTTCTTCAAAATCATCCTCGCTGATTTCCCAGCCCTCTTCAAAAGCGCGCTGCAAATCATCGGGGCCTTTCGACATTTCCTCCCGTTCCCTCTCAGTCATATATTTCTCCCGTTTTCCATTCCAGACAACGTTTTCTCCTGCATAGTGTACGGACAGTATAGCACATGACGCTTTCCTTCTTCAACCGCACATTTCCCTTTTTCCTGCCTGTCCCTTTTTGTCGAACGCTTTTTCTTGCCGGAGAAGAAAGGATGTGCCAGAATAAGAAAAAAGAAGAAAGAGGAGGAAACTGCCATGATGTACATCCATTACTGCAAATACTGTCGGCGCATCCACATTCTCAACGGCCACAAGCTCTACTGTCCTGCCTGCAGCGGAAAGCTTTCGGAGCTGGACATTTCCTACATGAAATATGTCAACCTGACCCGTGAGGAGCGCCACGCCCTGAAGGAAAAATGTGCTGACGAAAAATGCCTGCGTGAGCTTTCCGCAGAATATCCCAGACGCAGCGGCACCAGATGGTTCCAGACGTCAGAAACGGTCCGGCCAGCTTCCGCTACAGATAATAAATCAGCATCCCGGCCAGAATACAGCCCACACCTGCGAGTTTCCGTTTCGTGATCCGTTCCTTAAAAAACAGACGGCTGAGAAAAAGGACGAATACATAGCCGAAGGACTCCATCACGGGGCCGTTCAGAAAGGACAGGCCCCTCAGCCCACAGATATTCAGTACGGTGGAACACAGAAGCAGGAAGTAACCGCCGATGACCCAGGGATTCAGATATTCCCGGATAAAGGAAGGCCAGGAGCGCATCGCCCCTTTTTTCAGGAGCACTTGGGAAAAGGACGCCGCCAGCACTCCTGCCAGCAGAAATCCATAATAGATCATTCCATCCATCACAGCACGCCCCCCTTCCTGCCTCTTCCGCCATCAGCGTCTCCACCGTTTTCCCTTTCCTCTGCGTCCCCTCCGTTGACGATCAGCGTTCCCACAATCACCAGCGCCACGCCGATGATATTCTTTACCGTAACCTGGTCATGGAACAGAACCACCGCCCAGAGCATGGACCACAAAAGCGCCATCGCCCGATTGGTATAGGCCACAGACAGCTCGAACTTTTTAATCATCTGCTGCCAGAGCAGGGCGTAAACACCGAGAATCATGAGCTCAATCAGATAAAAAAACAGAAACGGGGCGGAAAACGGCTCCTGCCCGCTCGCCAGCTTCGCCATTACGCTGGAAAGGGTATATATGACAATTACCGCCTGAAGAACCAGGATATCCTTCAGCCTGAGCTTTTTTTTCGCACTTTTCTTCTCCACTGCTTTTCCTCACATTTCCGATCAGCCTTGATCCCATACACCATAACACATAACCATGTCCATTTCAAACCGTTTTGCGAATGGCGCGAAGTGAACAGTAACCGTATTTCTTATAAAAATATGAAAAATCTGTTACTTCGTGGACAGGCCGGGGGAAGAAATGGTAATATAGGAAGCAGATATTAAGGGCAGTCCGGAAAGCTCCGCGTTTTCAGGCGGCCCGCATCCTAACAGAACATTAAAGCATGGAGAAAAGAAATTGGAAAATATGACAGACAGCACCAGACAGTCCGGAAAGCCGGACAAAATCACGCAGTCCGACGACGATCTCCTTCTTTCCGAGGAGGAACTTCTGGAGGAAGATTTTTTTTCAGAGGAGGAGACTGCTCCGCGTCCAAGAAGCAACAGCCGTTCTTCACGTACCAGCTCCTCCGCAAAGGCGTCGCGCAGGCGAAGTTCGGGCAGAAGCAGGAAAACAGGCCGTCCGCATTCCCGCCGTTCCGGACGGGGAAGGAAACGGCGCATGGAGCGTTCCGATTACATTCACCTGGCTCTGCTTGCAGTGATCCTGCTGATGTTCTTAATCGCTGCCATACGGCTGATTATCTGGAACATCGGCGAGGATTCCGGCTATGACCCCAACGCGGATACCTCCGAATTCGATACAGAGCCACAGGATTATATCCAGCCGATGGATGCAAGCCTCCTGGAAGGTCATGAGGATGACGGCGTCACCACCATCGTCACGCTTGGCAATGCGCCTTTTTCCGACGAACGCGGAAGCACCGGACTGGCGGAGAAGATTGCGCAGAAATGCGACGCCACCGTTTACAACTGCGCATTTCCGGATTCCTATCTTTCCATGAAGTATGAGGAATATACCGACAGCTATCCCCAGGACGCCCTGAGCCTGTATCTGGTCACCGCCTCCTTTTGCGGCGGGGATTTCACGCTGATGGAGCATGCCGCCGGCCTTGTGGAAGATACGGAGGGCACGCAGGCGGCCCTGGATACGCTGAAAAATGTGGACTTTTCCACCGTTGACATGATCGTGATCATGTACGATCTGAGCGATTACATGGACGACCGCCCGGTAATGGATGAAAACAATGACATCAATCTGATCACCTGGAACGGCGCGCTCAATGCCTCGATCGACCTGATCCAGCAGACCTACCCTCATATCCGTATCGTTGTGCTTTCTCCCTCCTATGGACAGTACGCCGATGAAAATGGAAATCTGATCAACGCGGATACGGAGGATCTCGGGAACGGTACGCTTCCCGACTACGTGCTCCACGAAATCGATGTCGCCATGGCGAACGGCGTCAGCATTCTGGATAATTACTACGGCTCCGTAACGGAAAATCAGGCGGCGGAATGTCTGACGGACGGCTACCACCTGAATGAAGCGGGAAGAGAGCGGATCGCACAGAGGTTTGCCGAAAAGATTTTTCTAATTCAGAACGAATGAAAAGCAGAATAGCTCCAACGGAAAGGAAAAGTTCTGCAATAAAGAATAGCCGTCGGCTCTGTGGGCGGACGGCTATTCTTTCATTTGACCCGGGTGAAAACTACGGTGTCCCGTCAATTGGTCACTGTTTTATAAATCGGTACATCCGTATTCTGGAATACATCATACCCGCCGATTTCTCCGATTTTTTCCAGACCATATTCCGTCGGCTCCCCCTCGACGGCTTTGGCCTTATTCAGAATCAGATACTGAACTCCATAATCATCCAGCAGCTGGGCTAGCAGGTCGATATGGATGGTTTCCGCCTCCATCAGCGCGTAAATGGGGTGCTCCGTATGATCCCAGCTCGCCACCAGCATATCCCGGCCATAGGGCATCTGGATTTCCGAGGTGTACTGTCTGACATACTGCAGAAGCTCAGAGGGAAATACGGCCCAGACACGTTCTTCATCCTCCGCCGGCATGATCAGGTCGCAGATGGCCGGAACCTCCGCCGGAAGGTGGTAACGATTTTCCGCCTTTGATACATTTACGTTGCCATACACATAGCTTCCGCCAAGAACGCATACCGCAGCCAGCGCTGCGAGCCCGATCCTTGTATGACGCCCGATCAGCTTCACACCGGTGTACGCAGTCACCACCGTCATGGGCAGGAGCCACAGAATACGGTAATAGGTTCCCGCCTCCTCCACCTTGTCCATCACCATTTTAAACAGAGGGAGGAAAAACAGAACCAGCGTCACTGCAGAGGCTTCCAGAAGCACCAGGCGCACCCTCCTGTCCTTTTCCGTCACCAGCAGGTAAACAAGCGCCGCGAGAAACAAAAATGGATAAATGCCGTTTCCGCAGTAGTCCATAAATATTGTCAGGATTTCTCTCATAATTACCTCTTTTCCGTTACAGTTCACTCATCCGCCGGGATGCCGGTGTCACAGGAAAACCACTGCCGCATAAATGGCCAGATAAACAATCCCCGGAACGCAGGTTGCGGCAAGCGGAATCAGACGGCCGGGGCGCTTCTCCCGGATCGCCAGAACCAGTCCGGTAATGGCGACAAAAAGGCCCAGCAGAAAAGCGCCCATCGTGGTCGCCATGGCCGCCGTCACGTTATTCGCCGCCATCAGAAGCCACCAGCCCGCCTGTTTTCTTCCTTTCTGCTCTCCGTCCTTTCCCGTCCCCCACAGTCTCAGAAGCGCCCATACTGCGGTCAGAAGCACCAGATTGCAGAGAACGGATTTTCCCTGCCAGGTCCGCATCAGGAAAAAGGTGGCGTTCGTATAGATCGAGGTATTGCCGAAAATCTGAAGCAGGCTGACGAGAATCAGAAATATCGCCGTTTTCCGGAACGTTCCTTTAAAAAGCCGCATGCCGATCCGGTAATAAACCAGATAGGTGAGCGGAATCAGCACCAGCGGCAGCACACTGTGCGCGATGATGGTCGGATGGATTCCTGTCACCCTGGCAAGATAGGCTTCCCATATGGGAAGAGAAGCCAGCGCATGCCGGATATCCAGCGAGGTGCTCAGTCCCGTGTAGGGCAGGATCCGGTAAAGCACATCCGTCTGTTCCGCGATGACAGACTGTGCCACATAATAGGCGTCATCTCCGTCAAAAAACTCATGGGTATAGGCCATATACATCTGAAACAGAATCAGTCCGACGGCGAGCACCCAGTAAAGCGCCGTTTCTACGGACGGCTTTTTTCTTTTTGTAAGCAGGACGCGCACATCCGCAGCCATTCCCCGCAGTACGGGAAATCCGAATATCAGTCCCAAAGCGGACAAAACCGCGAGCAGGACGGAATAAATGGTCACAATTCTGGGGAAGCCCCAGGTTTCAAAAAGGATGATCGGCACGGCCACAACCTGAAATACTGCCAGCATGGTCACAAAGCCGGAAGCATAAACGGCTGCCGGACAGACGCTCACGCTTCTTTGCTGCCACTTAAATCTCTTTTTTCTTTTTCCCTCAGCAATTTTATTTTCTGTAGCCTGCTCTTCATGCCAGGCGGTTTTCTCTCCCGGCATCGCCAGTGCGGGAAGCAGGCCGATGCAGAAGGGAACTGCTATCAAAATGGCAAATGCAGCCAACAGTTCAGCCATGATTTTTCCTCCGCTTCGGAACGGAATCGTTCCGTTTATTCATACCAGTTATCGTAAATCGCCTCATAATCATAGGTGGATGCCAGATCGGCCAGATCGGCAAAAACCTCTCTGTAATTTTCCATCGTCAGCTCACATTCCCCACTCGCAAAGCATTCCACGATGTAGCGGCAGACATCTGCGTGATAATGGGTGTAATCCGCGTAATTATTCAGGTCGCAGACAATGTCCCTCTGATTCTGGAAGCAGAACATGCGGACATTATCATAGGAAAGAAGGCGTTCGGTCACATACTCCAGCTCCGCGATTTCCGCATCCAGCTGCTTCTGGCGCGTCACATCGTTCCAGTAAAGGATGCTGTAGGGCGGATAGAAGAAAACAAACTCCGTTTCCGGATGAGCCTCAATGTAAGGACAGATATTCTGATCCAGATTATCCGCCGCGCCGGAAAGGAAGGTATCTTCCGGCATCTTCTCCTCCGCTTCCCCGGCGGGCTCATAGTACATGAGCACATTCGCCTTGGTATAATACTGATCCGTCCACCAGGGCTTATAGAGCTGCGTCCAGTCCGTCCGCTCCGTGGAATCCACCAGCGGCTTCAGGATGTAATTGAGCAGGACATCCTTATTGAAAATGTACCGGATGTTATTAAACGGGTTTTTATCGTACAGGTATTCCGGAATCGGAAACTTGGTTTCTTCTATGCCCGCAGACAGGGTGTTCTGGTCCAGCGCCATAAAGACTGTCTTTACGGTATTCTGTTTTGTATCAAAAATAATGTCCATGATGTTGGCTTCGTCCTTTGGGAGCGCGCCGTTATAGCTGAGCTTTACGGTGTTGAGGTTCAGAACCTCTCCAAACCAGTCGGTGTCGAAGCTGGCCGTCATGGAGGAGCCGAGCAGGACGCTGTCGTAGTCCAGACGCCTGGCCATTCCGGGGTTCTGGGACAGCTGGTTGTCCACCTTGTAGGGGTAGCCCGGAAGCGGGGCATGGTATTGGAAGAATGGGTCCACAATGAGGACGATGGCTGTTACCGCAAGCAGGCCTGCGGCAAGGGCTGCACAGAAGATGAGCAGCCATTTCTTGTACTGGTTCATGTGTGTTCTCCTGAATGAGGTGAGCGTAGGGGCGGGGAGGGAGTTCCTTTCGCCGAGACGCTTTGGTGCGGGATGCGGCTTCGCCTGTCCCGCGGAGCGGGGGCGGGGAAGGGCGCTCCTTTCGCCGAGACACTTCGGCGCGGGATGCGGCTTCGCCTGTCCCGCGGAGCGGGGGCGGGGAAGGGCGCTCCTTTCGCCGAAACGCTTTGGCGCGGGATGCGGCTTCGCCTGTCCCGCGGGAAGGGGGTGGAGGGAGCCTCTACCCCGCCGGGCACGCTCGACTCCGCTTCGCTTCGTCTCGCTTTGCGGCTGTCGCCGCATAGCCGTAAGGCAAGCAGCGCCGGCCGGTAAGCCGCCTGCGGCGGTTTCCCGCCGGGCTGTTTGTCTTACGGCTGCCCGGCTCGTAGGGGTTAAAAGTTAAAGTACAAAAAGCTGCTGACTCCGGACAGTGACAGGACGCACCATATAAATAAAAAGGCCGTAAGGATTGCGTTTCTGGCGCGGGGACGGAAGCGTTCTGCGCATTCATCAGCATTGGGAGCGAGGAATATGACGAGCAGGGTTCCCAGGGTGATGATGGCCGGAAGGTAGAGCTCGCTGTGGGGAAGGCTGTCCAGATGGAGGAGTTTGATGACGTACCAGAACTCGTCCAGGTTAAAGCCTTCGGTAAAGGATGCGGACGGAAGGGCAATGCCTCCGGTAAACAGTCTGCGGAATACGGCAAAGGCCTGGTCCATGGTCTCGGACCGGAAAAAAACGCAGGCGAAGCTGTAATAGCAGAAGGTAAACAGTGTTCCTGCCGCCGGGGCCGAAACAGGCTTCGGGTGGTCCTTGCGGTAGAGCTGCCAGGCACGGGTAATGATGTAAAGGATGCCCTGTGCCGCTCCCCAGGTCACAAAGGTCCAGCCGGCGCCGTGCCAGATGCCGCTCAGCAGGAAAATGAGGATCAGGTTCGCGTACATGCGGGGTCTGCCCTTCCGGTTCCCGCCGAGGGGAATGTATACATACTGGCGGAAAAAGCGGCTCAGTGTGATGTGCCACCTTCTCCAGAATTCGATGATATTGACCGCCTTATAGGGGGAATTGAAGTTTACAGGGATTTCCATTCCAAACATCCACGCCAGCCCGCGGGCCATATCACAGTAGCCGCTGAAGTCAAAATAGAGCTGGATGGAATAAAAGAAAATGAGAAGCAGGCTGTCCACAGAGGAAAGGGCCGGAATGTTGGAATATCCCCAGTCCACCGCCAGACCGAAGGTATCCGCCACCAGCACTTTTTTCACCATACCGAAGGTGAACAGGTAGATACCCGCGGCGAATTTCTCCGGATCCGCTTTCTTCTTCCCGATCTGCGCGAACTGGGGCAGCATCTCGCTCTGGCTGACAATTGGCCCGGCAATCAGCTGGGGAAAAAAGGAAACGAAAAGTGCGTAATCAAGAAAGGTACAGCTTTTCACCTCGCCGCGGTAGGCATCCACCACGAAGCCGATCTGCTGGAAGGTGAAAAAGCTGATTCCCAGCGGAAGCAGAATCCCCTTCAGCACGAAGGAGGTTCCAAAGACCGCATTCACGTTTTCCACAAAAAAGTCATAATATTTGAAATAGAACAGGACCGCCAGATTGCCCGCCACACCCAGAATCATCATCGGCCTGCGCCATCCGGGACATTTTTTCTCCGCAAGCTGCATCCCTCTGAAAACCGCATAGTTGAACAGAATACTGCATGCCATGATCAGCAGATAGCTGGGATTGAAATAACCGTAAAACCACAAAGAAAAGCCTGTCAGCCACAGTCTGGCAGGCACGCTTTTTCCCCAGTGTGAGAACAGATAAAACCCGCCCAGACAAAGAGGAAGAAAGAGAAAAATGAAAATATAGGAATTAAACAGCATAGGTTTGCTCCAAACGCAATATTTCTGTGAAATATGACCTTTTTAGTTTAGACGATCAACCTGCTTTTGGCAAGCAGGAATTTCCGGCCGCTGTTCCACCCAATACAGCTCCGCCAGCTCTCCTTCTCTCTCCGACTGAAAAAGGACGGAAAGCTCCGCTTTGCCGGAAAGGCCGCACAGAGTTCCTTCAACCTCCTCCTTTTCCTGCCCCGGTCCGAAAGCGATCTCGGCCTTCTTTTCTCCGTTTACAAGCAGTACGGCCGTTCCCTCCTGAAACGCATGGATTCCAAGCCCGATTTTCCAGTTTTTCGGTTCATCATCATAATCAAAATACCGGAAGGAAACGCTGCATCCCGATGTGATGTTCACCATGGGGAAGCCGCCCGTTTTTTCCGTAAAATACGCTCCGCCAAGCACCTGGCAGCCATAGGCCGCATCCAGCCGTTCTCCGGGATTCAGCGTATCTGCAAAACCGGAAGAGGTCATCTGCACCTGCGCGATCACCGCATTTTCCTCATCCACGCTGATCCGCTCCACTCTGGCCCGCCTGTTATATTTCCGGTTGCCGGAGGAGCCATGGTAAAACACGTACCACTGGTCTTTGATTTTGATGATGGAGCCGTGGTTGTTCCAGGTGCTGGGATCCACACCCGTATTGTCAATGATGGTACCCTTGTATTCATAGGGGCCATATACGTTTTTGCTCACCGCATAATCCAGTTTCGTGGGCGCGCCGCCGCGGTTCGGATATTCTTTTGTATACTCGCTGGCATAAACCAGGCAGTAAAAATCCCCGATTTTTCTTAAAGAGGAGCCCTCATGAAAACCCTGACAGCCGTCTTCATGGGAAATCAGTGCTTCCGCGTAGGTGGTTTCATCCAGAGTATACATATCATCCTTCAGTTTCGCCATATGGCAGTTTCCCTGCCCCCAGGTATAGTAGTAATCATCCCCATCCTTCAGAACGGAAGGGTCGATTCCGGAAATGGGCTCTCCGTTCATAAGGATCTGTCTGGCATCCGTGAAGGGACCGTAAGGCTTCCTGCTCCTCGCCACGCCCTCGGAGCCGTCTGAAAGACAGAAATACAGATAATACCAGCCGTCCCGCTCCACCACGTCAGGCGCCCACAGCAGGCCGTCCGACCAGGGCACTCCGTCCGTGATTCCCTCATCGGCGTACTCGTCCGTGGAAGCCAGCACCGGTCCATGGTCGGTCCAGTGCTGCAGATCCTCTATGTCAGCAGAATATACATGATATTTATGGCAGCAGTATTCTCCCCCGAACACATCCTTCGATCCATACAGATACACCCTTCCGTCGAACACCTTCGGCTCTCCGTCCGGAATATAGGTATCCAGCGGCAGAAAGGGATTGTGAAATCCAGTCGCATATATTTTCTCCATAAAAACCTCCGTAAATCTGTTCTGCCGGCATTGGCAGCGCCGGCTTATATACCTCACCTATTTGTAATAACATTATAATTGATAAGTGTCAATCGCGAATGTATAATAGGATTCAGACATCGTTACTACTCAGCCGGGTCTGCGCATTCACTCAGCGGCATGAACTATCATACAAAGGATGCCGCCTTATGCGGTTGATCCGGCGGCCCAAAGGAGAAACATCATGAAATACGACTTTACTTCCATCATTGACAGAAAAGGAAAGGACGCCATTGCGGTGGATATCATCCCGTTTTCGGAAGCCTCCGTCCAGGAAGGCTTTTCCAGAATCCCCATGTGGGTGGCGGACATGAACTTCGCCACAGCGCCCACCATTCAGGAAGCCGTCATTGAACGGACAAAGCATCCGGCCTTCGGTTATTTTGACCCCACCGACGAATATTACAACAGCATCATTTCCTGGCAGAAAACGAGAAACGGTGTGGAAGGGCTTACCAAAGAGGAGATCGGCTATGAAAACGGCGTTCTCGGCTGCGTCGCTTCCGCCCTGCAGGCCTTTACGGCTCCCGGCGAGGCTGTACTCCTGCACTCCCCTACCTATATCGGTTTCACCGGAACGCTGGAGAACAACGGCCGGAAGATCATTCTGAGCGATCTGAAGCAGGATGAAAACGGCGTTTGGCGGATGGATTATGAGGATATGGATCGGAAAATCAGGGAAAACCACATCCATTTCGCCATTTTCTGCTCCCCGCACAATCCCTGCGGCCGTGTATGGGAACGGGAAGAGATCGAGGCCGCCATGGAGGTTTATCGAAAGAACGACTGCGTGGTAATTTCCGACGAGATCTGGTCCGATCTGACACTCTCCGGACATAAGCACATCCCCACCCAGTCCGTGAGCGAAGATGCGAAAAACAGGACCATTGCCATCTACGCACCCTCCAAGACCTTCAACCTGGCCGGACTGATCGGTTCTTATCATATCATCTACAATCCTTATCTGAGGGACCGGGTGCGCAAGCAGTCCAGCCTCAGCCACTACAACAGCATGAACGTGCTGTCCATGCACGCGCTCATCGGCGCATACCGTCCAGAGGGCCAGGAATGGCTGGATGAGCTGCGCGAGGTTCTGACGGGAAATGTGGACTACGCATACAATTATATCCGCGAGAATTTCAAAGGGGTGAAGCTTGCGAAGCCGGAAGGAACCTATATGCTCTATCTGGACTGCGAAGAGTGGTGCGCCTGCCATGGGGTAAGCATGGACGAGCTGATCCGCGCCGGCATTTCCGTCGGCGTCATCTGGCAGGACGGCCGCCCGTTCAATCGGCCGTGGGCCATTCGTATGAATCTGGCTGTGCCCCTTTCTCTGGTGAAGGAAGCCATGAGAAGGCTGGACGAATATGTATTCAACAAACAGTGAAAAAGCGCCCGCTCCCTTTCGGGAATACGGGCGCTTTCTCTGCCGGTCGGGCTGCCGGATGGCAGCCCCTCTTCTCTGAACCGGCCTTCTTCTTATTTCATTTTTGTATGTTACGCATAGAAGCCCTTTCTCTTCGGCCCCATATTAAAAAGTTTTTCCAGAAGGAACCTTCTCCCCGAGAGGATACGGCCGAAATTCTCGCAGTTATACAGCCGCTCTGCCTTCACCCACTCCGGATAAAATTTTTCTTCCCGTTCATTCTCCAGATTTTCCGCAATGTTCAGATTGAATGCGATCATATACAGCCCTCCCTTGTCAGCCCGCATCCTTTCGGATGCTTCTGCCTTTCCTTTTTTCTGATTTCATTATAAGTCGTTCTGGACTTTCTGCCAATCATCTGATAATCTGAAAATAGAAAGTTTTTTTGTGCTATAAATACAAATTTTCAGAAAATATTATTTTAACAGTCTCTGACGAATAATTGGAAAAAGGAAAGAGGGAATATCCTGTGGCGATTCGTTTCTGGGAAATCTTTGAAGAAACCAAAAATCAGTATCAGCTTCGCCTTCTGGCCGGAAAACAGGGTATGGACAGCGTGGTGAGCTGGGTCCATA
>ENA-UONU01001761-UONU01001761.1-human-gut-metagenome-genome-assembly--contig:-CS51-NODE-1761-length-14679-cov-3.487897_pt1 | contig 14679 bp, 10 predicted proteins | sample MGYA00242462_ERZ724009 | MGnify/ENA metagenome assembly ERZ724009 | reverse complement strand
AACACTTCCGGTAGAATTCAATGCTTCCTCAAGGGCTTTAAAAATGCTGGAAAGCACAGGGATTTTAAGCTGTGAGGAAAACAAAGGTGCGAAGAAGGTTCTTACAGCGGCAGCCCTTACTTATGTAGCAGCTCTTGCTTCTTCCATTTTACAGCTTCTGAGACTGATCATACTTTCCGGAGGTAGAAGACGGGATGATTAACGGAATCAATTCCAGGGAGATGATCCTGGAAATTTTACTTGAAATCGAAGAGGGCGAGCACAGCCATGTGGCAATTCGGAATGCCCTTTCCAAATATCAGTTCCTTCCCAAACAGGACCGGGCATTTATTACCCGTGTCTGTGAAGGAACGCTGGAATACCGGATTCAGATTGATTACATTATCAATTCTTTTTCCAAGGTGACAGTTGATAAGATGAAGCCTGCAATCCGGGAAATTTTAAGAAGTGCAGTATATCAGCTGAAATACATGGATAGTGTGCCAGACAGTGCAGTGTGCAATGAGGCTGTGAAGCTGGCGCAAAGAAAAGGCTTTTATAATCTGAAGCCTTTTGTAAACGGTGTTCTTCGTACCATAGCCCGGGAAATGGATCAGGTCCGGTTTCCTCAAAAAGAAGATGATCTGCTGAAATATCTTTCTGTAAAGTATTCCATGCCAGAGGTGCTGGTAACCAGGTGGCTGGAAGCCTATGGAGAAGAAACAACAGAGAAGATACTGGCAGATTTTCTTACGGAACATCCTCTTACCATCAGATGCCGGACTTATCTGAATTCCAAGGAAGAGATTGTAAAAAGTCTGGAAAGTCAGGGCGTTCATGTAGCGCCTGCTCCATATCTGCCTTATGCATACAGCATTTCTGAATTTAACCATATTCTTGCACTGGATGCTTTTATCAAGGGTAAAATCGTCGTGCAGGATGTAAGTTCCATGCTGGTTGCGGAGGTTGCAGATCCGAAGAAGGGCGATTACGTTATTGACGTGTGTGCTGCGCCAGGTGGAAAGAGTCTTCATATGGGAGACAAGATGGAGGGATATGGAACGGTAGATGCAAGAGATGTAAGCCAGTATAAAGTCAATCTGATCGAGGAAAACATCCAGCGTACCAATTCTATTAATGTACAGGCAAGAGTGCAGGATGCTACTATTTTTGATCAGGATTCAGAACTGCTTGCAGATGTTGTAATTGCAGATGTACCTTGTTCCGGGTATGGAGTGATCGGCAAGAAGCCGGAGATCAAATACCGTGTTACGCCACAGAAACAGGATGAAATAGTGATTCTGCAGAGAACCATTCTGGATCGCGCAGCAAACTATGTGAAGCCAAGAGGAGAGTTGATCTTCAGTACCTGTACCATTGCAAAAGAAGAAAACGAAGAGAACATGATGTGGTTCTTGAATAATTATCCATTTAAGCTGGAGAGTCTGGATCCTTATCTTCCAGAGGAGCTGCACTCAGAGACGACTGCACTTGGATATCTGCAGCTGCTCCCGGGAGTACATAAGACAGACGGTTTCTTTATTGCGAAATTCAGAAGAAAATAGGGATATAAATATGACAGACATTAAGTCGATGACGAAAGACGAACTGAAAAATCTGATGACCGAACTGGGGGAGAAACCTTTTCGGGCAAAGCAGATCTACAGCTGGTTACATGAACATCTGGTAACCTCTTATGATGAGATGGGAAACATACCAGGAAAATTAAAAGAAAAACTGAAAGACTATCCCATAGCGGCATTGGAAATGGTGGATGAACAGATTTCTGCCATTGACGGCACAAGAAAATATCTGTTCCGCCTTTCTGATGGAAATGTGATCGAGAGTGTTCTTATGCGTTATAAGCATGGAAATTCCGTATGTATTTCATCACAGGTAGGCTGTAAAATGGGATGCCGTTTTTGTGCTTCCACTATTGGAGGCTGGACAAGAAACCTTCTTCCTTCGGAAATGCTGGATCAGATTTACAGGATCCAGAGCATAACGGGAGAGCGGGTATCTAATGTAGTAGTAATGGGAACCGGCGAACCTATGGATAATTATGATAATATTGTACGTTTTGTACATCTGCTTTCCGACGAAGATGGCCTTAACATCAGCCAGAGGAATATCACCGTATCGACCTGCGGAATTGTTCCGAAAATTTATGAGCTTGCAAAGGAAAAACTGCAGATTACCCTTGCCTTGTCCTTGCATGCACCAAATGATGAAAAAAGACAGGAACTTATGCCTATTGCCCAGCGGTACAGCATGGACGAAGTCCTGGATGCATGTCGCAATTATTTTCAGGAGACCGGCAGGAGAATTACTTTTGAATACAGTCTTGTGGCTGGTGTTAATGACAGTGACGAAGATGCAAGGGAGCTGAGCAGCAAAATCCATGATATTAATTGTCATGTAAATCTAATCCCGGTAAACCCTATTAAGGAGCGTTCTTACAGGCGTTCTACGCATCAGGCTGTAGAGAATTTTAAAATAAAACTTGAAAAATGCGGAATTAATGTTACTATTAGAAGGGAAATGGGCAGTGACATAGACGGTGCCTGTGGACAATTACGAAAAAGTTATATGGAAAAAAGTTACGATCCGCAGTAACGAAAAACTGGTGTTGCTATGTTGAACAACAGTACGAAAAGGACAGAAAGCGAGAAGTGACATGAGGGTATATTCAGCTACGAATATAGGAATGAAGCGGAAGATGAACCAGGATTATGTGTTCGCTTCCCAGGACACAGTTGGAAATCTCCCGAACCTCTTTGCTGTTGCTGATGGAATGGGAGGGCACAATGCAGGTGATTATGCCTCCTCTCACGCGGTCAGGATACTGGTAGATGAAATCAGGGAGGATACGGATTATAATCCTGTAAAGGTAATCCGTCATGCCATTGAGACTGCGAACACAGAAATTATAGAACAGGCGCAGAAGGATGAGAAACTTCGTGGAATGGGAACTACCATGGTAGTAGCCACCATTGTAGGCCAGTATGCTTATGTTGCCAATGTGGGAGACAGCAGACTATATGTGGTGGATAAACAGCTGAGGCAGGTTACCAGGGATCATTCACTGGTGCAGGAAATGGTAAGAATGGGTGAAATCACTGCTGAGGAGGCAAGAAATCATCCGGATAAAAACATTATCACCAGAGCTCTGGGAGCAGAAAAAACTGTAGACGTGGATTTCTTTGATATGCGTCTGGAACCGGGAAGTACGATCCTGATGTGTTCCGATGGTCTCAGCAATATGGTGGAAGACAAAAAAATGGAAGAAATCATATTGAATTCTGATGAGGATATCACCTGGAAAGGAAATACTCTTATCCAGGAAGCCAACAATAACGGCGGCAAGGATAACATTGCAATCATATTGATAGAACCATTCACGAATGAGGTGGAAACATGTTAAAGACAGGTATGATTATAGCAGAACGCTATGAAATTGTAAGTAAAATCGGTACCGGCGGAATGGCGGACGTATATAAGGCAATGGACCATAAACTGAACCGTTTTGTGGCAGTTAAGGTTCTGAAGCCGGAATTCAGGGAAGATGCAACTTTTGTAAAGAAATTCAGAAGTGAAGCGCAGGCAGCAGCAGGTCTTACTCATCCAAACATAGTAAATGTATTTGATGTAGGCGATGATGAGGGCGTTTATTATATCGTAATGGAGCTGATCGAGGGAATCACTCTTAAGGAGTATATTTCCAAGAAAGGCAAGCTTTCGGTAAAGGAAGCTACCAGTATTGCCATTCAGGTATCTATGGGACTTGAGGCAGCACACAGCCACGGCATTGTACATCGTGATGTGAAGCCTCAGAATATTATTATTTCCACAGACGGCAAAGTAAAGGTAACAGACTTTGGAATTGCAAGAGCTGCTTCTTCCAATACCATCAGCTCCAATGTTATGGGGTCTGTACATTACAGCTCACCGGAGCAGGTACGAGGCGGCTACAGCGATGAGAAGAGTGATATCTACTCACTTGGTATCACCTTATATGAGATGGTAACAGGACGTGTCCCTTTTGACGGAGATACTACAGTTGCCATTGCAATCAAACATCTTCAGGAAGAGATGGTACCGCCAAGTGTTTATTCCCCGGATCTGCCGTACAGTCTGGAACAGATCATTATGAAATGTACCCAGAAGAGTGTGGATCGCAGATATAATAAGATGGAGGATGTGATCGAGGATCTGAAGCATTCTCTTATTGACCCGCAGGGAGATTTTGTGAAGCTTACATCTGTAGATACAGATGCTAAGACGGTTGTAATTTCTGATGAAGAGCTTGGAGAGATCAAGCATACTCCGAAGCAGACTCTTAAGCCGGATATAGAAACTCTGGAAAAAGAACTGAATGAGACAAACTACGATGATGATGACGATTTCGGATATGATGATAAGGAAGAGAGCTCGAAAGGCTCCAGAAAGAACCGGGATCGTGAACGAAGCAGAGAGCGGGAAGAGAGAGAAAGACGTATCAAAAAGCAGAAAAGAGGCGTCAGTGTAGCTGGAAGTATTATTGCTCTGATCATAGGTGCCGCAGTTCTGATCGCAGTGATTCTTGTAGTGGGAAAGGCTGCAGGACTGATAGGCGGTAAAGCGGAGTCTTCCAGTCAGCAGGAGCAGCAGGCTCAGGTTACTCAGGCAGCAGATGCAGATGATGATATGGTATCAGTACCGGACCTTATGGGCAAAACAGAGACTGAGGCGCAGGAACTTTGTGCTTCTGTAAACATTGGAATGAGTTACAAAGGCGAGGAAGCTTCCACACAGGAAAAAGGCAAGATTTCTTCCCAGGATCCTGTAGCGGGAACAAAGGTTGCAAAGAATTCAACTGTAAATTATTATTTAAGTAAAGGTTCTGAATCCATCACTCTTACCGATATGTTTGGCCAGAATGGTGCTTCTGCCCAGGAAACTCTGGAAAGTCAGGGATTAACGGTTCAGATTAACAAGATTTACCCGGATGAAAGCCAGTCTTCTATGGTAGACATTGGATGTGTTCTTGATACTGAGCCGGTGGCAGGAACTACTGTTAAGGCAGGCGACACAGTTACTCTTACCATCAGCCGTGGTATTAATTATGGTGACAGTGTACAGGTGCCAGATGTAACCGGAATGGCGAAGAATGATGCGATTGCCAAGCTTGGCAAATTCATTAATATTAATGTGGAAATGCAGATGAGCACAGACGTTGCAGAGGGAACTGTTATCTCTCAGGATCCTGTAGGATATACAGATGACAACCCGGTATATGCAGATCCGGATAACGATACGATCACTCTTACTGTAAGCAGTGGAAGTCAGGATACTTCTTCACAGAATACTGAGGATCCGAGTTCTTCTGATACTACTGCAGCAGCAGTAGCAAATGGCGAAGTATGGAAATGCACACAGAGACTGAATACGCCTACCGGATATAACGGAGGTCTGATCAGACTGGAGCTTGTTCAGAATGTAGGCGGCGATCCAAAAGCAAGCTCTGTGGTAGAAGGACAGCAGCTTACTTTCCCATATCAGCTGGATATTACAGGTGCACCAGGAGTTGCTGAGGGTACTTTATATTTGTCTGAGCAGCAATCTGATGGAAGCTATCAGGAACTTGGTCATTATCCTCTTACTTTTGAGAAAGTTGAGTAATCCATGCAGGGAAAGATCATTAAAGGAATTGCAGGTTTCTATTATATCTATGCGGAAGACGGCAATATTTACGAATGTAAGGCAAAAGGAATTTTTCGAAAGGATAATTTCAAGCCTCTGGTAGGTGATAATGTGGAGATTACCGTTTTGAATGAGGAGGAGAAGGAAGGTAGTGTAACTTCCATTCTTCCCCGCCGCAATTCGCTTATCCGTCCTGCTGTTGCCAATGTAGATCAGGCGTTTTTGATTTTTGCCATGGAGAATCCAAAGCCTAATTTCCTTCTTCTGGACCGCTTTCTGATCATGATGGAGCAGCAGGGAATTCCCGTGGTTATCTGCTTCAATAAGAAAGATGTGGGAGAGAAGGAAGAAATGGAAAAGCTTTACGAAATCTACACTGGATGTGGATATCGTGTAGTGCTTTCCAGTACCTATGAGGGAGAGGGAATGGACGAGATTCATGAGATACTGAAGGGAAAAACAACAGTAGTTGCAGGACCTTCCGGTGTGGGGAAATCTTCCATTACCAACTGTATGCAGGGTGAAGTGCAGATGGAGACTGGTGAGATCAGCAAAAAACTGAAGCGCGGCAAGCATACCACCAGACATTCCCAGGTAATCCCGGTGGAGAAGAATACTTTCCTGGTGGATACTCCGGGATTTTCTTCTTTGTATCTTACCGATATGAAGGAAGAGGAGCTTCGGGATTACTTCCCGGAATTTGTAATGTATGAGCCGCAATGCCGGTTTCAGGGGTGTATGCACATTCATGAACCGGGCTGTGCAGTGAAGGAAGCTCTGTCTGAAGGTGAAATTAGTCAGCAGCGGTATGACAACTATCTGGCTTTATATGAGGAATTAAAAGAGAAAAGGAGATACTAAAACTATGTATCAGCTATGCCCTTCCATTTTATCAGCGGATTTTAACCGTCTGGGCGAACAGATTAAAATTCTTGAAAACGAAGGAGTTGAATGGCTCCATATTGATGTTATGGATGGAGATTTTGTACCAAGCATTTCTTTTGGTATGCCGGTGATCAAATCCATCCGTAAAGAATCCAAGATGTTTTTTGATGTTCATCTTATGGTGACAGAGCCAGAAAGATACATTCAGGATTTTGTAAATTGTGGTGCGGATTCCATCACCGTTCATGCTGAGGCATGTGAGGATCTGGAACGTACTATAGAGCGTATCAAGGATGCAGGAGTGAAAATTGGTGTTTCCATCAAGCCTGCAACTCCGGTAAATGATATCAGCCATATGCTTGAGGATGTGGATATGGTTTTGGTGATGACTGTTCAGCCTGGCTTTGGCGGACAGAAATATATGGACGAGTGTACAGAGAAGATTCAGGAACTGAGAGAACTGATCGATAAAGAGAATCTGAATGTGGATATTGAGGTTGACGGTGGAATCAATGAGGGTACCATAGAGACTGTTATGAAAGCTGGTGCCAATATCTTTGTTGCCGGATCCTGGGTATTCGGCGGTGATATTGCCCAGAATGTCCGCCATATTCAGAAACAGATCGAAGAGATTGGTGACAGGATTGAGTGAAAGATAGAATGATAGATACAGTAATCGTAAGCGGGGGCATGATCCAGAAAGATTTTGCCCTCGATTTTATAAGAAAAATAGAAGAAGAGCGAAAAGGAAAGAAGCTGCTTTTGCTGGCGGCTGACAGAGGACTGGATTTCTTTCGGGAAACAGGTCTTGTCCCGGATATTGTGGACGGTGATTTTGACAGTTTATCAGGTGCTGGAAAGGCATATCTGGAGAGTCTTGACCATACAGAAATTGTCAGACTGAATCCTGAAAAGGATGATACAGATACCCAGTCTACTTTAAATCTTGCAATAAGAAGAGGGGCAAAGAATATTCTTATTCTTGGCGCAACTGGTGGAAGACTGGATCATTTTATTGGAAACATGGGACTTTTGGGATATGGCAGACAAAAGGGTGTCAATGTGATCCTGGCAGATGCTCAGAATTACATCTGTCTTGTGGAAAATGGCTATATTATTCGAAAAGACAGTCAATTCGGAAAATATGTTTCTTTTTTCGCAGCCGGTGAAACGGTTGAAGGTCTTACTTTGAAGGGGTTTAAATACCCATTGGATCATTACCGCCTTACTACAGATAACTGCGGCCGCACCGTTAGCAACGAGATCCAGGAAGAAAAGGCCAAGGTACTCTACGAAAAAGGCAGTCTTCTTATGATCATGTCCAGAGATTTGAAATAAATGATGTATTACAAAAGAGAAACACTTCATATTCAATTGGAAATATGAGGTGTTTTTTCAAATTTATCAGATTGTCCAGAGCTTTTGTCTTGATGGAAAGAGTTAGGTATGCTAAAATAAAAAGATGTATAGAGAAGACAATATGGGGCCGGAAATATATCATATTTTTATTGTTTGTGGTATAATAGCAAAAGAATGGCGTAAAGAAATGTCAAACGCCCCTAAAAATAAGGAGAAATAGGATAAAATGAAATTAGGTATCGTAATTTACAGCCCTTTTTCACGTATTCTCCGGCAAAAGGTCGAAGGGCGTTAAATGCTGATAGCTAGGGCATTTAGCGGATTTTTGGGTAAGATGTAAGACTTTATAAATTTATATAGTTTAAGAAAAAATGGCCCACCAAATGGCCCACTAAATAAGCGAAGAGCTTCGGTACAAAATAAGGCAGGGAACACTCATAAATTTGATGTGTTTCCTGTTTTTCGAATAAAAATCAATATAGATGTTTATGTAAGAACTAATTCTGAACATCGCTATCGTATCATATCGTTGAGAAATACCCATTTTATGCGGTATCGTGGCATTGCAAAGCCAGTAAAATCAATGGTTTCAGGGATTTTACAAGCCATATGCGGGTAAATTGATTTTAGTCGTAAATTCACTGGAAGTTCACAATATATGATTTGTAATGATTATGGATAAATGGAAAGAAAAATTGGAGATTTAGAAAACAAAAAAGTGTCTGAGTGAAGGTTATGTGCATATAACCAACATCCAGACACTTTTTTGTTTTGATTAAAAAGAAAATATTTAAGCAGGAGCAAGAATCTACTATTTTTTTGACAAATTCAGGAGTGACATCCAGATCTTCGCAGATAATTTGGATTTCCCTGCCATTTTTCAGCATGCTCTTTGCATTTGAAGCGAGGGATCTGCTTGATTCGGTTGAATACGCCAGAGATACGGAATCAGCAAGTTTGCTGAGAAATTACAGCAATGTTTTCGGAAAGTTCATTCGCATAGTTCGATGATAAAAGAACAGCGGCAGCTGCTGCAGGGAAAGAAATTGCAGCAGCTGCCGCTGTTTCATAAAAATAATTTTTACAGCTCCTCTCGAAACGTCTCCGGAGTCTTTTTTTCCAGCTTCTTAAACACTCTGCAAAAATAACTGACATTGTCATACCCTACAGTTTTTGCAATCTGATACAGCTTAGTGTCTGAGGATTTCAGAAGTTTTTTGGCCTCTGTAATACGAACCAGACTCAGGTAATCGATAAATGCCATGCCCTGCTTTTTCTTGAAGATATGGCTTAGATAACTGCGGTTCATGTGAAACAGGGAGGCAACAAATTCTGTTGTGATATTCTTGGAATAATTGTGATCAATGTAAGTTTTGACATTATTCACAATATCATTGTCTGAGTAAATATTGTTTGCTTCAAGGGAGCGTGCCAGTGTGAGGAAAAACTGATGATAATAGCTGCTGATTTCCTCCAGACTGAACATGGTATCCAGAATATTGCGAATGCTGGAATCTACAGAGTCTGCCTGAATCTGCTGAATGTAGCGGTTTAGGATCATCTTGGCCTGGTTGGTGATTTGAATGCAGGAATATTTGATTTCATAAAGAGTTGCATTTTTCAGACTTCTGTAGTAATCAAATAGCGAAGTGACCATGGCAGTGACGTCCTCTGTTTTTCCGGATTCCATGTAAAATAACAGCCTGTCAGTATCGTCCCAGTAAATGGACTTTGGAACAGGTGACTGTGTCCCATAAGTGTAAGTATCCTGATAAGAGCTGCCTGTTTTCTGATTCAAAGCCTGGACACTTTCCTGGAAAGCACTGCGCAGTTCATTTAAGGATTCATGTGTGCCGCTGATTCCATAGAGAAGCTGCTGGCTTTTGGATAGAAAGTAGGTCCGCAGATTTCCAATGACTCTGCTGCATACAGATTCCGCAGACAAAAATGGATTATTCAGAAAAATCAGCAGAAATCCCAGGTTTTCCGTATGAGGATGAGGCAGATAAAGTACCATATTGTCATAGCCCTGATCTGTGAGAAGAAGATTGATTTCTGCTTCTGAAAGCTTGTGGCAGGAATGGAGCAGTACAAAAACAGAAGTCGGACTCTGGCTGATAAATTTCAGCTTGTTGGAAGTCAGCTGCAACTTGTTTTTGGAATAACCGCAGATCAGGTTGGTCAGCTGCTCCTTGTCATGGTTTAAGTGAAGCGTTTCTGTGTATTCTTCCGAAGAATGAAGACGGTTTTTCAGTTCTGTCTGATCTTCAATGCGTCCGATTGCCTGTTTCATGGCGGAAATAATATCTCCGCTGCTAAATGGCTTTAAAATATAGTCAATGGCACCTGCGCGTACAGCCTGACGGGAATATTCAAAATCCCGGTATCCGCTAATGACGATCAGGGGCGTGTCCGGAAATTCTTTTGCAAGAATGGGAAGAAGCGAAGTTCCATCCATCACCGGCATTTTCATATCTGTAATAATCACGTCCGGCTGCAGTTCTCTGGCAAGTGCAAGTCCAGCCTCTCCATCGTCAGCCTGTCCCACACACTGCGCAAGGTCAGAGATGGGAGAAAGCTTTTCCAGCGTGCCAAGACGTGTGAATTTTTCATCATCTATAAGGATGTATCGGTAGTTCATAGGTATTGTCCTGCTCCTAAATAGAGTAATTCCTTTCTGTTAAGTACTTGTTGTCAAAGCTTCTGTCTGTGCTGTTTAAAAATAACCACTCAATTTGCTGCTGCATACAGAGTGGCAGGCAGCCTCAATTTTCGTCAATTACAGGAACCGTAATCTGAATGCAGGTGCCTTTTCTCTCTTCACTGAAAACCTGCAGCCCATAATATTCCCCATAATAAAGTGAAATTCGAGTATGGATATTTTTGATTCCAATGCTCTGCTCTGTGCGGTGTCCAAGTTCCTGGAACTCCGGTTTCTGGGAAAGCTGAACATTTAATGCATTCAGCTGTTCAGAAGACATTCCGGTACCATTGTCTGTGACAAAAATCAGCAGCTTTTCATTTTCCTGCTGTGCAGAAACTGTGATTTCATTTCCGCTTCTGCAGTAATTGAGTCCATGATAAAGCGCATTTTCCACAAGGGGCTGAAGAATCAGCTTCAGCACACGTTTCTGGCGAAAAGATTCCGGGATTTCTTCTCTGTAGACAATGGCATTGTCAAAGCGAATCTGCTGGATGGAAAGATAATTGTGAATATGATCCAGTTCAGCAGAAAGCGGAACCAGTTCGCTTTTGGTCTTGATGCTGTAGCGGAACATGCTGCCAAGTGCCATAGACATTGTGCTGATTTCCGGTACATGGTTGATGGCTGCAATGCTGTTGATAGCCTCCAGTGTGTTGTAGAGAAAATGGGCGTTAATCTGGGATTCCAGAGATTTCATCTGGGAATCCAGAAGAATCAGCTTATTTTCCAGCTCATTTTTGATGTAGCTGTTTCGTTCATCCATCATTTCCTGAAATGCATTATAAAGAGTTCCGATTTCATTGTGGCAGCGAAAATACGGACTGTCGGATACATCATGCTTTCCGTCTGGTCTGGACATCTGTCTGCCGAGTGTGACAATGGGTTTTGTCAGACTTCTTGACAGCAGAATAGAAATGATGATAAACACAAGAATACAAATCACAGCCAGAGAAATCAGGGCAATCTGTGTGACACGAAATGCCTGATACAAAGGTTCTCTCTGCACAGAGGCTACAATACTAAGGCCATCCATACCAAGTTCCCGCGTCAGAGTCAGGGTTTCCTCAGATTCCTTTGGAATTCTGGAAGCCGGTGTTGTATACAGCGGTGTTTCCTGATTCATGATGGTTAAGGTGGCCATGTCCGGCATGGTATTGACTGAGGAAAGATTGAATACTTCCGGGGAGCAGTCAATCATCATCACTCCCAGGAAATCTCTGGTCTGCACATCATAAAGAGCTGTGCAAAAAGAGATGGAAGCAATGCTGTACTCAAACAGATCCTTTTGCTCTGCTCCATAAATATAAGTGTCACCGCCAAGAGCGACTGTGTTTTGATACCATTCATCTTCGGAAGGGTCATAATCATGGCGCACATTTATGTTATTTCCATATGCGTATCCCAGGGTCTGACCACAGGGAGTAAAAAGAAAAATGCCATTGATATAAGAATAAAAATTGATGAAATCCTGGTATACGTAGCTGAACTGGGAAGTATCCGCATAAACCTGGTAGGGCGTAGGGTGACTGCCGCTGGAATATTTTTTTAAAATATCTACCACGGAAAGATGCTCTTCTCTTGGCAGATACATGGCCTCTACAATATGATCCATATTCTGGAGGGTACGCTCTGTGCTGATGGAAACTGCGTCCATAAGATTTTCCGTAGACTGCTCTACCTGGCTGGTAATCAGTCTGGTATATCTGGAATAGGTATACAGAGTAATAATCAGGACAGGAATCGTAGAAATCAGCAAAAATACCAGAAAAAATTTTCTTTGGAGTTTCATAACAGTATTCTCCTTGGCTATTATGTATAATAAATTGTAGCATATTGAAAGAAAAATGTACATAGTTTGCATTTGACATACTGCTGTTGACGCGTCTGCGTGAAAAAGGTATGATTAAATAAAGATGAAAAAGATTTTTGACAGCATCTATTTTACTGAAAAACAACCAGGAGGAGAAGTGATGAAAAGAAAACATTTTCAACAGTGGCTGGCAATAGGACTATGCAGCGCAGTTATGCTGACAAGCTGTAATTTTGGAATTGCTGTTTATGGAGCAGAAGAGGACGGAAAAGAAACTGCTGCAGCTTTGGAACAGCCGGAAACAGAGGAAATGTCTGATATTATGATAAGGCTGGTCTGAAGATCCGGTATTGAAGATTCGATATGAGGAAATAAATCAGGAAATCAGGCATGGCATATGGAAGCGATAGAAGTGATGAAAGCAAAGCAAACAAATTACAAACAAATAAATCATAAGAAGCTGAGAAATACAGGAATGCTGTTGTCTGCATGTCTAATGGTCAGTACGCTTTTGGGATGCGGCAAGGCAGAGACTCTTGGGCAGACGGAAAAAATTACTTTAACTTACATGGTTCCAAGTTATGGGAACAATGATTATGTAGGTGCAGAAATGATAAAGAAAATCAATGCAGAATATCCGGATGTGGAAATTCAGCCGGTTCTTTATTCAGAGGAGCAGTATTACACAGTGTTAAAAACCCGTCTTGCTACCGGAAAGGGACCGGACCTGTTTTTTATCCAGCCGGATTATGCGGGATTTAATGGAACTGCAAACCTGGCGGAGGCGGGTTATCTGGCACCTGTGACAGAGATGGAGAGTATCCAAAATACAGATTCGGATTCTTCTGTGCTTTTGAAGTATGAGGATGAAGTGTATGGAGTTTCGATTGGGTGGATGTCTCTTGGGATTTTGTATAACAAGACGATTTTTAAAGAAAACAGCATAGAGGTTCCGACTTGCTGGGACGAGTTTCTGGAGTGCTGTGAAACTTTAAAAAAGGGAGGAATTTGGCCGCTTACCATAGGCGGAAAAAATGAGAACACTACGCAGTATGGGGTGTACCAGATTGCTGCAAATCAGATTTATCCAAAGGATGAGGAATACAACAGGGAGTTAAGAGAGGGCAGCAGGAAATTTACGGACAAAGGTGGCTGGGAAAAGGTTCTGGAAATGTATGCGCAGTTGTATGAGAAGGATTATCTCAGCCTGGAGACGATGAGTCTGACTTTTGACGAGGCAAGGAAAAAGCTTGTGAATCGGGAGGCTGCAATGTTTTTCAGTTCCAATCGGGAGGCTGAAAATCTGGTGCGATATGGGGGGTTGGATGGTGATGAGTATGGATATATTCCAATGCCTACCAATGACAGAGGGGAGAAAACTTTCTGGAGTATTGGAGAGACTGGCGGAATTGGGATTTATGCAAGTTCTGAGCATAAGGAGCTTTGTATGGAACTTCTGGAAAAGGAATTCTGGCCGGTGTATCTGAACAGAGAGCCGGAGGCGGAGGATGATTTTACCAGAGTGATAGGGGATGCCTACCGCGCTGGGGATTATTATCAGCTTTGCAATCAGGGGTGGCGCAATGAGGTGGAGATTGTGATGGAAAAGAAGCTTATGGAGTATGTGCTGGGTGGAAATTTGACGATAGCAGATATTACGCGGGCTATGCAGAGGGAACTGGAGCGGTGAAAAAGCAGTCCTATGGAAAACGATATGGGTTTTCTGTGGGGCTGTTTTTTTAGTTGCCAAAGCATGCGAAGGAAACGTCCAGTGGACGTTTCTCTTCGTAGGGCAGGAGGAGTGCGGACGGACGCCGTTAGAAAATAGGATTTCAATGCAAATGCGCTCTCGCTCCGTTCCGGACGTAGCGGACACTAAGCTCATGCTGCGCATTCGCTAAGTGCCGACGTCCTCCAAGGGTTTGCTTATGAAATACTATTTTCTGATGGCCGTATAGTTCCAATAAAGTTCCACAGCCAAGGCCTGCGAAGCGCAGCTCCCTTCCATGTGGGGCCGGAAAAGGGGAATGATCTCTCGGAATCTTGAGTGATCATGCCAGCGAAACTCTGGCATTGAACTTTGAAAAGTAAATATTATTCTTGAACGAAAAAAAAGCGTGTAGGAACCCATGTGAATCATGTTTGGATGCACAGCAAAAATGAGGAAATATGGGTAAGTCACTTTGGAAATCAACAAGCATGTACAGATCATAGCCATGATAATAACAGTCGCGGGAAGAATCCCAGCCGATATCACAAT
>ENA-UONU01001754-UONU01001754.1-human-gut-metagenome-genome-assembly--contig:-CS51-NODE-1754-length-14688-cov-4.543908_pt1 | contig 14688 bp, 10 predicted proteins | sample MGYA00242462_ERZ724009 | MGnify/ENA metagenome assembly ERZ724009 | reverse complement strand
GGGCTGCTGCCCCCAGCACCTTTCTGGTGCCATCCACCTCATCTCCCTGAAGAATGCCAAGACTATCTACCAGATGCACCGCACGGGAGGAAGCATTGAACTCTACCGGCAGGGTGATGATCTGGAATAACACAGCCAGCACAAACATCCAGATGCCAATCTCAATGAACGGAGTCAGTCCGATAAAAAAGCCCAGGATGATGAGGGGCAGGGAAATTTTGCTTCCAAAGTTTGCGATCGGCACAAACGCAGAGCGCAGGCGAAGAGGCGCGTAGCCTACATTATCCTGAATGGCATGCCCGCACTCATGAGCCGCCACACCCACTGCCGCAATGGAAGTGCTTCCATAAACAGACTCCGATAAGTTTACGGTTTTGGTCCGCGGGTCATAGTGGTCCGTGAGCTGTCCCCGCACAGGCTGGACAGTCACATCGTAAATGCCCTGGGACTGTAAAAGGCGTTTTGCCGCTTCCGCGCCGGTCATCCCGGTCATGCTGCGCACGCGGGAATAGCGCTGGAATGTACTGTTCACTTTGGAGGATGCCCACAGAGATAACAGGGCACCGATATATACAAGGATCATTGTCGGATCAAACAGGCTGTAACCAAGCCCGTAATAACCATAGCCACCGTACATGACTACTCACTCCTTTCCATGATGCAGCCGGACTCTACCTGGTATCCCCTGAGGAATGCCGCGGTATCCATCCGCTTCTTTCCTTCTAACTGAAGGCTGGTGACGCATAATACGCCGTTTCCGGTCTGGATCTTTAAGCCCTCATCGCTGGCGCTGATGACACTGCCGCAGGGAGCTTTTGTTTCCGGGTCCGGAAGCACCTTTGCCTCCCAGATTTTTAACATTTTACCATTCCATCTGGTGAATGCGCTGGGCCACGGGTTTAAACCGCGCACCAGACGTTCAATGGAAACCGCGTCCATGGTCCAGTCAATGTCACCCATGGATTTGGAAATTTTCTTTACATAGGTTGCCTGGGCGTGATCCTGCGGCTGCGGGGTGATTTCTCCCTTTTCCAGCTTGCTTAAGGTCGAAAGGATCAGATCTCCACCCAGAAGGCTTAACCGGTCAAACAGGCTTCCGCCGGTCTCATCCGGATTCAGTTTTATCACAGTTTTCTCCAGCATATCGCCTGTATCCATCTCCACATCCATCATCATGGTGGTAATGCCGGTCTCTTCATCACCGTTGATGACAGCCCACTGGATCGGGGCTGCGCCGCGGTACTTTGGAAGCAGGGACGCGTGGATGTTCACACATCCGTATTTTGGCAGGTCTAACAGACTCTTTGGAAGGATCTGGCCAAAGGCAATGACCACCATAGCGTCTGGTTTTAACGTGCGCATCTCCTCCACAAAGGCTTCATCCCTTGCGCGCACCGGCTGATAAACCGGAATATTGTGCTTTAAGGCACACTCTTTGACCGGAGACATATGGATCTCCTTGCCCAGTCCCTTAGGCTTATCCGTCTTAGTGACTACTGCAGCGACCTCATTCTCCGAAGCCACAAGGGCTTCTAATGTCGGCAGCGAAAAATCCGGTGTTCACATAAATATGATTCTCATACGCTTATTCTTCCTCCGGTTCTGCTGTGGTATCCATCAGTTCGCCCTCTACTAAGTCTACATAGAGCTGGCCGTGAAGATGCGCGCACTCATGACAGATGCAGCGGGCTAACAGCTCCTCGCCCTCTAACTCAAACTGCTCCATATTTTCATCGTAAGCCCGGACAACCACGTGATTCGGGCGGGTTACCATGCCGGCCTTTCCCGGTACACTAAGGCAGCCCTCCTGTCCGGTCTGGCTTCCGCTCTGCTCAATAATTTCCGGATTGATGAGCACATACTGGTTGCCGTCATCTACATCCATGACCACGATCTGCTTTAATACGCCCACCTGCGGTGCTGCCAGGCCCACGCCGTTTGCCTCATACATGGTCTCAAACATGTCTTCGATCAGCTCCGCGATACGCGGGGTGATCTCCTTGACCGGTTTGCATTCCTTTCTTAAAATATCATCTCCGATGGTTCTTACCTGTCTGATTGCCATTATTCTTCGTCCTTTCTGTATCGCATTTATATGAAATCACACTGGAGCGTCAGCTTTTTGCAGCTTTCTGTCTCGTCCCAGCGCATTTTGACATACTTCTGGATTTTTATTAGTATATCATAGTTTTCATGTTTCATATATAAAATTTTTCTGTAGATATCGTGAACTTTATATACCGGTGCCGGAACCGGTCCAATGATCTCGGCTGCTTCCCCGAAATGTTTCTGCACGGATCCCGCGATGGCATCCATGATCCGGCTCATAAGCTCCTCATTTTCTCCTGCCACCTGCATGCACAGCATATGGCAGGCCGGAGGATAATGCATCAGCCTCCGGTACCCCATCTCCTGACGGTAAAAGGCCCCATAATCCTGGGCCGCCGCTGTCTGGATGCTATAATGCTCCGGCATATAGGTCTGGATCAGCGCTGTCCCTGCCTGTCTCCCGCGGCCCGCACGGCCTGCTGCCTGAACCAGAAGCTCAAACGTCCGCTCCGCTGCCGCAAAATCCGGCGCATACAGCGACACATCTGCCGCCAGCACGCCCACCAGGGTCACTCCCGGAAAATCATGACCTTTTACAATCATCTGGGTGCCAATGAGAATATCTGCCTTGCCCTTTGCAAATGCCGACAGAATCTTCTCATGGCCGCCCTTTCTCGAGGTAGTATCCAAATCCATCCGCAGAATTTTCGCCTGGGGAAACATCTGAACTGCCATCTCCTCAATCTTCTGGGTGCCGATACCAAATCCCGCCAGATACGGAGACCCGCAGTGCGGGCACAGCTTCGGCATGGGAATCTGATAACCGCAGTAATGACACACTAGTCTCTGGTGGTTATGCAGCGTCAGAGACACATCGCAGTGCGGGCATTTTACCGCCTCACCGCAGCTTCTGCAGGAAACAAAGCTGGAATAGCCCCTCCGGTTGATAAACAGCATGATCTGCTCCTTTTTCTCCAACCGGTCCCTGATCAGCTCCTGCAGACGCACACTGAATATGGATTTGTTGCCGGTCTCCATCTCCTTTCGCAGATCCACAACCTCCACCGCCGCCATCTCACTTCCCGCCTTTGCCCGCTTTGTCAGCGTAAACAGGCGGTAAATTCCGGCTTCCGCTTTTGCGTAGGCCTCCACCGATGGCGTGGCGGAGCCCATCACCAGAGCCGCGCCGCTTAGCGCGGCCAGTTTTTCAGCCACATCTCTTGCATGGTAGCGCGGCGACGTCTCACTCTTATAAGCACCCTCATGCTCCTCATCGATGATGATGAGTCCAAGATTGGGAAACGGCGTAAAAAGCGCCGATCTGGCACCGATCATAATATCCGTCTCTCCATTTCTGGCCCGCTCAAACTGGTCACACTTTTCTCCGGCAGAAAGCCTGGAATGCATAACACAGATACGGCGGCCGAAACGGCTGTAAAAACGGCTCACCGTCTGGTAGGTCAGGGCAATCTCCGGAATCAGCACGATGACCTGTTTTCCCTGCTGCAGCACATGGTCGATCAGGGCCATGTAAACTTCGGTTTTGCCGCTGCCTGTGACACCATGGATGAGACAGGGAGCGCGGTCGCCGGAGTCATAGGAAGTGATGAAGGCATCCGTAATGGACTGCTGCTCGGAATTTAAGAAGATGGCTGAACCGTCTCCCGCTGGCTCTGCCGCTTCTTTCCATGCCGCTTCCAGACTTCCTGCCGGTTTTGCCTTGGCCTGTTCCAGACCTTCGCCCGGCAGCTCCGTCATCCCCGCCACAGTCTCCACAATCTTCTTATTCCGTGCCTTCACCCTCTTCTTCACCGGGAGCACCGTCTTCAGCGCCTGATTCATGGTAGAGCCATACTGCTCCTTCATCCACCAGGCCAGCTCAATCAGCCGGGCATCCGCCGTAATACTCTTCTCAGTAACACCGATGATCTCTTTTATTTTGTCTTTAACATAATCCGGCCTGTCTGTGATTTCCACCACATAGCCGGTTCGTGTTCTGTTTCCTGAACCAAAAGGGACGCAGACCTGCACCCCCACACGGATCTGCGGCAAAAGCGCCGGCGGGATCCGGTACTGGAATACCCGGTCTACGTCTTCATGGGAAATATCTATAATGATGCTGGCATACTGATCTGCCATATATACTCCTGTCTGTTGCCTGTTTTAATCTTTCAGCAGCCTTGCTGCCACCTCACCCAGCTTCATGCTGTTGGAGCCCTTTAAGAGCACACAGTCGCCCGGCTGCAGCTTTGCCTTTACGCTCTCAGCCAGCGCATCCCGCTGGTTCTCATCAAAATGAAGATACTCTGCTTTCATGCCGGCACGCTATGCTCCGCGCGCAATCTGTTCTGCCAGTTCTCCATAAGTAAACAGAATATCCACCGGATGGGATTTCATCCAGCTTCCGACCTCATAATGGAACTTCGGGGAATCCGGTCCCAGCTCCTTCATATCAGCAAGCACCGCAATACGGCGTCCCTTTGCTTTCGCCTCAAGGACCTCCAAACCAGCCTTCATGGAAACCGGACTCGCGTTGTAGGTGTCATCAATAATGGTAACTCCATTTTTCTCCGCGATCTGCTGGCGGTTTTTGAATCCGGTAAAGGCAGCCAGGCTCTTCACTGCGCCGGAAAGCGGAACTCCGCTTAAATCTGCTACAGCCAAAGCCACCATGGCATTCAGCACATTGTGGCGCCCCATGATGCTTAAGCGCACCATATACTTTTCTCCACGGCAGTTTGCGGTAAACACCGGGTAGCCATCCTCGCTGCGGATATCCTCGGCCCGGTACTCGGAATTCTCTCTAGTTCCGTAATATACGGTACGGCAGCCCGCTTTGGCTTTTGTATCTTTTAGCAGCGGGTCATCCCCATTTAAGAACAGAATGCCGCCATCCTTTAAACCATCCTGAATAGTCAGCTTCTCATGATAAATGTTTTCCTGACTTCCCAGCTGTTCAATATGGGTGATGCCAACATTGGTGATCACAGCCATATCTACCTGGGCAATCTTTGCGATGACGGTCAGTTCCCCCGGCATGCTCATGCCAAGTTCCAGCACACCAATCTCATCGGCGGAAGTAATCTCAGACAGCGTGATTGGCACCCCCACCTGGCTGTTGGAATTTCCCGGAGTCTTGTATACCTGGTACTTCGCGGAAAGTGCTGCTGCCACCATTTCACGGGTCGTGGTCTTTCCCACACTTCCGGTGATGCCCACAAGCGGCAGGCTTAACCGGCTGCGGTAATAGCGGCCGATGTCCTGCAGCGCCTTTTTGGTATCAGCCACACGGATCCAGGCATGCTCCGCATCCTCTGCCGTATCATGCTCGGAAGTCAGCACAGCCACCGCGCCCGCGCCAAAGGCCTGCTCTATAAAACGATGCGCATCCACCTTTTCCCCAATGAGCGGCACAAACAGGTCATTTCCCTTCATGGTTCTCGAATCAATGCTCAAATGTGCAATCTTCTGTGTTTCGTTTCCACACAGAAGCCGGCCGCCCGTGGCAGCCACAATCTCTTTTACCGTTATATTTTCCATTTCCGGATCTCTTTTCCTGTTTCTTTTCTTCCAAGTGCCTGCAGGCTCTGTTTTCGCATTCCTGCTTTTCAAAGCCTGCCGCACACATGTTCCCTTACAAATTCTTCACAACCTCTTCCACCACCGCACGGTCCAGGAATGGGTAACGCACACCGTTGATCTCCTGATAGTCCTCATGGCCCTTGCCAATGATGGCAATCATATCGCCCGGCTCCGCGTGAGTGATGCTGTAGGTAATGGCCTCTTTCCGGTCCGGAATCTCAATGAATTTACCGCCGGTCTTCTCAATGCTACCGCGGATATCCGCAATGATATCCTCCACCTTTTCAAACCGGGAGTTGTCTGCGGTGATGATGGACAGATCCGCCATGCGGCCGCCAATCTCCCCCATAGAGTAACGACGGTCCTTCGAGCGGTTTCCACCGCAGCCAAAGACTACTACCAGACGCTTCGGATGGTACTCCCTAAGCGTTGCCAGAAGGCTCTCCATGCTGACTGCGTTGTGGGCGTAGTCTACGATGACGCAGCACTTCTCAGAGGTGTATACAATCTCCATACGGCCGTTGATTTTCAGGTGCTCCAGGGCATGCTGCAGCTTTTCTGCCGGAACACCAACCCACAGAGTAACCGCTGCTGCCGCCAGCGCATTGTATACATTAAATTTGCCAGGGATGCTGACACGCACCGGAATCTGGTGCTCGCCCCTGATATCAAACTCCACGCCCACAAAATCCGGCTCAGAGACATAATGAATGTTCTCTGCCTGGAAACCGGCGCCCTCTTTCAGGCCAAATCCGGTCCATGGGCACGGAATATCTTTTACAATATCGTCAATATATTCATCATCCACGTTGATCAGGGCACGGTCACACTGGTGGAACAGCTGTTTCTTGTAATATAAATACTCCGCAAAGTCCGCGTGCTCATCTTTTCCGATGTGATCCGGAGAAATGTTGGTGAAGAGCCCATAGTTGAAGTGAATACCTGCCACCCGGTGCATCTTCATGGCCTGGGAGGAAACCTCCATCACGCAGCACTCACAGCCAGCTTCCACCATCTTCGCGAAATAGCGGTGCAGATCATAGGATTCCGGTGTGGTATTCACGGTTGGAAAATGTTCTTCTCCGATGTAAACGCCATTGGTACCAATCATACCGGTCTTTTTACCGGCAGTCTCCAGAATGGTCTTGATCATATGGGTGGTGGTGGTCTTTCCCTTGGTACCGGTTACCCCGATCATGGTAAGCTTCCGGGATGGATAGCCAAAGCGTGCTGCCGATAACAGAGCCAGCGCCTCTCTTCCGTTTTCGGTCTCCACCACAGTGACATCCTCCGGTGTCTCCACCGGATGCTCGGTCACAAGTACCTTTACTCCTGCCTCTGTCACCTGAGGAATAAAATCATGGGAATCGATTTTCGTACCCTTCATGCAGACAAACACCGCGCCAGGAGCAGCCTTTCTGGAGTCGTACACAACCTCGTTTACCTCCACGTCCAGGCTTCCCTGAACCAGCTTGTAAGAAAGTCCCTCTAACCAGTCTTTTATCGTCATACTCTTGTCTGTCCTTTCTTAATTTCTATCCGTCTGCTTTCGTTTGCACTGCGCAAAATTCTGGCATAGCGGACTTCCACGCAAAAAGCGCAGCTGCCAGAGCAGCCCACGCCTTCGCGACAATTTCAAATTAGAATAATCCGGTGATCACACCATTTTCATCCACATCAATGCCATCTGCCGCAGGTTTCTTCGGAAGTCCCGGCATGGTCATGATGGCCCCGGTCAGCACTACCACGAAGCCGGCTCCAGCGGATACATAAGCATCACGCACATTGATGGTAAATCCGGTCGGACGTCCCAGCTTGGTCTGGTCATCGGACAGGGAGTACTGAGTCTTCGCCATGCAGACCGGAAGATTGCCAAAGCCCATCTCCTCAATGCGGGCCAGCGCTTTGGATGCAGCCGGTGCATAGGAAACACCATCCGCGCCGTAAATCTCGGTGGCAATGGTCTTTACCTTATCCTTTAAGCTCATCTCATCCGGGTACAGGGCATGGTAATGGCTCTCCTTATTTGCAAGGGTGTCAAGAACCTTCTGTGCCAGGGCTTCTCCGCCCTCTCCGCCTTTTGCCCATACCTCAGAAAGAGCGAACTCACAGCCACGCTCCTCACAGAAATCGCGGATGAACGCATACTCTGCTTCCGTATCGGTCACAAAGGAGTTTAAGGTTACCACAACCGGAACACCAAATTTCTGCAGATTTTCAATGTGCTTCTCCAGGTTCACAATACCCTTCTTTAAAGCATCCAGGTTCTCTGCGGAAAGCTCGGTCTTCGGCACACCGCCGTTGTACTTTAACGCGCGGACGGTTGCCACCAGAACCACTGCATTCGGCTTTAAGTCTGCCTTGCGGCACTTGATATCCAGGAATTTCTCAGCGCCCAGATCTGCGCCGAATCCAGCCTCGGTTACCACGATATCAGCCAGCTTTAAGGCTGTCTTGGTCGCGCGCACACTGTTGCAGCCATGGGCAATATTCGCGAACGGTCCGCCGTGTACCAGGGCTCCGGTATGCTCCAGAGTCTGGATCAGGTTCGGCTTGATGGCATCCTTTAACAGGGCCGCCATGGCACCTACTGCGTTTAACTGCGCTGCGGTAACCGGCTCTCCGGCATAATTATATGCGACAATGACCTTGCCGAGACGCTCTTTTAAATCATTCATGTCATTGGCCAGGCACAGAATTGCCATGATCTCGGAAGCTACGGTGATGACAAAATGATCCTCACGAACCACGCCGTCGGCCTTTGCGCCAAGGCCAACCACCACATTACGCAGTACACGGTCGTTCATGTCCAGGCAGCGTTTCCAGAGGATCTGTCTGGTATCAATCTGAAGAGCGTTGCCCTGCTGGATGTGGTTATCCAGGAGTGCTGCCAGAAGGTTATTGGCAGAAGTGATGGCATGGAAATCACCGGTAAAATGAAGGTTTAAATCCTCCATCGGAACAACCTGGGCAAATCCGCCGCCTGCTGCTCCGCCCTTAATGCCGAAGCACGGTCCCAGAGATGGCTCACGCAGCGCGATCATGGTCTTTTTTCCAAGTCTTGTAAGAGCATCTGCCAGGCCAATGCTTGTGGTAGTCTTTCCTTCTCCTGCCGGAGTCGGATTGATGGCAGTTACCAGAACCAGTTTTCCGTCCGGACGGTCTTTAACCTGCTGCCACAGTTCATCCGTGATCTTTGCCTTATACTTACCGTACAGTTCCAGATCATCCTCAACAATTCCATAGCTCTCTGCAACCTCTTTGATTGGAAGCTTTACCGCCTCCTGCGCGATTTCGATATCTGTTTTCATAGCCAGATTCCTCCCTTTTCATGTGTAGTGTGGATTAAATGATCTGATCAAACTCTTCCATGGTCATAAGAACCTTGCGGGGCTTTGTTCCCTCTTCCTCTCCGACCACACCGGCCTCTGCCAGCTGGTCCATGATTCTTGCGGCACGGTTGAATCCAATCTTGAACATGCGCTGCAGCATTCCAATGGATGCCTTTTCTTTTTCTATTATGAAACGGCCTGCCTGCTCAAAGTACTCGTCCCGGCTGTTAGACGGGCCGGAGGCTTGGGCAGAAGGAGCCGAATTCATACTGTTTTCCACCTCCGGACTGTACTGGGCGCTAAGCCCCTGCTCGGTTAAGAAGTCCACTACCTGCTGGACTTCCGTATCTGAGACAAAGGCGCCCTGCACTCGCTGCGGCTTCGGGAAGCCTGCCGGATAAAAGAGCATATCACCCTTTCCTAAAAGCTTTTCCGCGCCATTCATGTCAATAATGGTACGGGAATCCACTCCGGAAGAAACGGAGAACGCGATTCGTGACGGCACGTTGGCCTTGATGAGACCGGTGATGACATTGACAGACGGTCTCTGGGTCGCGATGACCAGATGAATGCCTGCCGCGCGGGCCAGCTGGGCCAGACGGCAGATGGCATCCTCTACTTCGCCCGGAGCCACCATCATCAGATCCGCAAGCTCATCAACGATGATGACGATCTGCGGCAGCTTCTTCGGTTTGTTCTCATCTTCGATATCCTGAATAGTTTCAATCTTCGCGTTGTATCCTTTTACGTCACGCACTCCGTATTTGGCAAACTTCTTGTAACGATCCGTCATCTCTGCCACTGCCCAGTTTAACGCGCCGGATGCCTTCTTCGGATCCGTCACGACCGGGATCAGAAGATGCGGGATACCATTATATACACTGAGCTCTACGACCTTCGGGTCTACCATGATAAGCTTGACATCCTCCGGATCTGCCTTGTAGATGATGCTCATGATGATGGTATTGATGCAGACAGACTTACCGGATCCGGTAGCGCCCGCGATCAGCAGATGCGGCATCTTGGCAATATCCGTCACCACAACCTGACCTCCGATGTCTTTACCAACCGCAAAAGCCAGCTTTGACGGGTGCTTTTGGAAGGTATCAGACTCCAGCAGGTCACGCAGGAATACGGATGTTTTCTCCTTGTTCGGAACCTCAATACCCACGGCAGACTTGCCCGGGATCGGCGCCTCAATACGGATATCCTCCGCAGCCAGGCTTAATTTGATGTCATCGGCCAGACCCACGATCTTGCTGACCTTGACCCCCTGCTCCGGATGAAGCTCATAACGGGTAACAGAAGGGCCGCAGCTGATATTCGTCACGGTAACGCCAACGCCAAAATTCCGGAGCGTCTGCTGCAGCTTCACAGCTGTCTCCCGGTACTCCTGCTCAGAATAGCCGCCGGAATTTCTGCCGCCGCGCTTTAAGAGGCTGAGGGGCGGATAGACATATTCCTTCTTCGGTTCCTCTTCCGTTTCCTGAATCTGCTGTTCCACAGTCGCTTCACTGTCTGCAGTTTCTGCTTCTTTCTTCGCTGCTGCCGCTTTCTTTGCAGACTCCAGCTTCTTCTGAAGAGCCTCGGTATCGGTATCGATCACCTTGCCGCCGGCTGTTACCACATGCTTGTTCCCTTCCGGGATTGCGAAATCGGTGTTCTGCTCCGTCTTAACGGTGTAAGCCACATCCGGCTCTGGAAGATACTCCTCCGGGGCTGCCTCCTGCCATGCAGGCTCCTGCGGCCGGGTATATGTACACTCCTCATGTTCTGCTTTTGCAGGCTCATCCCACGGAGCCTCATCCTGAATCTGCTCCGGTTCCTGCTGATGCCCTGACAGCACTGTCTGATCATGCGCCGGATTCACCGCGGATTCTTCATCCAGTCTTCTGGCACCGCCGGTAAAAACCTCCCCCGCCTGCTCAAACTGTCCAAAACCGGACTCTGTCAGGCGCTTTGCCGCTGCCTCCAGATCATAGTCATCTTCCGGCATGGTAATACTGCCTGTAAAAATATCCGACAGATCCGGTTCCATGGCTTCCTCCGGAGACAGGCGCCGCCCGCGCGATGTTCCGGGAGCCGGAGCCTCCTCTGACGCCTCATCCGCAGCCTGACTGCCGGCCTGCAGGTCTGCGCTGCCGCCATCTTCACTGCTTTTCCCGTAATCTTCTTCATTGCTGCCATCCCTGCCAGCTTCGAAGCCTTCTTGCGGCATATCCTCTGCATCTTCATTGTCAGAAGCTGACAGCTTCGTGGAACCCAAATTCACGCCCCGCACCCGCTGCTCCTCCCGAAGACGCCTTCGTTCTTCCTGACGCTCGGCATAAAGCTCACGGCGCCGCTCCATATCTTCTCTTGCGTGCTGATAGGCCACATCGCTGTGACGTTTTACCGCTTTCACAAAAGAGCGCTGGGTAATGCACACCATGCAGATGATCATTCCAACCGCCATGACCAGAAATGCTCCGATACTTCCGATAAAGGCACGGATTCCGCCAAACAGCAGGCCTCCAAACAGGCCTCCGCCCATACCGGATGCTGCTGAAAGGCGGTAATATTCAAAAATGCCTTTCCCTGCTTCCGGCTGCTGCCCGAACATCATCTGTGAAAAACCACATAACAGGAAAAACGCTGCGGCCGTAGCAACGGTCTTTTGCAGTACAATCCGGTTTTCGCGGTTGGCCTGATAAAAGCAGGTTCCGATAAAGAGAACCAGCGGAGCCACATAGCCCGGAAGGCCAAACAGGCCAATCTGGATTCCTCTTAAGAAATCACCTGCAAATCCGCACAAATGAAAATTGCTCAAAAATAAAAGCACAGCCAGAGCAAATGACCCTAACACAATGACCTCTGCACGGACCAGTCCCTCCTGCTCCGGTTCCGGCTCCTGGACCCGCCTCGGTCTGCCCGGTTTGCGTCCTTCTGACGCTCCCTGAGCACCGGAACGCACAGACTTTCTACTGCCTGCCGCTTTTCCCGTTCTGTCTGAATTTACTCGATTTTGCTGTTTCTTCGCTGCCACAAACTTCGGCCTCCTCTTTCCCAATGTAGTTAGTATACAAAAAAATATCAGGAAATGCAAGCCACGGAAAACCGGACACAGGATTCCCAAACGGTCCCGACAGAGCTTACGCTCCTGCTTCAATCTGCTGATACAAATACCTAAGTGCCTCCCGGATCCCTCCAACCTCATCGATCAGTCCGGCCTTTACCGTATCCTGGCCTACCAGCACAGTACCGAGATCTTTCGTCAGCATTTCCGTGTTCAGCATCAGCTTCTTCACCTGATCGTAGGCGATCTTTGCGTGCTCACTCACAAAAGTCAGGATCCGGTCCTGGATCATCTCAAAATACTCATAAGTCTGGGAAGCCCCGATCACGGTCCCGCTCATCCGCACAGGATGCACCATCATGGTCCCAGTCGGCACAATAAAGGAATGATCTGTTGACACTGCAAGCGGCACTCCGATGGAATGGCTGCCGCCCAGGACCAGGGATACCGTCGGCATGGAAAGAGAGGCGATCATCTCCGCAATGGCCAGGCCGGCATCTACATCACCTCCAGAAGTATTTAGCAATACCAGAAGGCCTTCCACGCTGTCGTCATCTTCCAGCTGCGCCAGCTTTGGCAGGATTTGGTCATATTTGGTGGTTTTCGTATTGCCGGAAAGATTTTCATGGCCTTCCACTTCTCCGATAATGGAAAGCAGACAGATTTTGTGTTTGCCGTTGCTGCCATCCAGGATAGCCCGGGCATCGTTCTGATTCACATTTTCTTCGTTATTCATATAAGGATCTCCTTCTCTTCCATACTATAGATATTTACAAATATCCCCCATAACTCAGGATATATTCGCATTTTCTCCGCGAATGCGTTATACTAGGGGCAATACGAAATCCGGAGGAATTATGAGTGATGTCAGACTATACCGTAAGCAGAATTTTACCCACCGATAAGCGCGCTGTGCGCCAGATGGACGCATTATTAGAAAAAGAAGGAATCGAGCGGGACAAAAACCTCGATTACAGCATCGGACTGTTCGATGATAATTACGATCTTGTGGCAACCGGATCCTGTTTTGCCAACACACTGCGCTGTATGGCTGTTTCTTCCGAGCATCAGGGAGAAGGCCTGATGAACCAGATCATCTCCCATCTGATCGAGTTTCAGTACAGCCGCGGCAACACCAGTCTCTTTCTGTATACAAAATGTAATACTGCGCGTTTCTTTGGTGATCTGGGCTTTTACGAAATTGCCCGGGTAGAAGGCAAAGTTGTTTTCATGGAAAACCGCAGGACCGGCTTTGCCGATTATCTGAAGCGGCTGCAGAAAGAAACCGCAGATTTCACGGCAACAGAAGGAAATCCGGCTCCGCCTGTGAAAACCGGTGCTGTCATCATGAATGCCAACCCCTTCACCCTGGGTCACCGCTACCTCTTAGAGCAGGCAGCCTCAGCCGTAGATCTGCTCCATGTGTTTGTGGTATCCGAAGATGTCTCCCTCGTTCCTTTCTCCGTCCGCAAACGGCTGGTGGCAGAGGGCTGCGCAGATCTTCCAAATGTGATCTGCCACGAAACCGGTCCCTACATGATTTCCAACGCCACCTTCCCATCCTACTTTTTAAAAGACTCCGACACTGTCATCCGGTCCCACGCCAAGCTGGATATTCAGGTCTTTCTGCGCATTGCCAAGGCCCTGTCCGTGACCGACCGCTTCGTGGGCGAAGAACCCTTTAGCCAGGTAACCGGCATCTACAATCAGGTGATGGCAGAGGAACTGACAGCCGCAGGCCTTGGCTGCAACATCATCCCGCGAAAGGCCGATGAGGACGGTGCCATCAGCGCCTCCGAGGTACGCTGCCTGATCAGAGGCGGCAACTTTGAAGCACTAAAAAAGAAGGTGCCAGCATGCACCTTCCAGTATTTCACCTCCGAGGCCGCCGAACCTGTCATTCAGAAGATCCGGTCAGCCGCAGAGGTACGGCATTACTAAATTTTACATCAGCGGCGCAAACAGCCGCAGCACCTTACCCGCGATCTTCTTCGGCATCGGATAGGTTCTGCAGTCTTCCAGTGTGATCTCCTGACAGTGTTTCAGGGTTTCCTGGAAGTCGGCTTCGGCCTGCTGTACAGCCGGATTCCTGAACAAGTACACGGCGCACTCAAAATGCAGATGCAGGCTCCGGTAGTCCATGTTGATGGAGCCTACCACTGCCTTGGTGTTGTCGCTGGTAAATACTTTCGCGTGCACAAAGCCCGGTATATATTCGTAAATCTTTACGCCGGCCTGCAGAAGCTCCGCGTAATAAGACCTGGCCAGCAGGTACGCGTAGATCTTGTCTGGAATATGCGGCATGATGATGATCGTCTCAATACCGCGCTTTGCCGCAAACGTCAGTGAAGTGATCATATCACTGTCCAGGATCAGATACGGTGTCATGATATGCACATAATAGCGGGATTCGTTTAAGATATCCATATAAACATGCTGCCCTACTGTCTCGTTATCCAGCGGACTGTCTCCGTATGGCATCACAAAGCCGGTACCGTCCGGCTCTTTCGGGTTTGGAACAGCCGACCGGTACAGATACCGGTCATAATCATCCGTTCTGTGTTCTGTAATATTCCACATCTGCAGAAACATCATCAGAAATCCGGTGGCCGCATCACCCTTCAGCATAATGGCGGTATCCTTCCAGTGTCCGAACCGCACCTTGCGGTT
>ENA-UONU01001740-UONU01001740.1-human-gut-metagenome-genome-assembly--contig:-CS51-NODE-1740-length-14759-cov-5.989255_pt1 | contig 14759 bp, 14 predicted proteins | sample MGYA00242462_ERZ724009 | MGnify/ENA metagenome assembly ERZ724009 | reverse complement strand
ATGATTTCTTTAATATAAGTATAACAGCCCTCTCTTGTGTGCATTGCATTAATGATAAATCCATTATTTTTCACATCAAGCATTGCCAGAGAAAAACTCAGCTTGCCACCCATCTCATTAAATGCATCATATTTTACAAGTCCCATTTTCTGATATGTTCTCTGCATGTTCTGGAATAAGGTTTTTATATTTTTTTCGTTTGCGGAATTTGCATTTATCAGATCATCTACCTGATTTAACCTTTTAATAAGTGTATCCTCTAAGTTTTTTGCATTTTTTCCTTTCATAAAAATCTTATAGCTCTTTTTCAATTTACTCATTTGAACTACATTTATAATCATTAAAATAATAAGTATTAAAACCAGTGCTGCCAGTCCAATGATAATATAATCTGAATCAAATCCTAAATACTGTGAAATCATTTTTTCTCCTTCTGCTGTTTCATATAATGAACTTATTTTTATTGAATCGATTTTTATAAAAATACTCTATTATTTTTCTATAGTTCTGAATAAATCCATAATGCGATCCAGTTCATCCATGGAATAATATTCGATTTCGATTTTTCCTTTTTTGTTATCTTTCTGATTAATAGCAACCTTTGTTCCTAAAATTCCTTTCATCTTCTCTTCCAGGTCATGGCAGATTGCTTCTAATTTCGGATCTATTTTTTTATTTTTTTCCGTATCTTTCTGATTTTTTTCCTGCTGGATTTTTTTTACTAATTTTTCTGTTTCACGAACGCTTAGCTTTTCGTCAAATATCTGCTGAGCTACCGTGTATTGTTTTTCCAGATCATTAAGACCTAGCAGTGCTCTGGCATGGCCGGTAGAAATCATATCATCAATAACCATCTGTTGAACTTTTTCATTTAATTTCAGCAAACGCATTGAATTTGTTACTGCTGTTCTACTTTTAGATACACGTTCCGCTACTTCATCCTGTTTTAAATTGAATTCTGTTAAAAGTCTTTTATATGCAATTGCCTCTTCAATTGGATTTAAGTTTTCACGCTGGATATTTTCAATAAGTGAAATTTCTACAACTTCCTGTTCTGTTAATTTTTTGATAATAACAGGAACCTCTTTTAAATTAGCAAGTTTGGCAGCTCTCCATCTTCTTTCGCCAGCAATGATCTCATAGTAATCATCTTTCTGTTGTACAAGTAATGGTTGTAAAACACCAAACTGTTTGATGGACTCTGCTAATTCCAAAAGTGCATCCTCATCAAAATTTTTTCTTGGCTGTTCTCTGTTTGGTTCTACTTTATTAATGTTAACGAGTATACCTTCCACTACTTTTTCATCTTTTTTAACAGCTGGTTTTGTTGTTGCTGTTGTTGTTTTTGCAGTATTTACTTTATTAGTAATAAGTGAATCAAGTCCCTTGCCTAATCCATTTTTCTTTGCGGTTGCCATATTTTAAATATCCTTTCTATCTATTACTTCTTTTGCAAGTAAACGGTAACTTTCTGCTCCAGCAGATTTGGAATCATATAAGTTAATTGGCAATCCATAAGATGGTGCCTCTGCCAGACGAATATTTCTTGGTATCAATGTATCATATATTTTTGCATCTAAATTATTTCTTACATTTTCAACTACCTGATTAGAAAGATTTGTGCGCACGTCATACATTGTAAAGACAACTCCTTCAATCAAAAGATTTGGATTTAATCTTTGTTGTACAAGATCAATGGTATGTATTAACTGGCTCAATCCTTCCAGCGCATAATATTCACATTGAATTGGAACCAGGACAGAGTTTGCAGTTGTCATTGCGTTAATTGTCAGCATATTTAAAGATGGCGGACAATCAATTACAATAAAATCATAATCTTCTTTGATATAATCAACAGCATTTCTTAATATGTATTCCTTTTCTGGAATACCTAATAATTCGATTTCAGCTCCGGCAAGATTTACATTTGATGGAATTACTTTCATTCCGTCTATAACCGTATCCGTCATACTTTCTTTAACGGAACATTCATCAAGCATTAACTCATAAACTGTATTTTCCACTTCATTTTTATCTACTCCAAGTCCACTTGTCATATTTCCCTGTGGATCAAGATCAATTGTTAATACTTTTTTCCCTGCTTCCGCAAGACAAGCAGCCAGATTAATTGCTGTTGTTGTCTTACCAACACCACCCTTTTGGTTTGCTACTGCTATAATTCTACCCATTATATTTTCCTTTCCCATAGTTCTGTTATTAGCTATTATGTTTCTTTATAATAATATAAATAAAGACTGCTCTGTGAATCATGTGTTTTTTCGTGTATGATATAATCTACCGAGCGAAGCGGGTATAGATAACGATCATAGATTTGTGCTTCATGATATAATCAATTTCCATTCCATAATAGCTGGATATTTTACTATTTTATAAGCAGATATTTTTGTTGTTTTTTTCTACGTTGTATATTATAACACTTCTATATTTCAAATGCTATGATTAATTATCCAAAAATGTTTCACGTGAAACATTCATATTTTTATTGTGTCACTTCAAACTATAGTATTTCATATTATAAGAACCTACTAAATATTGTTAAAATATAAAATAGACCTTAAAATGTTTCACGTGAAACATTTTAAGGTCTTGACTATTGATTGTTTATCTTTTTTCCTAAATTATCAATCCATTTATATATAAGCAGTAATAGTATTAGGCAACCGATTGTTACGATACCGGCTTTACTTAATTCATTGTTTTTATACTCAGTTTTTGGCAAAACCGAATTAATTGTTGAACCATAATAATAATGATCCTTTGTATAAGCTGGGAACATATCTCCTACATTATATTGAGAATACACTTTTTGATTTACTTGCATCCGCTTATCAGTATCATGTCCATAGTGAAAGAAATAATTCGTTGATCCTGATTCCGAACCATTATAGTCCTCTACAGTTTCTTTATCTGTTATTACTATATCTTCAATGTAATAATCAATCCCCTCAACCATTTCCGCAATCATTTTATGAAATGATATTTCCGTTACTATTATTTTCAAAAATAATAACACAAAGATAATTGATAATGCGATTAATGATATATTCACAAATTTTCCAAGTAATCTATTTTCATCTTTCATCTTACTCTTATATATTTTGTTACTCATATGTGTTTTTCCTTTATATATAATTTATCTACCTAATAGATTTATGAATTTATTTTAATTGGGAAAAGTGTCTCTTTTAGAAATATATATTTCAAAAATCCGATTCATCTTTTTCTTCAATCAGATCAGTAAGAATTTTCATAACAGAACTTAATTCCAATCTGCATCGAACTGGATCAATATCAATCAACCGGCTGCATAACTCCACCCGGTTCAAAATATTCTTCATACTATCAAGTAAATTATCTTCCAATAATTCTATCTTTTCATCTTCACTTACTATATTCTGTTGTGTCATTGTCTCCGTATATTCCTGAACGATTTCAATTTCTCGATTTTCTTCTTTCACTATCTGATCTAATTGTTCGATCTTACTAGAATATTCTTTGATAGAATTTTTCAAATTTTCTATAGACTCATTGATAGTTTTCTGTTCTTCTATCAGTTCATTAATTTTAGCTTTATTCTTCGAATTAACATTTCTAGGTGTAAACAGTTCATAGCACGAATCATTTGTTTCCTCCAACATTTTTATCATCCCTGTATTTTCTTTTAATTGAATTTCTAATAAATTTAACTGTTTTTCCAATGCATGTTTTTGTTCGAAATAAGAATCTTTTATTTGCTGTAAATATTCTATAACCATAATCACTTGTTCCTTTACTTTTGAGTAATCATTAATAAAGCTGCTATCCTGGCTGACGGGCATTCGCCGCTCGGCAGTCTTTATTATATCATGAAGCGCAGTCCGCCGTGCACGCCAGAAAAATCAAAGATTTTTCTGGCTGACGGGCATTCGCCCTATCATAGACAAATAAAATAGTTTTTTGCCTGCAAGCAGTCACAAACTATTTTCTCTGTCTATGGCACTGCTCATTGCATACGCACATTATACCATATCATTATTTTAAAAACAATTATACTACATTTATAGTTATCTTATTTTTTCTAAGTAAAATAAAATTTTCAAAATATGTAAAAGAAATGAATGATTTTTCAAAAATTAATTTGTATATGTTATAAAAAGCGGATATAATATTATTAAATAAAGATTTATGATTATGAAATGGTGAAACGATTATTCAATTATATGAAATGCATCTTTTAATGATCATAAAATAAATAAGGAGGTTTCTATGAAAAAGAATATCAAACATTTTTTTCTGTTGACAGCTCTTGCCGCTGGAACAATCCATTTTGTTAACAGATTTATTAATATGACAGCTGATATCAAGAATATTTTGAAAGCAGAGAACGGCAATTTTTACGATTGGAAAAACGGACAGATTTATTATACGAAACGCGGATCAGGCAGTCCGTTATTGCTGATTCACGATCTGAATCCGGTCAGCTCTTCTTATGAATGGTGCAAAGTGATTCGAAAACTGGAAAAGAAACATACTGTCTACACACTGGACTTACTTGGATGTGGACGCTCTGCAAAACCGTACTTAACTTACACCAATTATTTATATGTTCAGCTTGTGACGGATTTTATCCAAAATGTAATTGGAGAAAAAACAGATATTATTGCATCGAATGAATCAATCTCATTTATAACGTTAGCTTGCAATATGAATAAGGATCTGGCAAACTCTATTATTGCGATCAATCCGACTTCTTTGAAAGAGCTTCATATTACAACCGATAAATATGCATCTGTGAAAAAAACTTTATTGGAACTCCCTGTGATTGGAACCTTCCTTTACAATATCAAAGTGAGCAATACCAACATCACCAAGTATTTCCGTGAGGAATATTATGCAAGACCACAACTCGTTTCTTCCAAATTGATCGACGCATATTACGAAGCAGCCCACATGAATTTCAGTCATGGTAAATATTTAATGGCAAGCATGGAAGCAAATTACACAAAGAACAGTATCGAACATGCGCTGAAAAAATTAGAAACTCCAATTTATGTGATTGAAAGTCGAAACATGAAAGATGCTATCGCAATTGCTGATTCTTATAAAAAGACAAACTCCGGAAATGAAATCGTATACTTATCCAACTGTAAAAAATATCCTCAGTTGGAAGTTGCCGATAAAGTTGTGGAAGCAATTGATATGTTTTTAAAGTAGGATTATTTTTGAATTTAATAATAAAAAGAAAAAACTCCTGTCCTCCAAATGATGCATTAAAAACACGTTTTATAATAGAATGTAAAAATTTTTTACATTTAAGCATGTTATTGCATCATAAAAAAGACAGGAGTTTGTGTATGTGGTGATTTATTTTATCACCCAATTATTACATCACTCAGTAACTATTATTTTTACAACGGTGTCTTTGTCGGTGTTCCAGCTTTTCTCGGATAAGTTTTCGGCGTTCCCTTCACCTTATCGATCACGACAAACGATCTTTTCTTCTCATACAGATCAAATTTATAGACTTCTTTCATTTTTCCTCCAAGCAAAAATGTTGCATTTTTTGCATTAGCAACTTCCTCTTCAATTTCACCGGATTTGTAAGAAATAAAGTTTCCACCTATTTTTACAAAAGGAACACAATACTCTTCTAAGGAAGAAAGATTTGCGACTGCCCTTGAGACAACCAGATCAAACTTTTCACGATATTCATTATTTTTTCCAAGCTCCTCTGCTCTCGCGTGAAGTGCTTCAATCTCTTTTAATCCAAGTTCCTCTATCACTTCCTGTAAAAATAATATTCTTTTATTCAGAGAATCAACAAGTGTCATCCTCAGATTTGGAAATGCGATTTTCAAAGGAATCCCTGGAAATCCGGCGCCGGTTCCCATGTCCATCACTGAAACTTCTTTTTGGAGATCATACACTTTGATCAGGGAGAGACTGTCCAGAAAATGTTTTTCAATGACTTCATCAAATTCTGTGATTGCAGTCAGATTCATAACTTTATTTTTTTCCACCAGCATCTCATAATATCTGATAAACTGCTGTATCTGATTATCGCTTAATTCAATCTGAAGTTCTTCCAGACCTTTTAAAAATTTTTCTAAATTATATGTCATTTTATATTTCCTTTATGATATTTCATCTGCTCCATATAAACCAAAAGTACCGAAATGTCTGCCGGGGAGACTCCTGAAATTCTCGATGCCTGGCCAATTGATAACGGCCTGTAAAGTTTTAACTTCTGTCTGGCTTCAATACGGAGGCTTGGTACTTCATCATAATCAAAATCTTCTGCTATTTTTTTATTTTCCAGTTTTTTATAATGCTCTACCTGTTTGATTTGCCGCACAATATATCCATCATACTTGATATTGATATTAACCTGTTCAACTACATCATAAGGCAGCTCAGGTCTTTCCTTATCAATCACAGCTAATTTTTCATAATCAAGTTCAGGTCTGCGGATCAGTTCGGTTAAAGTTGTTCCTGTATTTAACGGAATACTTCCGTAACTTTCCAAAAGAGCCTGAACCTCTTTATTAGCACCAATCTTGACTCCGGCAACACGTTCAATCTCTTTCTGGATCAATACTTCCTTCTGGCAGACCCAGTCATAACGCTCCTGTGAAATCAAACCAATCTCATATCCTTTTTTTGATAAACGGAGATCAGCATTATCCTGACGAAGCAGCAAACGATATTCTGCACGGGAAGTCATCATGCGATACGGCTCATGATTTTCTTTTGTCACAAGATCATCAATCAAAACTCCTATATAAGCCTCGGAGCGATCTAATATCAGAGGCTCTTTTCCGAGAATGCTCATGGCTGCATTGATTCCGGCAACTAACCCCTGACAGGCAGCCTCCTCATAACCACTGCTTCCATTAAACTGGCCACCCGAAAACAGTCCTTTAATATTTTTAAATTCCAGAGTAGCATACAACTGATTTGGATTGATACAATCATACTCAATTGCATAAGCATTACGGACAATTTTCACATGTTCAAGTCCCGGCAGCGTGCGGTACATTTCATGCTGGACATCTTCCGGTAAAGAGGAAGACATTCCTCCAACATACATCTCATTCGTATTTATTCCTTCCGGTTCAATAAAAATCTGATGTCTGTCCTTATCCGCAAATTTTACAACCTTATCTTCAATGGAAGGACAGTATCTTGGTCCTGTACCTTCAATAATTCCTGCATAAATTGGAGAGCGGTCCAGGTTATTCCGAATGATTTCATGTGTTTTCTCATTTGTATAAGTCAGCCAGCAGGAAACCTGGTCGATCTGCACATCTTCAGGACTAGTTGTAAAGGAAAAAGGTACAACTCTCTCATCCCCTTTTTGCTCCTGCATTTTTGAAAAATCAACAGACCTTTTGTCGATTCGTGCAGGTGTTCCTGTCTTAAAACGGAACATTTCAATTCCATGCGCTTTCAGGGAATCCGTCAGATGGTTTGCTGCCTGCAGACCGTTTGGTCCGGTGTATGTGATCATCTCACCGGTCAGACATCTTGCGCGAAGATAAGTTCCTGTGCACAATACGACTGCTTTACAATGATAAACCGCACCTGAAAACGTTTTCACGCCTGTCATTTTCTGAATCTCTTTTCCATTTTCCAGCGCTGTTGTTTCCGTGATAATTTCAGAAACTTCTGCCTGACGGATGGTAAGATGATCGGTATTCTGAAGCGTCTTACGCATCTCCATACTATAATTCATTTTATCTGCCTGCGCACGCAGTGAATGAACGGCCGGACCTTTGGATTTATTTAACATCTTAGACTGGATAAATGTCTTATCGATATTTTTTCCCATCTCACCACCGAGCGCATCGATCTCACGAACCAGATGTCCCTTGGAACTTCCACCAATATTCGGATTACACGGCATCATCGCTATACTGTCTACACTCACGGTAAAAATAATTGTTTCCAGTCCGAGTCTCGCACACGCCAATGCTGCCTCGCATCCGGCATGTCCGGCTCCGACTACAACCACATCATATTCTTCCTCTACATACGGAATCTTCTTCTCTTCCATTTTTCTGTCCTCAACTCATATAAGATTTTGAATGATTCTCTTTCACATTACAATCTTCAACTTATTTTTTATTTACCCATACAGAATTTACTGAAGATTTCATTTACCAGATCATCTTCCACAGATTCACCGATAATATTTCCAAGTTCCTCGTAAGCATTCATCAGATCAATGGAATAAAAATCTTCCGGCATATCATCTGCAATACTCTGCAATACTAAATGTAAACTTCGTAAAGCTTCCTGTAAAGATGTTTTATGTCTGATATTCGTAATATAAACTTCATCATTAAATGTAACTTCCCCTGAGAAGAACATTTCTTTGATCGTTTCTTCAAGATCATCCATTCCGGTCTGCTCTTTTGCAGAAATTGAGATCATTTTTTTATCCAGATGTTTTCTGATATCTTCCACAGTTGTGACCGGACTTAAATCAGATTTATTTAACAAAACGATTGCATGTCTGTCTTTCAATAATTCCATGATCTCATGATCATTTTCATCTAACGCTGTGGATGTGTCAACTACATAAATAACAAGATCGGCATTATTCAAATATTTCTTTGCACGTTCCACACCGATTTTTTCCACGACATCTTCCGTGTCGCGGATTCCGGCGGTATCAATGATATTCAATAAAATACCATTTAAATTAATCTGTTCTTCCAGAACATCTCTTGTTGTTCCCGCAATATCTGTAACGATTGCCTTCTCTTCTCCAACCAGAGAATTTAAAAGAGAAGATTTTCCGGCATTCGGCTTCCCAACAATAACAGTTGAAATACCTTCTTTTAACATTTTTCCATTATCACTGTTTGCAAGCAGTTTATCAATTTTTTTTATCACATCCGATACTATACCGGATAGTTTTTCCGGATATCCATCCAGACTGATGTGCTCCGGATCATCTAATGCACTTTCGATAAATGCAATCTCATGTAAAACAGTTCCGCGGATTTCTTTAATTTTTTCTGAAACAGAACCGGAAAGCTGGCTCAACGAACTTTTTAATGCAAATTCATTCTTGGAATTGATAACATCAATAACGGATTCTGCCTGTGAGAGATCAATTCTTCCATTTAAAAATGCACGTTTTGTAAATTCACCCGGCTCTGCAGGACGCGCCCCATATTTGATAACGGTTTCTAAAATTCTCTTCATGACATAAACGCCGCCATGACAATCTATCTCAACCGTATCTTCCCTGGTATAACTTTTCGGTCCTCTCATCAGAACAACCATAACTTCATCGATCACTTCATCTCCATCATGAATATGACCATAGTGAATTGTATGCGTTGGCATATCTTCTAACTTTTTCTGATTCTTCATTTCAAAAATACGGTCTGTGATAGAAACTGCCTCGTCTCCGCTGATTCTTACGATTCCGATTCCTGAACTTGTCATTGCAGTTGCAATTGCAGCAATGGTATCCGTTCCCATAGTGATATCCTTTCCATGTACAAAACTGCACGCCGCAAAACTTCATAAGAACCTGCCATATCATTTCCGGCATTTTCATAAAGCTTTGTAACGTGCAGCTTCTGGTCTTTTAAATTCTATAATTGAATTTATCTTTCTCTATCTCTTTTTAAAGTAACAACCACATGTCTGTATGGTTCTTCGCCCTCGCTGTGTGTTGTTACAAACTTATCATTCTGCAATGCAGAATGGATAACTCTTCTCTCAAAAGGATTCATTGGTTCTAAAGAAACAGAACGTTTTGTTCTCTTTACTTTGTATGCAATGTTCTTTGCAAGATTCTCCAATGTCTCTTTTCTTCTCTTGCGGTAATCTTCTGTATCAATCTTAACTTTAATGTATTCCTCAGAATTTTTATTCACTGCAAGGTTTGCAAGATACTGCAGGGAGTCGAGAGTCTGTCCTCTTTTACCAATGAGGATACCCATGTCATCTCCTTTCAGTTCTACGTTGTAAGTATTACCGTCTTCTGCTTTTTCAATAATGATCTCAACTTTAAGATCCATAGCAGCAAAGATTTTCTGTAAAAATTCTGTGATATCACCTTCTACAGAATATTTCTTACGAACTTTGATCACAGCATCTTTTCTTGCGATTCCTAAAAATCCTGTGCTTCCTTTTTCGATTACTTCATATTCAATCTGATCACTGGTAGCTCCAAGTTTTATAAGAGCTTCTGTGATAGCATCATCGACTGTTCTTGCTGATACTTCAATATACTCCATAACAATAACCTCCACATATACGTTATCTTACCAACACGTTTTTGAAAAATAATCTGTTAGTTTTTCTTATTATTTCTCTCGTTAAATTCACGGACCAGGTTTGCTTTTGCAGCCATACTTCCAGGTTTTGCATTCGCTTTCAATGCATTTGCCTTCTCAAGTTCAAGTTCCTTCTCTGCCGTTGTCTTAACGGAACTCTTGGAACTTGCTGTAACCTGTCTTGTGTTCATACGTGCAGCATTGGAAATCTGGTTTTCGGAAATTCCCATTTTCTCACGTTTTTTCTTTGCTTTTTCCTGATTCTTTGCAATAATATCATCCAGATCAATCTTATCAAAATGTTTATTTAAGAAGAACTGCTGGATACTTCTTACAACCGCACTTGCAATCCAGTAAATACCGAGACCGACCGGAACAGTAAAACACATTACCAGTGAGAATAATGGCATGGTGCGGTTCATCATCTTCATCTGCTGAGCCATCTGGTCATTATCTCCGCCTGCTGTTGCAGCCGTTGGCATTAACTTGATATTTAAAACCTGTGTCAAATAAGAAATCACAGGAATCAGCAATGCAAGAACTGCCATCAGAATACTTCCACCTGCAAATGCAGCTTTGATGATCTGAAATGGAGTATCTGAAATATTTAATCCTATAAAGTTGTTTACATGAGAAACTACACCATATGTAGAATCAATGGAATCTGTGAGCGCCGGAAATGACTCTCTTAAGGAATCCCATCCGTTAGAACTCATTTTCGATAAAACATCTACTACATAATTCTGTAAGGTTGTTGTATCTGTTGCCGTAAAATCAACTTGTACTGTGTTCAATTTTAATGTGCTCATCAGGTTTGTCATAATATCCTGATAGCCGCTTGTCGCCATGATCTTATCAACCAGATCAAGATAAACATCCTTCACACTGCTGATATAGGCAGGAACATTCATAAACACACGGTACAAAGCTAACAGTAAAGGCATCTGGATTAACATCTGCACACAGCTGCCTGTCGGTGAAACACCATACTTCTCATAGATCTGCTGTGTCTCAGTCTGCATATTCTGCATGGATACGGTATCTTTTTTATCCTTATACTTTTTCTGGACCGCCTGAAGTTCCGGGTTCATCTTCTGGGATAACTTCGAAAACTTCTGCTGTTTATAAGTCAATGGGAACATTAAAGCATAAATAACAATGGTAAATAAAATAATAGAAAGTCCAACGTTGGTAATTCCAACTTTTTCCATTAAAATATACATGCCATTCATTATCCAGCCAAGTAATTTTGCAATTGGTCCAAGAATGGCACCATTGTATGCTGTTAATAACATCTCTGACACTGAAAATACCTCCAATTATGGAACGGGATCATATCCGCCTTTTGAAAAAGGATTACATCTTATAATTCTCCAAAGCGCTAACGCCCCACCTTTGACAGCTCCATACTTTTCGACAGCCTCTAACCCATAGGTGGAACAGGTCGGGTAGTATGGACATTTTGTTGTTTTCATCGGAGAAATATACTTTCTATAAAATTTAATCAAAGCAATCAATATTTTTTTCAAAATGATTCCATCTTCTTTTCTAAAATCTTTACTTCAAAATTTTATGAAGACCTCCAAGATGTAACAAAGCACTTTCCACTTCATGATATGAAATATCTTTTGCTGTATTTCTTGCGATGACTACAATGTCTAAACCACTATTAAACATGTCTTCCTGTAGCCGGTAACTTTCTCTGATCAATCGGGTTACATGATGTCTTATAACGCTATTCCCTACTTTTTTACTCACCGATATACCTAACCGGTTTCTTTCTGTATCATTTTTCAGAACGTACATCACCAGATAACGATTTGCATAAGACTTTCCTTTTTTATATACGTTCTGAAAATCTCTGTTTTTCTTTAATGATTCTGAATATTTCATCTAATATTCCTTTGCCAAAAATTGATCATAAAAGAAGAAAAGACCACAAATATGTGGCCTATGCTGATAATTTTTTTCTACCTTTTAATCTTCTAGCAGCCAATACTTTTCTTCCGCCTGCAGTACTCATTCTGCTTCTGAATCCGTGAACTTTCGCTCTCTGTCTCTTCTTAGGTTGGAATGTCATCTTCATGTCACATACACCTCCTCTACAATTCAAACATTTATTTTACTCAATGTTATGATAAGTCTACTTCAATAGCGACAAAACATCATTTTTATTTATATCAAAATAATCGGACAAAGTCAAGCAAAATCTCATAAAATAAGGCTTTTGCCAATATTTAGTTTTCCACTTTCTGTCATTTTTGTTTTTTTACCACTATATATATAAGGAAGAAATACATTTTATCTATATATGGTATAATGTTATACACATAGAATATCTAAAATTTTTCCACAGAAACACCAGTATTTATGGCGTTTACATAAGTTATCCTCAATTTGTGGATAACTTGTGGACAAATCCTTGATAATGTCATCATAACTTGTGCATAAATGTGTACAAGCCTTAATTTTCCCGGTCTATAACTATTTTCCATTATTAACAATAACTTCTATTGTATTCACATTAAGCGTTAAAACGCCCATATAGCCACTTTTTTTATCAACGCCCTATCCCCAGTCCTTCCACAATTAAACGTTGATAATTCCGCAAAAATAGTGTAGGATAGCATTATATAGAATTTTTTAGAGTTTTTTAGGCAGTTAAGATTAACTGCTATATTTTAGCGCTATCAGAAAACGGAGTTAGAAAATGGACAAGATTTTGGAAAAATGGGATGAAATTTTACAGACAGTAAAAACAGAGCATGATGTCAGCGACATTTCTTTTGATACCTGGATCAAACCTCTGGAAGTTTTTGGTGTTGAGGGAAATACCCTCTATATCCTTGTTCCATCTGAACAGATGACTTTAAGTTATATCTCAAAAAAATATTATCTTCCTTTAAAAGTAGCAATTGCTGAAATTATCGGAACCGAATATGAGATTCAGTTTATTTTACCGGAACAGACCAGGAATATCAGACCTTCCAATAATAAAGGAAAGAAAACACCGGAACCTGAAGCTTCCAAACGTTCCAACTTAAATCCAAATTACACATTTGATACTTTCGTTGTCGGCAGCAATAACCGTTTTGCACAGTCTGCCTCCCTAGCAGTAGCGGAATCTCCGGGAGAAGCTTACAACCCTCTTTATATTTATGGTGGACCTGGACTTGGAAAAACCCACTTGATGCATTCCATTGGACATTTCATCCTGGAAAGAAATCCGGAAGCAAAAGTTTTGTATGTTACTTCCGAGGAATTTACCAATGAAGTTATCGAATCTATCCGTAGTGGTAACGCCTCTGCGATGAATAAATTCCGTGAAAAATACAGAACCATCGACGTTCTCATGATCGACGACGTTCAGTTTATTATAGGAAAAGAAAGTACACAGGAAGAATTTTTCCACACGTTCAACGCTCTCCACTCCGCAGGCAAACAGATCATTTTAACATCGGATAAACCGCCAAAGGATATGGAAACGTTAGAAGAACGAATCCGTTCCCGTTTCGAATGGGGACTTATGGCAGACATCGGAGCTCCTGATTACGAGACGCGAATGGCAATCCTTCGCCGGAAAGTGGAATCTGATGATATGTCCTTAAGCGATGACATTTTAAATTACATCGCAAATAATATTAAATCCAACATCCGTGAATTAGAGGGAGCTTTGAACAAACTCCTCGCTTACTCGAATCTGGAAAAAACAGAGATCACCATGGAGATTGCCAAGAAAGAACTTCAGAATATTATCACACCGGACAAGCCAAGAGAAATCACTCCTCAGCTTATCATTGAAGTTGTTTCGGAACATTTCCAGATTTCACTGGATCAGATGATCTCAAAAAACAGAAGTAATGAGATTGCAAGACCAAGGCAGATTGCCATGTACCTCTGTAAAACCATGACGGATATTCCATTGGATTCCATCGGTTCCTTACTGGGCGGAAGAGATCACTCGACCATTATCCACGGCATCAAAAAAATTGCGGATGAGTACGATTCCAACGAACAGACACGCAATTTAATTGAAACTATCAAGAAAAAAATCAATCCAAACTAAAGTTATCAACTTTTTTTTGAGTTATTAACAAAATTTTGTGGATAACCTGTTCAAATTGTGTTTAATTAATGTTTAAAGTTTTGGATAACCTACTTTTCAAGATGAATTTCAAATTTTTTCTGAGGAGGCTTAAAATTTTAATTCACATTTTATCCAAGGTTAATCCTCATGCTTTTCACATAGTTATACAGTCGGATTTTTCGGACAAGCCCTTATGTTTTCAAGGGTTGCAGGGTTATTCACTTATTCACACACACTAATACGACGACTTTTAATATCTTTTATTAATTATATTTATATTGGCTTTCGCCAAGCAGGAAGGAGTTATTCACATTATGAAATTAATCTGTTCTAAATCAAATCTGCTTCATGGAGTTAACATTGTGTCCAAA
>ENA-UONU01001738-UONU01001738.1-human-gut-metagenome-genome-assembly--contig:-CS51-NODE-1738-length-14767-cov-5.792414_pt1 | contig 14767 bp, 10 predicted proteins | sample MGYA00242462_ERZ724009 | MGnify/ENA metagenome assembly ERZ724009 | reverse complement strand
CGGTCGGAGCGGATGGTGATGATGGACTCCTGGAGGTACTTGGACTGGTTGGAGGAGATCAGCCGCTGGAGGATGTCCCGCACCCTGGCCTCGGTGGAGCGCATGTGCCGCCGGATGGAGGCCAGCTCGCTGCTGGCTGAGTCGGCGATCTCCTCCTCACTGAGGATGGAGTTGGTGATGCTGTCCTCCAGGAAGCGGTTTGGGGTCAGGGAGCGGAACAGGTGGGAGATGACGGTCTTCTCCTCGCTGTCCCCGTAGTCCCGCGCCCCCCGGGCGCACCGCAGCACAGAGGCGATGTCCAGCAGCTCCCGGGTAGACAGGCTCCCCCCCATGTCCGCCCGCTGGAGGCTGGCCGACACCGGCTTCACCCCGGAGAAGCCGGGGCTCCCCCGCAGAATGAGCATCTTTACCGCGGCGGAGGTCTCCTCCTGCGCCCGGGCCACGTCGTCCAGATCAGTGAGGGGACGCAGTGCCAGGCAGCGCTCCTTTCCCTCCAGGGTGGCCGCGCAGTCGGCAAGAAGAGCCAGCACCTGGGGCAGCTCCAGGGTGGCCATAGATTTTTCAAACAGTTCACTCATATACAAAACTCCTGGATCGTTGGTCACATTCCATTTTGGCGGTTCAAGGACCGCCGTACACGTTTTATTGTCTCATAAAAGCCTCCGGTTGACAAGCCCTGGGCCTCGCTCCCTGTATTTTTTGCCCACTCCCGCCGGCCGAGCTCCACATACGCCCGCCCTGTCACCATGGCGGCAGGGCGGGCGTATGCTATTTGACCCGGTCCCAGCCCTCCTGGTCCAGCTCCTCCACTGCACTCACCCTTTTGCAGTACCAACCAGGCCCTCTCATAGCGGAAGGTCCACCGCAGAAGGGAAAGGCCAAGGAATGCCTCCATGAGCAGGGAACATGACCACAGCACAATGCTTCCCGCTTTCATGACAGCGGCACCGCCCCCGTCAGATCCGGGGGCTTTTTCAGCACCTCTGCATGAGTAAAATACAGGCGGTCCCGCGCGGGATACCAGAAATACTCGGCCCCCACCCAGCCCTGCTCCAGCAGCTCCATCACCACCCAGACGTGCTCGCCGTCCTCCGCGACGCACCAGACCTGGAGGGCCAGGATGGGCCCCAGTCCCAGATCCTGCCTCACCTGATCCATCGTATGGGCCACCAGGGTGTCCACAGTCCCGCCCCCTCTTTCCCAGGTGAGCAGCGCGTCCTCCGCCAGCACCCCCTGGGTGGGGCCGCCCAGGAAGAAGAGGAAGAGCAGCACCGTCGTCAGCCAGGAGAGGCCCCGCCAGGCTCCCCCTGTTCGCTGCGGGCGGGCCGCTGTCTTGACCCGCACCGCTGTATCGCACTCCCCGAAGCACAATGGCGTGCTCCACAGGCTCCGCCCGGCCCCCATCTCCACCAGGGTCCTGGCGTACTCCCGCCGTTCCTCCGGCTCCAGCTCCTTCAGAACGGCCGCGTCGCATGCCAGCTCCAGGTCCCGACAGAAATATTTGTAGCCCAGCCAGATCAGCGGGTCCCACCAATAGAGAAATACCCCCATGTTGGCCCACCCCTTGAACCAGAGGTGCCCCAGCCTGATATGCTCCAGCTCGTGGCGCAGCACCAGGGCTCGCTGCTCCGGGGACAGCTCCCGCTGGAGGCAGATCACATATTCCACCGACCCCAGCCATCCCCTGCTGGTGAGGAAGCTGGTGGGCAGTCCCTCCACCAGCCGGATCTGGATCTTCCGCGTCTCCTCCTGGAGGACATGCTTGGTCAGAGCCTCCTCTCCGCCCAGCAGCTCCCCCCTGCGCAGCAGCTCCTTCAGCCGCCTGTCCTGTCGGCAGGAAAAAACGATCCCCAGCACCAGGACGCCCAGACACAGCAGCGCGGCCGCCCCGGCTATCCCCTCCCCGATTTCCACCGGCACCACCGCCCCGCCGGGCAGGGACAGATGGTACACCCCCGCCCCGTGGTAATCCATGGGCAGATAGGCGGGGATTGAGGTCGTCCATCCGCCGTCCTTTACCCGCCCGGTGATCAGGTCACGGAAGGTGACGGGCAGGATGTGGACCAGGCTGAGCAGGCCGTAAAAGCTCGGACTGTACAGGCTGATCCAGCCCACCACCCAAAGGGCCACCCGCTGCCCCGGGGAGAGTATCCGCACCAGCAGGGGGCGCAGCAGAAACAGGGCGGCGAACATCATTCCCACTGCCAGCCCCAGATTGATTATCATAAACATGCCCACAACAAAAAATCGGCCGATCATATCCGCTCCTCTCCTTTCTCTCAGGCTCAGTCCACGGGATAAAACTGAGTGCAGTCCGCCAGGTCATGGGGCCGGCCCTCCTGCCGGAGCTGGATCATCCCCATCTTGCCGCTCTCCCCCAGCACGCACCGGAACGCCCGCCAAGTGCCCACGCTGGTCTCCAGATAGATCCAGCCCCCTGTGCCCTCCCACTTCCACCAGCCGGCGGCGATGCTCACCCCGGAGAGCAGGTCCCCCTTCTCCTCCAGCCGCCGGATCAGCTCCTCCACCACCTTCTCCGGCGCCTCCTCCATCTGCGTCAGGTTTCGGGAGAGATCAGTCTCTGTCACTCCCCCCGGCACGGCCGGCGCCCCCGCAAAGAGGAGGAACACCAGGGCGGCACAGAACAGCCCGGTGAGGCGGCGCACAGGGGTCAGGGGACGCCAGGCCACCGCCGCCCGCACCCGCAGGGCTCCGTCGCACTCCCCAAAGCACAGCGGGGCCTCCCACAGACGCCGCCCCGCCCCCAGCTCCACCAGGGCCTTGGCGTACTCCTTCCGCTCCTCCGGCTCCAGCTGATCCAGGGTCCTCTGGTCACAGGCCAGCTCCATATCCCGGCCCATATACCGAAATGCCAGCCACAGGATCGGATTCCACCAGTGGAGCAGCAGGCAGGCGCCCCTGAGCCCGGAGAAGTACCCATGGCGGAGATAGATGTGGTTCAGCTCATGGCGCAGCACCAGGGAAAGCTGCTCTTTGGGCAGCTCTGCCTGGAGGTACACCGAATCCCCCATGACAAAGCTAGTGGGCAGCCCGGGGGTGATCCACGCCCGGATCTTTCCGGGCTGCATCCAGAGCTCCAGCCGGTCGGCCCCCAGGGCCACCAGCTCCTTCTCCTCCAGCTCGCTCCCCTGCCGCCCCCAGCACATCAGGGCGAAGGACCGGTGACAATACCACAGGAGCAGCCCCACCGCCACCGCGGCCCACAGGAGGGACAGGGCCAGCAACGGACCGCTGTTCAGCTCCACCGCCGCAGTTTCCCCGCCGGGCAGGACCACGGGGTACTCCCCCGGCCCGTCGTAGGCGGGCGGCAGGAAAGCCGGCGCGCCGAATATCCCGCCCGGCCGGGGTCCCAGCAGGTCCCAGACCGTTACCGGCAGCACCCTTACCAGGCTGGTCAGCCCCCACAGGTTCCCAAATATGCCGATGCTCCACGCTACATACCAGACTGCCACCCGCTGCTGGGGGGTGAGGAGCCGGAGGAGCAGAGGGCGCAGCAGGATCAGGACGGCCAGGACGACCCCCAGTGCCAGCCCCGCGTTCAGGTGATTCAAAAATATGGTGAGCCACGTGTTCAGTCCGTCCACGGTCAGTCCTCCCAGGTGTGCTGGTCGATCAGGTCCTTCAGCTCCAGTGCCTCCTCCATGGTCAGCTTTCGCCCGCTGAAAAAGGCGTTGAGGAAGGGGGCCATCCCCCCCGCCTTCACCGCCAGCTCCTCCCCTTGGGCTCGGATGACCTGCTCCCGGGTCAGCAGCGGGGTGACCACCGCGCGCTCGTTTCTGGCCGCCCCCTTCCGGCACAGCTTGCGCAGCACCGTATAGGTGGTGCTCTTGGTCCAGCCCAGCTGCTCCCGGCACAGAGTCACCAGCTGGGTGGAATTCACTGGTGCACTTTCCCACAGCACCTCCATCAGCCGGTATTCCCCGTCAAACAGCTTTTCCACCGTCCGTCCCCCTTTAGGTTTATTCTAATAAACCTCTCTTTCACTGCAAGTTTATCGTAATAAACCTCTCTTGTCAAGAGCCTGATTTCCCTATCGGACTCCGGAGCGGGCAGCGGCACACCCTGCATAGGCCCGCACAGGCTCGCCCGTCTCATCCCTGAAAACGATTTACGGGCGGCCCCGCGGGGCCGCCCGTAAGCGAAAGTATCTTTTTTGTTCAAGCTGATTCGGTAAGCCGGAGCTCCCCGTCTCCGCTCCTGCCGCGCGTTCCAGTCAAAAGCTCTATTGTTTCCTCTCCAGCAGCTCCAGCAGCAATCGCTCGTTCTCCCGGGCCGCCCGGCTCAGGGCGGCGGATTTCACCCGCAGGCGTTCCAGGCTCCCCTCATAGTCCGCCATCAGGCGGTCCGCGGCGGCGATGGCCTCCTCCCGGCGGAAGTGATGCACATCACCGGCGGAGGGCATGTCCAGCTCCTTCAGATAGCTGGCCACCTTGGGATCATAGACCAACCCCAGCACAGGGACCGCCATCCGGGCGGAGAAAATCAGGGTGTGCAGCCGCATAGCCAAACACAGCCTGCCCTCCCCCAGCACGGCCATCAGCTCCCTTGGGGTGCAGGGGGCGTCCAGCAGATGGGAGGGGCACTCCATAGCGCTCCGCACCTGGGCGGTGGCCGCCCGGTCCCGGCAGGGCTGCATCATCAGGAACAGGATCTCCATCCCGCAGGTCCGGTAGAGATGGTCGCACAGGGCGGCCAGCTCCCCGGCGAAGCTGCCCGTATCCGGCCAGTCCCGCACCGAGACCGCCGCGAAGGGAGTGCCCCGCTCCAGCCCGGCGGACCGGAGCAGTTCCCCGGCCCGCTCCTTGGGGGCGGGATCCAGGTTGAACACCGGGTCGGCCGTGACGTGGAGATCTGGGCGCTCCACCCCCATCTCCACCAGCTCCCGGGCGGAGCTGTGGTCTCGCAGGGTCACCAGAGCGGCCCGCTCCACTGCCCGCTTCACCCGGCGGCGGTTGGCCGGCTTCTGCACCGGCCCGATGCCGTTGGCGTAGAGCATCACCGGCTTCCCCATCCACTCGGCACAGCGCACGATGGACAGATAGTAGAGGAGGGAGCGGGTGGAGGTCCGGTCCTGGAGCAGGCTGCCCCCGCCGGACAGCAGAGCGTCGCATCGGCGCAGGGCACCGAACACCTTCCAGAAACGGAAGCGGGGGATGGCATTCATGCCGTAGTGCCGCTGGGTCTCGCGGGGGTCGTTGGACAGCACGGTGACCCCCACCTCCCCACTGGCCTCCAGAATGCTCTGGTGGATGGCCTCCAGGATGGCGTCGTCCCCCGCGTTGGAAAAGCCGTAGTAGCCGCTCATGACCACCTGGTACTTCCGGCGGCGCACCTGCTCATACATGGCCAGACAGTCCGCTGCCATCCGGCGCACGGAGTAATACTGGAAGATCACCTCCCGGCCGTAGGCCCCCGCCGCCTCCTTCTTCTCCGGGGAGAGGGACAAGACGGCGGCCACATCGGCCAGCAGACGCTCCGGAGTGGACATGGGCAGTCCCCGACAGCAGAAGTTGCCCAGCCGGGCCTCCTCCAGCTTCTCCGGACCGAAGAGGCCCTGATACCCCTCGTTTCCCGCCACGATGACGGGCTTGGCGGCGGACATGGCCTCCAGCGCCGACCGGGACACCCCTACGAAGATGTCCCCCGCTGCCACGATCTGATTGATGTCGGTGCGTGGGCCGGTCATCACCACGCAGGTGCGTCCCATCCGGGCGTTCACCGCCTCCGCCTGCTCTTTCAGCTCCCGGAACACGTTGCCCCCTCCGGCGATGAGCAGCTGCACCCCGGGCACCGCCCGGTCCAGCTCCTCCGCGATCTGGATCAGCTGCCGGGCCACCAGGGCCCGGTCCTCGTCCATCCGGCTCACATAGGAGACCACCGGCCTGGACCGGTCCAGGCCGAACTCCTCCACCACTGACTGGCCGGAAGTCTGTGGAGAAAACTTCTCTGTATCGATGCCGTTGATGGTCACAGAGATGTGCTCCTCCGGCACCCCGTATTCCCGGATCAGATACGCCTTGATGTCATCGGAGACGGCGACGGTCCGCTGCCCCCAGTTGGTGAGGTAGCGCAGCCCGCCCTTGGTGGTGAACACCCAGTGGGCGGTGGTGACGAAGGGGAACTTCATCGTTCTCTGGAGGGTGCCGCACAGGAAGGCGGGGATGCGGGCGTGGGCGTGCACCACGTCCGGCCTCTCAGTACGGATGATCTCCTTCAGCAGCTTTCGGGAGCGGAGCATGCATCCGGCGTCCCGCCGGTGCATGGGGACCTGGTAGTGGCGGATGCCCGCGGCCACGATCTCAGGGACATAGACACCGCCGTTGGAGGCCACCACGATGTCGTGTCCCTCCGCCTTCAGCTCCTTGGCCAGCTCTACGATATGGGTCTCCGCTCCGCCGATATCCAGGCCCATAGTGGCCATCAGGATCTTCATGTCTGCCGCCCCTTTTTAAAAAATCTCTGTCACTGTGCCGATGAACTCCGCGTATTTTGTGCAGAAGGTCCGGGAGGAGTTGACCCCCAGCTCATACACCCGATTCAGGGTATAGCGCCCCGACTCGCTCACCAGGCCGGTGCCCTCTACGGTGATCAGCATGTCCACGCCATCCTCCACCGTGGCGGCCGCCACGGTGCCGTCGTCAAACTCGGCCAGCTTGGTGCCGGGCATGAGCTGGATGTCGGTGATGGTGCCCAGGGTGCCGCCGCTGCTCCGGTCCGGGTCAAAGAGCTGGTCGCCCTCCCGCACTGCTTCGGCCACATAGGTCCGTATCCCGCTGGCCAGGATCTGGTAGGTAATGGTCTGGTCCGCCGTGTTGGTGCTGGTGATGGCCATCTGGGTGTTCTTGGTGTACAGGGCAAAGCCCATCACCGCCACCACTACGATGACCAGCAGGTCGATGACGCTGATGAAGCCGAACAGGCGGCCGTTGCGGTCGATGATCTTTTTCATCCCTGCTCCCCCCTCTCAATGGAAACCACGGGCCCGCTGCCCATATAGCCGGAGCCCCGGACATAGGCGGTCACGCCCACCCGCAGCTTGAAGCCTCCGCCCAGCAGGAGGGAGTCCTCTCCCTCGGTATAGGGGGCCTCCACTGTCACCAAAGCGTCCTCGTAACCCTCGATCCCGGCGAGGACAAAGGCCTTGTCCTCGTGATCCTGGATCAGAGCCTGGGCCGGCACTGTCTCCACAGACACAACTGTGCCCAGCTCGTAGTTCTTCACGGTGTCCACCAGCTGGTCCCCGGGCTTGATCCGCTCGCTGGCTCCCTGGATCATCTTCTGAAATCGGATGGTGTACTGCACCGTTCCTGCCGCGGAAACGGCCCCTTCCGCCGGTGCGGCCGCCGGCTTTATGGCGCTCCACACCAGGAATGCCCCCACCGCCAGGGCCAGTACAAGGACGATGCTGTCAAACAGGTTCAGTCGGAAGCGGAATTTCGGCTTATTTGGTTCCATGAGATACTCCTTTCAGGACGTCCCGGTAGACGTCCTCCACATGCTTGGCAAAGATCTCGCCGGTATAGTTTTCTTCAAAGGACCGTTTGGCCCCCTCTCCCAGCCTGCGCAGCAGGGCGGGGTCATCCATCAGCCGTGCCACACAGCCGGCCAGGGCCCGGCTGTCCCGGTTGGGGAAGACCAGGCCGTTCTCTCCGTCCTGGATCAGCAGGGGGTTGCCCCCGATATCGCTGACCACGGCGGGCAGGCCGAAGCTCATGCCCTCCAGCAGGGAGAGGCTGGTCCCCTCGCTCTCGGTGGAGGCGTTGATCTGAGCGTCCATGGCCCACAGGGCCCGCTCCACCCGCTCAATAAAGCCGGCAAAAAACACTGTCCCCTGGGGGAAGGACACCGCCCGCAGCCGCAGGGCAGCCTCGGCGCTGCCCTCTCCAGCCACCAGCACTTTCACCCGGCGGCCCTGACTGAGCAGCTGCTCCGCCGCATCCAGCAGCACGCTGTGCCCCTTGTACTCCTCCACCCGGGCCAGGATGCCCACCACGAAGTCCTCCGGCCCAAAGCCGTACTCCGCCCGCAGTGCGGTCCGCTCCTCCTCCGTAGGGGCCGCCAGGGGAGCCACACCGTTGAAGAGCACGTGGATCTTCCGATCCGGTACGCCGGACTGGAGCAGCAGCTCCCGCACCGATGGGCTCACTGCGATGGCCCCGTCGGACAGGCAGGCATCCAGCACATGGCCCGCCAGACGGCCCACCGGGCTGCCCATCACCCGCCCCAGGGGGAAGACACAGTGCTTGGTGTAGATCACCTTTTTGCCGCACAGCCGGGCAGCCATCCGTGCGGACATGGAACCGTGGGTGTGGACCAGATCCGGGTCCACCGCCCGGATGACCCGGCGCAGGGGAGCCACCGCCGACAGATCCATGGACCGGTCCGCCATGGCGTCGATCTCATGGACCGGCACCCCCAGCGCCTCTACAGGTCCTTTCAGGGCGCTGCCCCGTGGGAGCACCACCTGGGACTGGAACTGGCTGCGGTCCTGACAGCTCAGATAGTTGAGCAGGCTGCGGCCGCCGCCGCCGATATTGGTGTCACTGATGACCTGTAAAATGGTATTCACCGGTCCTCCACCTCCTGTTCCGCCAGCCGGGCAAAGCTGGCTCCCAGGGCCAGCACCGCGAAGAAGAGCAGGGCCACCCTGTAGTTATAAAATGTGTAGTCGGTCATGCTCTGGGCCATGAACCCGCCCACGCCGCCGATGGCGCCGGCCAGATAGCACCGGGCCCGCCAGCTCCGGTTCCGGGAGAGTGCCGAGCAGATCACCCGGCAGAAAATGAAGATGATCAGCAGGAACACCACCAGGGCCACCACGCCGCCGTCCGACATGATCTGCAAAAAGAGGTTATGGGCGTGCTGAGCATTGGCTGCGTTGTAGCTGTATGCCGGGTAGACCAGATTGAAAGCCCCGGTGCCCGGCCCGATGCCGCACAGCCAGTAGTCCTTCAGCATGGCTATGGTGCCCATCCAGATAGACACCCGGTAGGACGTGGAGGTGTCCTCCAGGTTTCCGATGCTGGTGAAGCGGCTGATGACGGTATCCGGCAGCACAAAGTAGAGGGCCACCAGCGCCACTGGGAGCACCACCGGCGCCAGCACCAGCACCCGGGGGTTGAGGAGCACCAAAAAGATCATCCCCGCGATCAGCAGGCCCAGCCAGCCGCCGCGGGACATGGTGAGCACCATGCACAGGCACATCACCCCGCAGCAGGCCAGCAGCACCAGCCGTTTCCCGGTCCCCTTGGCGGTGAGCAGGGCCGCCCCGCCCAGGGAGATCATCAAAATCAGATACTCGGCCAGCACATTGGGGTTCTGGAGGGTGGAGTAGACCCGGATGGTGACCGAGGAGAACATGTCGCTGTCCACCCAGGCGGCATCCCCCGTGGCGCCCAGCACATACTGGCCCACGCCCAGCAGAGCCACCACGCCTCCCGCCAGCACCATGAGAAACACCAGCTGTTCCGCCCGCTCCCAGCTGTCCACGGCGTTCTCCACCACCAAGGCGAAGACCATGAAAAAGACCATCAGCAGGCCGGGGAACAGGCTCTGCCGGGGCGTGACGGAGGTGGCCGTGGCCGCCAGATACACCGCCGCGTACAGCAGGATATACCGGTTGACCGGGGAGTAGACCAGGGGCCGTGCCTGGTCCCGGACCAGATTCAGTGCCAGGGAGGAGAAGGCCACCGCCGCCAGAGCCAGTACCGCCATAGTGGGCAGCAGGGGGGCCAGCACCACCGCCGCAGAACACCAGAGGGTCAGGCACAAAAAGATGCTCCCCCCGAACAGGCGCTCCAGTCCCAGCCTGCGGTACAGGGCGCACAGCCCGCCCCGGATCAGGTCCCACAGTCGGAAAAAGACACTGGATTCCGCCGCCTGCCGGCCCGCCATTGGGGCCACGAAGGCCCGGACCACCCGACTTCTCTGCCACTGTCCGCTGAACCACAGACAGATGGCGGTGAGCACCCGCCCCAGTATGCTGCTGTTCCAGATCTCTATCGCTCGATTCATTGCATCAGCCTCGTTTCCACACTCGTTTCACCATCTTCAGGGCCAGCTGCCCCTCGTCCAATCTCAGCAGCACCGCCGCCGGGAAGTAGACGGCCACACCAGCCGCCGCCGAAGCCCCCAGGGTGAGCAGCTCCCCCGCCTTGCCGGGCAGCAGGCCCTCTGTCAGGCCGGCCACCGCCCAGGCGCCCACCGCCATCAGCGCGGTGGCCAGCGCCATCTTCCCCAGGTCCAGCAGGAAACTTCGGCTGAGGACCCCCTCCCCCCGCAGCTCCAGGGGGATGTCCAGCAACAGGGCGTAGACGGTGGAGGATACAGCGGAGGAGAGGGCCAGACCAGCCACCCCCATCCTCTGGGCCAGCGCCATGCACAGCAGGACATTGACCAGGATGGAGGCCGCACCGGCCGCCAGGGGCACCTTCCCCTTCTGCCGGGCGAAGTAGGCCCGGCTGAGGATATTCTGGACCGCGTATCCCGTCATCCCCAGCGAGACCCAGAACAGTCCCTGGGAGGTGATGGAGACGGAAAAATCATCAAAAGCGCCTCCTCCATAAATAAAGGAGATCAGCGGGCGGGAGAGCACCATCAACCCCGCGGACATGGGCAGGACGAAGAACAGACAGCCGTGCAGGGTGGTCCGCAGCGTCTCCCGGAACTCCCCCTCCTGCTCCCGGCCGGTGAGGCGGGACAGCTTGGGAAAGATCACATTGGTGACGGACAGGACGAACACCCCGGCGATCACCAGATACAAGTTGGTGGAAAACTCGATGGCGGACACTCCGGCCCCCTCGTACAGTCGGGACCCGAACTTGGAGTTGATAGTCAGGTTGATGGGCTGCACCCAGGTGGAGACCATCACTGGCAGCATCAGGGCAAAGACCTTCCGCATCCCCTCGGAGCGCAGCTCCAGCCCCGGCCGGTAGCGGAAGCCCAGCCGGCGCAGTGAGGGCACCTGGACCGCCGCCTGGAGGAACCAGCCCACCAGAAAGGCAACGGCCAGGCCGTAGATGCCGAACTGCTGGTCCAGCGTCAGGTAATAGAGAATGATGACCAGGTTGGACACCACGCTGATCAGGGCAGGGACATTGAACTCCCCCAGGGACTGGAGCACTCCCACAAAGGAGAAGGCCACCCCGGTGAACAGCACCGTGGGGAACATCACCCGGGTGAGGGAGACGGCCAGCTCCGCCGTCTGGGCATCATATCCGTCGGCAAACAGGCTGACCAGGGGCCCCGCGAACAGGATGCCCAGCACCGAAAGGACCGCAGAGAGCAGCCCCATCACGGTGATGAAGCAGCCCGCGAAGCGGAAGGCCGGCTCCCGCCCCTTCCGGGTGAGATACTCGCTGAACACCGGGATAAAGCAGGCCGAGATAGCGGAGGCGAACACCGCGTCAAAAAACACCCTGGGGATCCGGCTGGCTGTATTGAAGGCGTTAGCCGCCATCCCCGTCCCGTAGTAAACCGCCAGCAGATGGTCCCGGTACAGCCCCAGCACCTTGCCCACCAGGGCGATGATCATCACGATGCTGATGGTCCGTGTGGCATGGTCCTGCCGCTCCTCCATCGCGCCACCTCCTATGGATCCCCAATAAAATCGTTTTATTTTACACCACCCCTCCGACTTTTTCAACCGTTGGCCCGTGTGTTCATAGGATGTTCACATTTTCCCGAAATCTGTACACTTTTTTCCATTGAAAGTGCCCTGCTCCACTGCTATAATAAGGAATTAGTTTTGCTGTCCCCACCACCTGTCCTAACCATGTGAAAAGGAGTATCCATGAAACATCGTCATTTCACCCAAGCTGCCCGCCGCCTCACCGCCTTGACGCTGGCGCTGCTGCTGGCACTGCCCTCGGCCTACGCCGCCGCAGGCTCCCCCCAGCTGCGCACCACCCGGGAGCTGGCTGACGGCCTGACCTATTCCAACACCATCACCAGCCACTCCGCCGCGGGCCGGGTGGAGAGCTTCTCCCTGGAACTCTCTCCGGACAGCCGGGAGGTGGAGCCCATCTTCCTCCAGGCATCCGGCACCGCCTACGGGGCCGGCTCCATCAATCTGGCGGTCAGCTATGCCCAGAGCCTGGGCTACCACGTGCTGGGCGCCATCAATACCGACTTCTTTGCTCCCTCCACCGGCGTGCCTCTGGGCATCTCCATTGAGGACGGCATTTATAAATCCAGCCCGGAGGCCGAGGCCGCCGTGGTCATCACCGACGGTGAGGTGGAGCTGGTAGAGCAGCCCCTGGTCACCCTAAACCTCACCAACGAGTCCACCGGAGGCCAGACCGTTCTGACCCACCTGAACAAATACCGGGCCGACTCCGGCGGGCTCTACCTGTTCAACTACGATTTTTCCACCGTCTCCACCCACACCAGCACCCCCGGCTGGATGGTGCGCATGGAGCTGACCGATCCCGACGACACCCTCTCCGTCTCCGGCCGTCTGGAATTGGAGGTCACTGAGCTGCTCCGCACCGACACCTCAGTGGTCATTGGCGAGAACGAGTACATATTGACTGCCGCCGACGCCGGCGGCCTGGAGTCCGTATTCCAGAGCTTCCAGGTGGGCGACCGGGTCACCCTCCGCACCGACTGCACCTCCTCCACCCTCGAGGACGCCCAGTGGGCCAGCGGCGTGGGCGATGTGATGGTCCGGGACGGACAGATCACTGACTCCACTGCCTGGACCTATGTGGAAAAGGGCCGCGACCCCCGCTCCGCCCTGGGCGTGCGGGAGGACGGCACCCTGGTCCTGTACGCTGTGGACGGCCGCAGGAGCGGCTACTCCGGCGGACTGAGCCAGCTGGATCTGGCGGAGGAGATGCTCTCCCAGGGCTGCGTCTGGGCGGTCAACCTGGACGGCGGCGGCTCCACCGCCATCAGTGTCTGGGTCCCCGGCCAAGAGGGCCCCTCCATCGTCAACATCCCCTCCGATGGCAAGCCCCGGGCCTGCGCCACCTACCTGCTCCTGGTCTCCCGGGATGAGGGTGACGGCGATCCGGACCGGCTGGTGCTGAAAAATGACGGGCTGGTGGTCCTCACCGGCACCTCTGTGGACCTGGGGGAGACGGCCGTGCTGGACAGCGGTCTGAACATCCTTCGGGATGACCCAGGCGAGGTGGAGATCTCCTCCCTGGACGACCTGGGCCGGGTGGAGGACAACATCTACACCGCCGGCAGTGACGCGGGCACCGATACCCTGGAGCTCTGGTCCCCGGATCTGGATGTGGAGGGCACCGCCCAGATCCACGTAGTGGACCATCTCACCGGCCTCACCGTCTCCCGGGAGAACAGCACCGACTCCCTCACCTCCCTCACCCTGGAGCCTGGAGACCAGGTCCAGCTCACTGCCCAGGGTACCTACTGGTCCCGGGCTGCCATGCGGGACGTGGGAGCCATCTCCTGGACGGTGGAGGGCAGCATCGGCTCCATCACCGAGGACGGACTGTTCACCGCTGAGGGCCCCGGGGGCGCCTCCGGAACCCTCACCGCCTCTGCCGGCGGGCAGAGCCAGACCATCACGGTCTCCCTGGAGAACTCCCACGAGGACGTGCCCGAGGGGCACTGGGCCTACACCGCCGTGGACTACTGCTATGCCAACGGCCTGGTGGGCGGCATCTCGGACACTGAGTTCGGCCCTGACCTGCACATCCGCCGGGGCGACTTTCTGCTGATGCTCTACGGCGCGGCGGGTAAGCCGGCCGTCACCTCCCCCGCCTCCTTTACTGACGTATCCCCCTCCGACTACTACTACACCGCTGTGTCCTGGGCCCAGGCCAACGGTCTGGCCACCGGCGTGGGGGATGGCACCCTGGCTCCCGCCTCTGATGTCACCCGGGAGCAGGCTTTCACCATTCTGAACCAGGCCCTGCCTCTCCTGGGCATCACCTGCCAGCCCGGCGCTCTCACCGTTCTGGATCAGTTCGGCGACCGCGCCTCCCTCTCCGACTGGGCTGCCCAGCACGCTGCCACCCTGGTGGCCTATCAGATCGTGGGCGGCGACACCGACGGCAACCTGAATCCTCAGGCTTTCCTCACCCGCGCTGAGATGGCCGCTCTGCTGTATAAGCTGTCCAACTATACGCCTCCTGCCGATCTGGACCCCGGCGACCTGGTCCAGCCGGAGGAGGACCCTCAGCCGGGCGGCACCGCCGACCCCGGCCAGGCAGAGGGCCCGGGCCAAACTGCTGATCCGGACCAGCCGGAGGACCCGGGACAGACCAGCCAGCCGGAGGAGCCCGCTGTCCCTGTGGAGGGCATCACCCTGGACACCGGCGAACTGACCCTCCAGGCCGGCTCCAGCTATCACTTCACCCCCACGCTCTCCCCTGAGGGAGCCGCCGGCACCGTCGTCTGGACCAGCACCGTGCCCACTGTGGCGCCAGTCACCAGCGACGGCACCATCACCAACCTGAACACCACCGGCGGGCAGGTGAGCGTCACCATTACCGCCTCCTGCGGGGACGCCTGCACCAGCGCTGTGGTCCTCTGCGACACCGCCGCCTCCGCCGGCACCGTCCGCGGGGCGGAGAACGGCCTGAACGTCCGTTCCGGCCCCAGCACCTCCCACTCTGTGGTGGGCTATCTGCGGGAAGGAGGCAGGGTCATCCTCCTCGCTCCGCCGGAAGACGGCTGGCTCCACGTCTCCTACCTCACCCAGTCCGGCCAGGCCGCTATCGGCTATGTCTCCCTGGACTATATCGTACTGGACTGATCTCAAGGCAAATAAACA
>ENA-UONU01001736-UONU01001736.1-human-gut-metagenome-genome-assembly--contig:-CS51-NODE-1736-length-14771-cov-6.835417_pt1 | contig 14771 bp, 9 predicted proteins | sample MGYA00242462_ERZ724009 | MGnify/ENA metagenome assembly ERZ724009 | reverse complement strand
TGCCCGGGAGGCCGCCTGCGTCATGGCGGGCAACGGCATCCCCGTGCGCCTGTTCCAGGCCCTGCGCCCCACGCCGGAGCTGTCCTTCGCCGTACGGGAGTATGGCTGCATCGCCGGCATCAACGTCACCGCCAGCCACAACCCCAAGGAGTACAACGGCTATAAGGTCTACTGGGAGGACGGAGCACAGCTGCCCCCCAGACACGCCGACGAGGTAGCCCGGAAGATGCGGGAGCTGGATGTGTTCGCCAGCGTCAAGACCATGGACTATGACCAGGCGGTATCTCAGGGAAAGATCACCCTTCTGGGAGCGGAGACCGACGAGCGCTTCCTGTCCAACGTCATGGAACAGGTGAACGACAAGGCCGTGGTGGAGCAGATGGCAGACACCTTCAAGATGGTGTACACCCCCTTCCACGGCACCGGCTATCAGCTCATCCCTGAGGCGCTGAAGCGGCTGGGCATGAAGCACGTCATCTGCGTGCCCGAGCAGATGGTCATTGACGGCAACTTCCCCACCGTGGCCTCCCCCAACCCGGAGAACCCGGAGGGCTTCTATCTGGCGGTGGATCTGGCCAAGGCCAACGACGCCGACTTCATTCTGGGCTCTGACCCCGACGCCGACCGCGTGGGCATCATGGTGCGTACCAAGGACGACGACTTCGTAGTCATCTCAGGCAACCAGACGGGCGTGCTGCTGCTGGACTACCTGATCGGCGCCAAGAGGCGCACCGGCAAGATGCCTGAAAATCCCGTGGCCCTCAAGACCATCGTCACCACCGAGATGGCCCGGAAGGTGGCCGAGGTCAACGGCCTGAAGTGCTATGACACCTTCACCGGCTTCAAGTTCCTGGCGGAGAAGAAGGACAAGCTGGAGAGCTCCGGCGAGGGGAAGGTCATCTTCTCCTATGAGGAGTCCTATGGCTATATGCTGGGCGACTATGTCCGGGACAAGGACGCCGTTTCCGCCAGCGTGGAACTCACTGAGATGGCCGCCTGGTACGCCAGCCAGGGCATGACCCTGTATGACGCGCTCCAGGCCCTGTTCGAGAAGTACGGCTACTACGGCGAAAAGACCCTGAACCTGGTCATGCCCGGCCTGGACGGCCTGAAAAAGATGGCCGACCTGATGGCCGGCCTGCGGGCGAAGCCCCCGGTGGAGATCGCCGGCGTGGCCGTCCGGGAGCAGAAGGACTATCAGGACGGCAGCGTGGTCCGGGTATCCGACGGCGTCCGAAGTGCTATGGAGCTGTCTGGCTCCAACGTGCTGCGCTATGAGATGGCCGATGGCACCAGCCTCATCGTCCGTCCCTCCGGCACTGAGCCTAAAGTGAAGGTCTATATCCTGGCCAACGGCGAAAATAAAGCCGTTTGTGATGAAAAGGTGGCCAAGTATGCCGCCTGGGCGGAGACCCTCAAGGGCTGAGCAGCCCCGCTCCCCGTCCAGCCCGGAGCATTGCGCTCCGGCTCCATCCCCCTTTCTGCATAAGACCGGCCCCGCTTCTTCTGAAGCGGGGCCGGTTTTCCTTGCGTTTCAGTTGGGCCGCGGGATCACTCCAGCATGATCTTAATGATCTCCTTGTCGGTCTCCTTCATGCCCTCGCGGGCCAGGCGGCCCACATTCCGGATGGTATTTTCCACGCCCTTGGAGACGATTCCGTCCCCGCCAAAGAACTGGTTTCCGTCCCGGTACATCCAGTAGCCCAGGATACCGGCGTCCACCGCGGCGGCGATCTTGGCCGCACAGGAGGCCTTGGCGCCGTCGCACACCACGCCGGAGACCACCGCCAGGGCGTTCACCACCGTGTGGGCGATCTCCTCATAGCCGCCCCCGTACAGATAGGCGATCCCCGCCCCCGCTCCACAGCCGGCGCTGATGGCCCCGCAGTAGGCGGACAAACGGCCGATCCCGGACTTCTGATGAATGGTGATGAGGTCGGACAGCACCACCGCCCGCAGCATCTTCTCCTCAGAGGCCCCCAGCTCCTTGGCATAGACCACCACCGGGACGGAGGCGGTGATCCCCTGGTTCCCACTGCCTGAGACGATGACCACCGGCAGCTCACAGCCGTTCATCCTGGCGTCGGAGCCCGCCGCGGCATAGGCCTTGGCCCGGACCTTCACATCGTCCCCGTCGTGCTTCAGCAGCACTGAGCCGATGTTCGCCCCATAGTTTCCCCGGAGTCCCTCCTGGGCGATGGCATAGTTGTAGTCGATCTGACGCTGGACCAAGGCCCGGACATCGTCCAGCTCCACCGTGTCTGCGAACTCCAGGGCCCCCTCGATGCTCAGCAGGCTCTTCTCGTCGCAGGGGCTCTCCCGCTCCGCCGCCTCCTCCCGCTGGAGGAGGGTCTGCCCGTTCTTCCGCTTCCGGATCACATTGGTGTGGAAACCCGAGATGGCCGCCTCGCTGCTGGAGCCGTCCCCGCCGAAGGCCAGCACTTCAATATAGAAGATCTGGGATGTGGCGGCCAGCCCCACCTGGATGGGACAGCGCTCCAGGAAAGTGCGGATCTCCCCCACCTGCTCCGAAGTGACCTGGGCGATGACCTCCAGCTCCCGCTCCGCCTGTCCCACCGCCGCGCCGGCGGCTGCGGCGGCCTGGATCCCCCGAAGCCCGCCGGTATTGGGCACCACCACACTTTTGACGTTTTTCAGGATATTTCCGCTGACATTGACCTCCATCCGCACCGGCATACTGCCCAGCAGATCCCGCGCCATCGCCGCGGCATAGGCCACCGCGATGGGCTCTGTGCACCCCATGGCGGGCAGCAGCTCTTCCTCCAAGATCTTCAGGTAAGTCTGATACCGAATGTCCGTTTTCCGCATAGGACTCACTCCTTCCTGCCCGCCCCTCTCCGGGCGGCGCGTTCCGCTCTCTATTTTATCACAGATATGACTCTTCACACAAGAGCGACCGCCCGGAGCCAGACAGGCCCCGGGCGGTCGTTTTAACCTGCGAGAGGGCTCACACCGCCGCCTGGGCGCGCTGTCTCTCCGCGAATTTTTTGATGGGCCCCAGCCCGGTGATCTTCTCCGGCTGGTCCCCTCCCTCCAGTACCAAAGTGGGGGCCTGACGGACGCCATACCGGGTGGTCAACTCCGGGGACTCCTCCGCCACCACCTTGCGGTAGGGGATGTCCGCCTTTTGCAGCAGGCTCTCCGCCTGGCGGCAGTTGGGGCAGGTGCGGGTGGTAAAGAGCATCAGCTCCGTCCCCTCCGCCGCCCCGGACGGCTCCGCCGGCGCGGTGACCTGGGCCCCCGCCCGCCCGGCTCTCCGCAGTTGGGAGGCGGAGATGTCGTACACCTTCCGGTCCTTGAACTCCTGGGTCTTGCCGTCGTTCCAGTTCTGCACCGGGCGGTAGTAGCCGGTGATCCGGCTGTACACCTCGGTGGTACGGCCGCAGATGGGGCAGGTGTACTGCTCCCCGGACAGATAGCCGTGGTCGGCGCACACGGAGTAGGTGGGGGACATGGTGTAATAGGGCAGCTTGTAGTTCTCGGCGATCTTCCGCACCAGGGCGGCCGCCGCCTGCCAGGAGGGCAGCTTCTCCCCCAGGAAGGCGTGGAACACCGTGCCGGAGGTATACAGAGTCTGAAGCTCGTCCTGCACATCCAGCGCTGAGAAGATGTCCTCTGTGTACCCCACCGGCAGATGGGAGGAGTTGGTGTAGTAGGGGGTGCCGTTCTCATTGGCGGTGATGATGCCGGGGAACTCCGCTTTGTCGTGCTTGGCAAAGCGGTAGGTGGTGGACTCAGCGGGGGTGGCCTCCAGGTTATAGAGGTCTCCGTACTGCTCCTGATAGTCGCTCAGCCGCTCTCTCATGTGGTTGAGCACATCCTTGGCGAAGGCCTGGGTCTTCTCCTGGGTCAGGTCGGCCCGGAGCCAGGCGGCGTTGAGCCCCACCTCGTTCATGCCGATGAGGCCGATGGTGGAAAAGTGGTTATCAAAGTTCCCGAGATAACGCTTTGTATAGGGATACAGTCCCGCATCCAGCAGCTTGGTGATCACGGTGCGCTTGGTCTTGAGGGACCGGGCGGAGATGTCCATCAGCTTGTCCAGACGCTGATAGAAGTCGGCCTCATCCTTGGCCAGATAGGCGATGCGGGGCAGGTTGATGGTGACCACGCCCACACTCCCAGTGGACTCGCCGGAGCCGAAGAAGCCGCCGGACTTTTTCCGCAGCTCCCGCAGGTCCAGGCGCAGACGGCAGCACATGGAGCGCACGTCGGAGGGCTCCATGTCGGAGTTGATGTAGTTGGAGAAATAGGGGGTGCCGTACTTGGCGGTCATCTCAAAGAGGAGTTTATTGTTCTCCGTCTCGGACCAGTCGAAGTCCCGGGTGATGGAGTAGGTGGGAATGGGGTACTGGAAACCACGCCCGTTGGCGTCGCCCTCGATCATGATCTCGATGAAGGCCTTGTTCACCATATCCATCTCCTGTTTACAGTCCCCGTAGGTGAAGTCCATCTCCTTGCCGCCTACAATGGCTGGCAGGTCTTTCAGGTCCTTGGGCACCGTCCAGTCCAGGGTGATATTGGAGAAAGGGGCCTGTGTGCCCCAGCGGCTGGGGGTGTTCACCCCATAGACGAAGGACTGGATACACTGCTTGACCTCCTTCTGGCTCAAGTGGTCAACCTTGACGAAGGGGGCCAGATAGGTGTCGAAGGAGGAGAATGCCTGCGCCCCCGCCCACTCATTCTGCATGATGCCCAGGAAGTTGACCATTTGGTTGCACAGGGTGGACAGGTGGCTGGCCGGAGCAGAGGTAATCTTCCCCGGAATGCCCCCCAGCCCCTCCTGAATGAGCTGCTTCAGGGACCAGCCCGCGCAGTAGCCGGTGAGCATGGACAGGTCATGGATGTGGATCTCCGCGTTGCGGTGGGCGTTGGCCACCTCCTGGTCATAGATCTCGCTGAGCCAGTAGTTGGCTGTAATTGCCCCGGAGTTGGACAGGATCAGGCCGCCCACGGAGTAGGTGACGGTGGAGTTCTCTTTCACTCGCCAGTCGTTGATTTGGAGGTAGTCATCCACCAGATCCTTATAGTTCAGCAGCGTGGAGTTGACGTTACGCACCTTCTCCCGCTGCTTGCGGTACAGGATATAGGCCTTGGCCACGTCGGCGTACCCTGCCTCGGACAGCACGGTCTCCACGCTGTCCTGGATGTCCTCCACCGCAATGCGGCCGTCCCGGATCTTGGGCTCAAAATCTGCGGTCACCCGCAGGGCCAGCAGGTCGATGACGCTGGGATGAAACTGCTTATCCAGGGCCTGGAACGCCTTGGTGATGGCGGCGCTGATCTTTCCGATCTCAAAACGGGCGGCGGTGCCGTCCCGCTTCGTCACTTGATACATGGATCTCTTCCTCTCATCCTGATGTAACCGCGCCGGCGGACAGCTCTCTGCTTGCCACCGTGCGCGGTATGGTCCCACTATACCACGCCCCCCGGGCTCAGTCAATATATAGATGTAGCCAAAAATTCTTATACAATATCTAGCGTTATCTCCGAACCATTTGGGCCCCAGGGGTTTGGAGCCTCTCTCACCTTCCTGGGCGCGGCGGATTTCCCGGCCGGCAGCCCTTCCGCTCCAGAGCAGCGCCCCAGCTCCGTCATCGCTGGGACGCGCAGCGCCACACCATATCGGGAACAAAATTTCAGGCCCCCACCCGAGGGGTGGGGGCCTGTTGTCCATTCAGAAAATGGGATCAGCCGCGGGGGTTCTTGATGGCGGCCTGAGCGGCGGCCAGACGGGCGATGGGCACACGGAAGGGAGAGCAGGAGACGTAGTCCAGTCCCACATTGTGGCAGAACTCCACGGAGGAGGGGTCGCCGCCGTGCTCGCCGCAGATGCCCAGGTGCAGGTCAGCGCGGGTCTCACGGCCCAGCTGAGCGGCCATCTTCACCAGCTTGCCCACGCCAGTCTGGTCCAGCTTGGCGAAGGGATCGCTCTCGTAGATCTTCTTGTCGTAGTAAGCGCCCAGGAACTTGCCTGCATCGTCGCGGGAGAAGCCGAAGGTCATCTGGGTCAGGTCGTTGGTGCCGAAGGAGAAGAACTCGGCCTCCTTGGCGATCTCGTCGGCGGTCAGAGCCGCGCGGGGGATCTCGATCATGGTACCGACCTTGTACTTCATGTCGGAGTTGGCGGCCTTGATGATCTCATCCGCAGTGCTGACAACCACATTCTTGACGTACTTCAGCTCCTTGACCTCGCCCACCAGGGGGATCATGATCTCGGGGACCATGGTCCACTCGGGGTGACGGGCCTGGACAGCCAGAGCAGCCTTGATGACGGCACGGGTCTGCATGGCGGCGATCTCAGGATAGGTGACGGCCAGACGGCAGCCACGGTGACCCATCATGGGGTTAAACTCATGCAGGCCGGCGATGATGGCCTTGATGTCGGCCACGCTCTTGCCCAGGTCCTCGGCCAGCAGCTTGATGTCGGCCTCCTCGGTGGGCACAAACTCATGCAGGGGGGGATCCAGGAAGCGGATGGTGACAGGGCAGCCCTCCATAGCCTCGTAGATGCCCTCGAAGTCGCCCTGCTGCATGGGCTCCAGGACAGCCAGAGCGCTCTCACGCTGCTCCACGGTGTCAGAGCAGATCATGCGGCGGATGGCGCGGATGCGCTCGCCCTCGAAGAACATGTGCTCGGTGCGGCACAGGCCGATGCCCTGAGCGCCGAACTTGCGGGCCTGAGCGGCGTCGTGGGGGGTGTCGGCGTTGGTGCGGACCTGCAGGCTGCGGTACTGGTCACACCAGCCCATGACACGGCCGAACTCGCCGCCGATGGTGGCGTCGGTGGTGGGCACAGCGCCGTCATAGATGTCACCGGTGGAGCCGTTCAGGGAGATCCAGTCGCCCTCCACATAGGTCTTGCCGGCCAGCTCAAACTTCTTGTTGGCCTCGTCCATCTTGATCTCACCACAGCCGGAGACGCAGCACTTGCCCATGCCGCGGGCCACGACGGCGGCGTGGGAGGTCATGCCGCCGCGAACGGTCAGGATGCCCTGGGCGGCCTTCATGCCCTCGATGTCCTCGGGAGAGGTCTCCAGGCGGACCAGAACGACCTTCTCGCCGCGCTCGGCCCAGGCCTTGGCGTCCTCAGCGGTAAAGACGACCTTACCGGAGGCGGCGCCGGGGGAGGCGCCCAGAGCCTTGCCCATGACGGCGGCCTTCTTCAGAGCCACAGCGTCGAACTGGGGGTGCAGCAGGGTGTCCAGAGAGCGGGGCTCGATCATGGCCACAGCCTTCTTCTCATCGATCATGCCCTCGTCCACCAGGTCGCAGGCGATCTTCAGAGCGGCGGCGGGGGTGCGCTTGCCGTTACGGGTCTGCAGCATGAAGAGCTTGCCGTGCTCCACGGTGAACTCCATGTCCTGCATGTCCCGGTAGTGGTCCTCCAGGGTCTTGCAGACGCCCTCGAACTGGGCAAAGGCCTCGGGGAACTTCTCAGCCATCTCAGCGATGGGCATGGGGGTACGCACGCCGGCCACCACGTCCTCGCCCTGAGCGTTGGTCAGGAACTCGCCGAACAGCTTCTTCTCGCCGGTGGCGGGGTTACGGGTGAAGGCAACGCCGGTGCCGCAGTCGTCGCCCATGTTGCCGAAGGCCATGGACTGGACGTTGACGGCGGTGCCCCAGGAGTAGGGGATGTCGTTGTCCCGGCGGTACACGTTGGCGCGGGGGTTGTCCCAGGAGCGGAACACGGCCTTGATGGCGCCCATCAGCTGCTCCTTGGGGTCGGAGGGGAAGTCCTGGCCGATCTTGGACTTGTACTCGGCCTTGAACTGGCCGGCCAGCTCCTTCAGATCCTCAGCGGTCAGCTCCACGTCCTGGGTGACGCCCTTCTTCTCCTTCATCTCGTCGATGAGCTGCTCGAAGTACTTCTTGCCCACCTCCATGACGACGTCGGAGTACATCTGGATGAAGCGGCGATAGCAGTCCCAGGCCCAGCGGGGGTTATTGGACTTCTTGGCCATAACCTCTACAACTTCCTCGTTCAGGCCCAGGTTCAGGATGGTGTCCATCATGCCGGGCATGGAGGCACGGGCGCCGGAGCGGACGGAGACCAGCAGGGGGTTCTCCAGATCGCCGAACTTCTTGCCGGTGATCTCCTCCATCTTGACGATGTACTCCATGATCTGAGCCTGGATCTCGTCGTTGATCTTCTGTCCGTCCTCATAGTACTGAGTACAGGCCTCGGTGGTGATAGTGAAGCCCTGGGGAACGGGCAGGCCGATGTTGGTCATCTCGGCCAGGTTGGCGCCCTTGCCGCCCAGCAGCTCACGCATGTTGGCGTTGCCCTCAGAGAAGAGGTACACAAACTTCTTTGCCAATTTACTTCATTCCTTTCTGTATACTCGCATAGCGGGTCCGTGGGAGGCGCAGCCTGCCTTCTCACGCAGGGGCTCTGCACCGCTCCGGCCCGCTTTTATGCCAGTGGTGCGGCAGGCAGAATCTGCCGCAAAAATATTATACCTATTTGAAGGAAATATTGCAACCGCTTCTCCATTGTTTTTCCCTCTTTTTCTAAGTTCCAAACCGCTTTTCCGCTTTCTTATGAAAACCGCCCTTGGATCCGGGCGGCTGCGGCCGCGGCCTGCCCGATGATTCGGAAAAAAATGGAGACCGTGCGGACATTTTTATGTCCGCACGGCCTCCAAAGGCTCAGCTGAACTGCTCCGCCCCTCCTTCCAGGGGATGGAACTGGAGCGCGTCCTGGACCGTCAGGAATACCCCTGCCCGGTTCCATGCGCTGGTCATCCGCTTCTCCATGGCGGTCACCACAGGGTACTGGAGCCAGCTGCTCTGGTGGGTGTAATTCACCCAGCTGCTGATGAGATAGCCGTCCTGGAGCTCCGCCACGGGATAGGCGAGATAGCCCCGCTGCCGTTCCCCATCCGCCGGAAAGGAGAATGTGGCAAAGATGGCCGTACTCTGCTGCTCCCCCCAGAAGATGCTGTCTGAGGTAAAGGTCTGCTCGCCCAGGGAGAAGTACGGCGCGGCATACTCCCTTCCATCCCGGCTGTACAGCACCCGTCCGGTCACCTCCCCGGCCTCGGCCCAGCCCTCCGGTCTGTCCTGGTATACAGGCCAGAGCTGGATGGACTCCGTCCCATAGAAGCCAGGGTCCTCCGTCCAGAGGAAATGGTGGAAGATGATCCACCGCTCCCGCTCACCCGCCAGCCTCACCCCGACGCCGGTGACCCGCATCTCCTCCTGCCCCCTGCCGTTCTCAGAGAAGGTCTCGCTGGTGACATCCACCACCACCTCGACCCCATCCCGGCAGGACGCAAGGTCCTCCGGAGTCAAATCGTTCAGCACCTCCTCCGGAAAGCCCAGTGCCAGCAGCTTGGCTCTTACATCCTCCAGGCCGTCCTGAGCTGCCTCCTCCACCGGATGCCAGTCCATAGGATAGCTGTGGCCGAACAGGTAGCCGCAGGCCCCGCCGATCAGAACCAGCAGGACCAGCCCCTTGACCACCCATCCATCCGGGATCCGGACCGGGGCGGACTGGATCCCGTACCCCGCCTCGTCCAGCTCCCGGGAGCAGCGGAACAGGCTGCGAAAGATCAGGACGTACACAGCCAGCAGAGCGGCAACCAAAATCAGCCCACTATACTCCACCATACCCAAGACACACATCAGGAGATACCAGAATATCAGCCATCCCGCGGCCTTGGCCTGCGGTGGGAGCCCCGCCTTTTCCCGCACCGCCCGCAGCCCCTGCCAGAAGCACACATACTCCGCCAGCAGAAGCAGCAAACCGGCCCATTCCAGCGGGACCAAGAGAGCAGAGAGGGTGCCAGCGCTGACCCATATTGTAGTATTCAGGATCAAAAGCAGGAAAAAGTGGACCGCCCGGAGCAGCGTCAAGACAAAGCAGCTCCCGAACCACCGGTTCTCAAACCGCAGGCTGCGGAAGCCCAGCAGCATAAGCACCACCCCAATGGCGGGCAGGATCGTATCCAGAAGCCAGAAATTCAGTGGGACGGTGGAGAGTGCCATCCCAGCCAGCACTCCACGACCTCCTCCGGCGGGAGGTCCTGCAGGCCGGCCCCCAGCAAGGCGTCAAACTCCCCCTCGCTCAGATCGCCCCATTTCCGGTCATCCATCCTGTTCACCTCCCAACAGCTTCCGCAGCCGCCGTTTCAGCCTGTACAGCTTCCCCTCCACCGCCCGCTCCGTCATACCCATCTCCGCGGCGATCTGGGCGGTGGATTGCAGATAGTAGTACTTCCGGTAAAACAGCAGCCGCTCCTCCGGCAGCAGATGGCCCAGAGCCTCCAGAAGCTCCTGCTCCCGTTCCCGCTGGATCACTTCTTCCTCCGGTGTGGGCCCCGGGGCCGCTGTATGCTCTGTCAGCTCCTCCACCTCTCCGTGGCGTGCATTTTTTCTTGCATGATTCAGAGCGGTATTCCGGGCCACCGCCGTCAGCCATGCGTTCCAGCTCCCCCGCTGCCGGCTGAACTGGCCGATATGCTTCCACACCTGCATGGCCGTCTCAGAGAGGCACTCCTCCCGGTCCCGGGGATCCTGTAAAATACCGCCGATGACATACCGCATCAGCGGCCCATAGTGGCGCAGCAGCACATCCATGCCCTCTTCTTTGTGGTCCGCCAGCAGCGCTGTGATCTCCTGCTCCCGCACACCGCCGCCCCCTTTCCAAACTTCTCTATCCTATCATACACGCCTCAGCCCAAAATCCCACGGATTTTTTGCATTTGCACCACAACAGCTATGATAAAAAGAAGAAAACCCCCGCCGGATGGCGGGGGTTCTCCAGAGAGCAGAAATTACTCCTCGATGTCGATGACAACACCGGAACCAACGGTACGGCCGCCCTCGCGGATAGCGAAGCGCAGGCCCTTCTCGATGGCGATGGGGGTGATCAGCTCGACCTTCATGTCCACGTTGTCGCCGGGCATGCACATCTCAGTGCCCTCGGGCAGAGTGATGATGCCGGTCACGTCGGTGGTACGGAAGTAGAACTGAGGACGATAGTTGTTGAAGAAGGGGGTGTGACGGCCACCCTCGTCCTTGGACAGGACGTACACCTGGCCGGTGAACTTGGTGTGGGGGTGGATGGAGCCGGGCTTACACAGAACCTGGCCACGCTCGATGTCGGTCTTGGCAACACCGCGGAGCAGAGCGCCCACGTTATCGCCAGCCTCAGCGTAATCCAGAGTCTTACGGAACATCTCCAGGCCGGTGACGACGGTGGACTTCTTCTCGTCGGACAGGCCAACGATCTCCACGGTCTCGCCGGTCTTGATCAGGCCACGCTCCACACGGCCGGTGGCCACGGTGCCACGGCCAGAGATGGTGAACACGTCCTCGACGGGCATCAGGAAGGGCAGGTCGTCGTTACGGGCGGGAGTGGGGATATAGCTGTCAACAGCGTCCATCAGCTCCTTGATGCAGGCATACTCGGGAGCGTTGGGATCGTTGGACTCGGAGGTCAGGGCGTTCAGAGCGGAGCCCTTGATGATGGGGATGTCGTCGCCGGGGAACTCGTAGTTGGACAGGGTCTCACGGACCTCCATCTCGACCAGCTCCAGCAGCTCCTCGTCATCGACCTGATCGCACTTGTTCAGGAACACGACGATGGCGGGCACGCCGACCTGACGGGCCAGCAGGATGTGCTCCTTGGTCTGAGCCATGGGGCCGTCGGTGGCGGCGATGACCAGGATGGCGCCGTCCATCTGGGCAGCACCGGTGATCATGTTCTTGATATAGTCGGCGTGGCCCGGGCAGTCAACGTGGGCATAGTGACGGGCATCGGTCTCGTACTCCACGTGGGCGGTGTTGATGGTGATGCCGCGCTCACGCTCCTCGGGAGCCTTGTCGATGCTGGAGTAATCCTCGTACTGAGCCTGGCCCTTCAGAGCCAGATACTTGGTGATAGCGGCGGTCAGAGTGGTCTTGCCGTGGTCAACGTGGCCGATGGTGCCGATGTTGACATGGGGCTTGGTACGCTCGAATTTCTGCTTAGCCATTGAGAATTTCCTCCTTATATTACAGTTGATGTCGAGAAAAAGATAGGTATCGCATATCAGGGTTATTTTATCCTATTCCGCCCATAAATGCAAGCCTATTTTCTAACTCAGGTGCAGCCCGGATTTCCTTACTCCTGGCTGCGGCCGCGCTCGGCAATGATCTTGTCCGCGATGCTCTTGGGGATCTCCACGTAGCTGTGGGGCTCCATGGAGTACTGGCCGCGGCCCTGAGTGGAAGAACGCAGGTCGGTGGCATAGCCAAACATATTGGCCAGCGGGACCAGCGCGTCGATCTGCATGGCGCCGGGACGGCTCTCCTGACCCTGGATCTGACCGCGGCGGCTGTTCAGGTCGCCGATGACATTGCCCAGGTACTCGTCGGGGACGATGACGGAGACCTTCATCATGGGCTCCAGCAGGCAGGGCGTCGCCTTGCGGCAGGCCTCCTTGAAGGCCATGGAGCCGGCGATCTTAAAGGCCATCTCAGAGGAGTCGACCTCATGGTAGGAGCCGAAGGTCAGGTGGACCTTCACGTCCACCACAGGGTAGCCAGCCAGCACACCGGCCTGCATGGCGCCCTGGATACCGGCATCGACCGCGGGGATATACTCCTTGGGGATCACGCCGCCGGTGATCTCGTTGAGGAACTCGTAACCCTTGCCGGGCTCGTTGGGCTCAACGGTGATGCGGACGTGGCCGTACTGGCCCTTACCGCCGGACTGACGGGCGTACTTGGTATCCTGCTCCACGGACTTCTTGATGGTCTCCTTATAGGCGACCTGGGGAGCGCCGACATTGGCCTCCACCTTGAACTCACGGAGCAGACGGTCCACGATGATCTCCAGGTGCAGCTCGCCCATGCCGGCGATGATGGTCTGACCAGTCTCCTCATCGGTGTAGGTCTTAAAGGTGGGGTCCTCCTCAGCCAGCTTCACCAGAGCCAGACCCATCTTCTCCTGACCGGCCTTGGTCTTGGGCTCGATGGCCACGCGGATAACAGGCTCGGGGAACTCCATGGACTCCAGAATGATGGGGTGCTTCTCATCGCAGAGGGTGTCACCAGTGGTGGAGTTCTTCAGGCCGACCACAGCGGCGATGTCGCCGGCGTAGCAGCACTCAATGTCCTCACGGTGATTGGCGTGCATCTGGAGGATGCGGCCAATGCGCTCCTTCTGCTTCTTGGTGGAGTTGAGCACGGTGGTACCGGTGTTCAGCACGCCGGAGTATACACGCACAAAGGACAGACGGCCCACGAAGGGATCGGTGGCGATCTTAAAGGCCAGGGCGGAGAAGGGGGCGTTGTCATCGGCATGACGCTCATCCTCTTCCTCGGTATCGGGATCAATACCCTTGATGGCAGGAATGTCCACGGGAGAGGGCATATAGTCCACGATGGCGTCCAGCAGCTTCTGAACACCCTTGTTGCGGTAAGAGGTACCGCAGACCACAGGAACCATGACGTTGTCAATGGTGCCCTTACGGATGGCCCGGCGGATCATGTCCTGAGGAACTTCCTGCTCCTCCAGAACCAGCATCATGATCTCCTCGTCGATGTCGGCACAGGCGTCCAGCAGCTTGGTGCGGTACTCCTGGGCCAGCTCCATCATATCCTCGGGGATGGGCTCCACGCGCATATCCTTACCCAGCTCGTCGTAATAGACGTCGGCGTCCATCTCCACCAGATCAATGATGCCCTTGAAGGTGTCCTCAGCGCCGATGGGCAGCTGGATGGGCACCGCATTGCACTTCAGACGGTCGTGGATCATGTTCAGCACGTTGAAGAAATCGGCGCCCATGATGTCCATCTTGTTGACGTAGATCATGCGGGGAACGCGGTAGTTGTCGGCCTGACGCCACACAGTCTCAGACTGGGGCTCCACGCCGCCCTTGGCGCACATGACGGTAACAGAGCCGTCCAGTACACGCAGGGAGCGCTCCACCTCCACGGTGAAGTCCACGTGACCCGGGGTATCGATGATGTTCAGACGGGTCTGGGGGAACTGGTTCTTGGTGCCCTGCCAGTAGCAGGTGGTAGCGGCGGAGGTGATGGTGATACCACGCTCCTGCTCCTGCGCCATCCAGTCCATGGTGGCGGTACCCTCGTGGGTCTCGCCGATCTTGTAGTTCACGCCGGTGTAGTACAGAATACGCTCGGTAGTGGTGGTCTTGCCCGCATCGATGTGGGCCATGATGCCGATGTTACGGGTATTCTCCAAAGAAACTTTTCTAGACATACTTCGTCTCCTTTTGGATTACCAGCGGTAGTGGGCGAAGGCCTTGTTGGACTCGGCCATCTTGTGGGTGTCCTCGCGCTTCTTCACAGCGCCGCCCAAGTTGTTGGCAGCGTCCATGATCTCGCCGGCCAGACGCTCCTTCATGGTCTTCTCGCCGCGGTTGCGGGCATAAGCGGTCAGCCAGCGCAGACCCAGGGTCTGGCGGCGCTCAGGGCGGACCTCGATGGGCACCTGGTAGGTGGCGCCGCCCACACGGCGGGCCTTGACCTCCAGGGAAGGCATGATGTTCTCCAGGGCCTGGGTGTAGACCTCCATCGGCTCCTTGCCGGTCTTGTCCTTGATGATCTCGAAGGCGCCGTAGACCACCTTCTGAGCCACGCCCTTCTTACCGTCCAGCATAATGCTGTTGGTCAGCTTGGTAACCAAAACAGAGTTATACAGCGGATCGGGCAGAACCTCCCGCTTGGGTACATTTCCTCTTCTGGGCACTTTGCTTCCCTCCTTCTTATAAAATTAGAAATCATAGGTACTC
>ENA-UONU01001727-UONU01001727.1-human-gut-metagenome-genome-assembly--contig:-CS51-NODE-1727-length-14822-cov-6.004334_pt1 | contig 14822 bp, 11 predicted proteins | sample MGYA00242462_ERZ724009 | MGnify/ENA metagenome assembly ERZ724009 | reverse complement strand
TCCCGAGTTTAACACTTGTGAAAGTAAAAAATGGCTACAAGTCCAGTAATTATGTGGGTTGTAGCCATTCTCCTTTTGGAAACGATTTGTGCTATTTTTTTGTTTCTTCTGTTTTGGTACTTTTTATTATGCTTCGCATAGCTGATTTTGAGATAAATTCATAATCCGTATGAAAGCCAAATACCTTGTGTAAATCATCTGTCATATCGGTTCTTTTGTAGGAAGGAATATAGCCGCTTTCCTTTGACAGAAGGGTTACTTGCATGGAACGAAGAGTCCTCAGAATCTCGTTACAGGTATAGGCGTTTCCGAGTTTTTTTTCGAGTAACCGGTACACAAGCAGGCTGATGTAACAGATCAGGAAATGTGCTTTGATGCGCTCATCCCTTCTGACATAGACAGGACGTGCTTCAAAATCCGTTTTCATGATTCGGAAGTTTTCTTCAATCTCCCAACGCTGCCTGTTGATTTTTAAGATTTCCCCAACATCTCCTTCAAGGTTTGTTATGACCGCATAAAATCCGTCATACATTTCTTCTTCAGAGATACGGTCTGAATCCAGGTCATATATATTCCTGCCTGCAACTTCGCCATCTTCTGTTATAGCAGTGGATTTTATAAAACGGGCCGGGTCATTCTGGTTTTTGCCACGTCTTTTTCTGCCCGGCTGTTCTATCATTTTTACAGCGCGTGCTATCTGTTGTCCGCGGATTCTTTTCTGGTATGCCTTGTATTTTGGAGAATACGTTACGATGACGATTTCATCCATGTCTCCATTTACAACAGGCACTTCCTTGTAAAAGATGGTTTCGTAAATATCCGGGTCGGATTCATCCAGAGTGGATATGTCGATAAACTTATTGGAACCAAGCCTGCGAAACTGTTTAGGATTTAAGGCAATCTGCCGGTCTTCCCCGCGCATCTTCTTCAGGGATTGTGAGATGACATAAGAACGGTTTCCGAAACTGTTAAATCTCCGGTTTGCCTTACTGCCAAGCCCAGCATCTGAGCAGAAGATAAACTCGCTGCATGCAAAGTCACGTATGATTTTTGTTTCTAAAGGTTTTAAGGTGGTCTGTTCATTCTGGTTTCCCGGGAACACATCAAAAGCAAGTGGGATACCATCCGCATCCATAAACAACCCCATTGTGACGATGGGATTTGGTCTGTTTTCTTTGCTTTTCCCATATTTTCTGAAATCATCATCCTGCTCAATTTCAAAGTAATAATTCGTACAGTCATAGTAAAGAATCTTCTTGCTTCTCGGAAGAACGAAGTTTGAATTAAAGTATAGCTCCTCCTGGATAAAGTCAGATTCTTCCGCCATAATGGAAAGTGCACGGTAGAGGTTCTGCAGTTCATACTTGGGAGGCTCCAGCAGGGTCTGGCAGTAAGAATAACTGCTCAGTTTGCTGGAAGGCGCCAGGATCCTTGAAAAAATCTGATCGGTAAGGATTGCGCTGAAATCATACGTGTATTTATGGCGTTTGGAAATCTTGCGGCAAATGGAATTGATTTTTAATTCCGTGCACAGTTTTTGAAGGAACAGATAGCCAACCGGAAAGCAGCGTTCTTCATTCTTTGGAATATAAGCACTTTTGGATAAAGAAACGGTAACATTGCTTGTCTTGGCATTGTATTCCATAGTGTCTTTTTCTGCCTCTGATTTTGCCCATGCCATCATAGCATCATAATCTCCGGAAAACCGCTCTAAGAGATCATTCTTTTTTCCGAGTTTTCTATGGATTTGAGTAGCGGTTTTTCCGTTGCTTTTTCGGTATGAGCGTTTGATATAGACATCTTTGTTATCTGAATTACCAGTAAGTGAAATATAAATGGGGATCAACTCCTTTTGCGATATAATCTTATTATACCATAAAGCGTACAAAAGCGCACTAATAATTTTTAAAAATTTGACAAAAAAATAAGCCATGATTGGCTTAAATAAAGGATTTCTGTGGTGGGATGTTAAAAAGAAGTGTCAAACTCCCGTGTCTATTCCTTCCAATCAGGCGGTGTTTCTCCGGTACGATTTTAATTACACCAGTAATCTCACCATTCAGTATTTGGCAGTCTCCCTGTCGATTCAGGTATTCAGTCTCCGGTTTCGGGCTCTTATCGCGCCCGAATAGCCTCCAAAGTCATCTGTCTATCTGAATTGGAAGATTGCTTAGAAAATGCGGAAACTCAAGCATGAACTGATTGACAGGAAGGGGCAGATGTAATAAAATCTTTCATGAAGGACATAGATATTCTAGCTGTCCCAGCCTACAAAACAGTGATAAGGAGTGTGTATTATGGTAAGCAGAACATTAAAAGTTGTGAATCCATCCGGTTTACATTTAAGACCAGCAGGGGTTCTGTCCCAGACTGCTATGAAGTTTAAAAGTGATATTACCATTGAGTGCGGAGAGAAGAAGATCGTTGCTAAGAGCGTGCTGAACGTAATGGCAGCAGGCATCAAGTGCGGTACTGAGATCAACGTAGTCTGTGATGGCGAGGACGAGGAAGAAGCATTAAAGGCTCTGTCCGAGGCGATCGAGAGCGGTTTAGGCGAGGAATAAAAAGCGTTGTATTTTTTGAGGCGGCAGGATCTTAAATGGTTTGGCCGTCTTTTTTTATTTGACGTTAACTGTCAAAAAATGTATAATTAAATAAGATTTGGAAAACGGGGCTCTGCCCCGGCATGACAGGAGAATGGTATGATCGCATTAAAATCAGAGGATGTGAAGACATTTACCTCCAAGCTGTTTTTGAGGGAGGATTTTGATCCCTTTCTCGTTAAGGAGGCAGATATTGTCACATACAATCATTTTTCCATTGACGGACATATCCGAAAGGAATATTACACACAGGAGGAATGGGAAGAAGATGGAGGGAGGGGATTTTCTTCCTGGCAAAAACTGCGTCCCCTGTGTTTTTCGCTGATTAAAGGGAAAAAATTGCCTTTGAGCTTTCGGATCGTGCTCCTTTTGCCGCCTGATGAAGCGGAGAAATTTGCGCTTTCCTCAGGAACGGGAATAACAGGAAATCAGATACAGGGACTTTATCTGAATATCCGTTATGAGGATGGCGCATTATATTGTGTGACAGGCACTTCCTTACAGTTTTTTACCATGGATAAGACATTGGAGACAGAGTGGGACAAGGCAGTGGTTCATTTCATGCGTTCCCATGGGATCGTGTGTACCAAGGAGTAAGAACAATGGCGGTGTAATGTCCCGGGAAGGGGAGGATAACTATGGATAAACAGAAACTGTCCAAAGGATTAGAGGATCTGGCAAGGGAGGCAGCTGGGAAGGAGGGCCGCCTGGAGATGACCAGGGTATTGGATTATTTTCAGGACTGCCAGCCCACCCCTGAGGAGATGGAGGAGGTGTACCGGAAGCTGGAACACCGGGGGGTTCATATCCTGGCTCCGGAAGCGGCTGAGGAGGGACTCCAGGAGGAAGATCTTCTACTGGAGGAGGATCTGCATTCCGATGATGCCGTATCTCTGGTTTCAGAGCGGTTCCGGTGGGATGGAGAATCCATGGATCCCGATGAAATGAGGGGAGGAGAAAAAGAGGACAGCCAGGAGGATGAGGAGTATGACGGCTATGGCCAGGAACGGCTCCTGGAAGGCGTTTCTACCGCTGACCCTATAAGGGAATATCTGAAGGAAATCGGGTCGATCCCCCTTTTGACGCCCCAGGAGGAGTGGGAATTGGCAAAGCGCAAGGCTCAGGGGGACGCCCAGGCCGGACAGAAGCTGGTGGAGGCCAACCTGCGTCTGGTGGTCAGCATTGCCAAGCGGTATACAGGCCGTGGGATGAGCTTTCTTGACCTGGTTCAGGAAGGCAATCTGGGGCTTATGAAGGCAGTGGATAAGTTCGATTACTCCAAGGGATACCGTCTGAGTACTTATGCAACCTGGTGGGTGAAGCAGTCTATTACCCGTTCCCTGGCTGATCAGTCCCGGACCATCCGGCTTCCTGTCCATATGGTGGAGGCTGTCAACAAGATCCGCCGTGCCCAGAGAAGCTTGTCTGTGAAGCTGGGACGGGAGCCTTCCATGGAGGAGATCGGAAAAGAGGTAGGCGTTCCCGAAAAGCGGGTAGCGGAGCTAATACAGGCTTCCGGCGATACCGTTTCCCTAGAGACTCCGGTGGGGGATGAGGACGGATCCAATCTGGGGGATTTTGTGGCAGATGATCTGAATGCTTCCACAGAGGAAAAGGCGGAGAGCTTTCTTCTCCGGGAGGAGATCGACAGTATGCTTCAAGGGCTAAGCGCCAGGGAGCGGGAGGTGATCGTCCTGCGTTTTGGCCTGGAGACAGGGCATCCTCTAACCCTTGAGGAGGTGGGAAAGCGGTTCCATGTTACCAGGGAGAGGATACGCCAGATCGAGACAGCGGCTCTGCGAAAGCTGCGGAATCCTTCCAAGAGCCGCAAGATCAAGGATTTTCTGCCCTAGTCGTTCTGTTTTTTGCAGCAGCCAGTGTTGTTGTGATCCCTCTTACCGCACAGGAGGGTGATGCCTCCATTGATTTGTCATCACGATTTATTAGCACTCACTAAAAATGAGTGCTAATTTTCTGTTGACATTTCCCACGCGCCGTACTAAAATATAGATTGCAGCAGAAAAATAAGAGACACAGTTTTGACCTCTCATGGTTCATGGAGGGCAGGCTGAAAAATAACATCATTTAGAATATTAGTTTGATAGAAGAAAGAGGCGTGTGTACAATGGCAAAGAAAGGCAGTTTATCCATTACAAGCGAGAATATTTTCCCAGTGATCAAAAAGTGGCTGTATTCCGACCATGATATTTTCTACCGGGAGCTGATCAGCAATGGCTGTGATGCGATCACCAAGTTAAAAAAACTGGAGCTTATGGGCGAGTATGAGAAGCCGGAAGATGTGGAGTATAAGATCCAGGTTTCCGTCAATCCCAATGAAAAGACCATTACAGTAAAGGATAATGGCCTGGGAATGACTGAGGAAGAAATCGATAAATATATTAATCAGATCGCTTTTTCCGGTGTTCAGGATTTTATGGAGAAATATAAGGACAAGGCGAATGAGGATCAGATCATCGGCCATTTTGGACTGGGATTTTACTCTGCCTTCATGGTGGCAGATAAGGTGACCATTGATTCCCTGTCCTATCAGAAGGACGCCAAGGCAGTTCACTGGGAATCCGAGGGCGGAATTGATTTTGAGATGGAAGACGGGGATAAGAAAGAGGTAGGTACTTCGATCACCCTGTATCTCAATGAGGACAGCACAGAATTTTGTAATGAGTACCGTGCAAGGGAAGTGATCGAAAAATACTGCGCCTTTATGCCGGTAGAGATCTTCCTGGATAACGAGACAGCAGAGCCTCAGTATGAGACGATCGAGAAGGACGAGCTGACAGACAAGGATACCATTGTGGAAACGGTTGTAGAACCGGCTAAGACAGAGGAGAAAGAGAAGGAGGACGGAACCAAGGAGACGGTGGAGATCGAACCCTCCAGAGAAAAATACAAGATAAAGAAGCGTCCGGAAGCCTTAAATGATACCAATCCTCTGTGGAACAAGCATCCAAATGAGTGCAGCGAGGAGGATTATAAGAACTTTTACCGCAAGGTATTCAGGGATTACAAGGAGCCCCTGTTCTGGATCCATCTCAACATGGATTATCCCTTTAATTTAAAGGGTATCCTTTATTTCCCGAAGATCAATATGGAGTACGATAATCTGGAAGGAACCATCAAGCTGTACAACAGCCAGGTATTTATCGCTGACAACATCAAGGAAGTCATCCCAGAGTTCCTCATGCTGTTAAAGGGTGTTATCGACTGCCCGGATCTTCCGCTGAACGTATCTAGAAGCGCACTGCAGAATGACGGTTTTGTAAAGAAGATTTCTGATTATATTACCAAGAAGGTGGCAGACAAGCTGTCCGGTATGTGCAAGACAGACCGGGAAAACTATGAGAAATACTGGGATGATATTGCTCCCTTTATCAAATACGGCTATATCAAGGACGAGAAGTTTGCAGAAAAGATGGGCGACCATATTCTGTATAAGAACCTGGAGGGCAAGTATCTGACATTGACCGACTGCCTGGAGGAGAATAAGGAAAAGCACGAGAATACGATCTTCTATGTGACAAATGAAAAGGAGCAGAGTCAGTACATCAACCTGTTTAAGGAGGAGGGGATCGACGCCGTTATTATGCCCGCCGCCATCGACAGCCCGTTTATCTCCCATGTGGAGCAGAAAAAAGAGGGAGTGAAGTTCCTTCGCATCGATACGGATCTGAACGCTGCTTTCAAGGAGGAGGTAAAGGAGGACGACGAGGAATTTAAGAAGACCTCCGAGGAGCTGTCAGCGGCCTTTAAGAAGGCGTTAAATAATGACAAGCTGGACATCAAGGTGGAGAAAATGAAAAATACGGGAGTGGCTTCTATGATCACGGTATCAGAGGAGACGCGCCGTATGCAGGATATGATGAAGATGTACAGCATGGGCGGAATGGATATGGATCTCTTTGGAGGAGCCGGTGAAACCCTGGTTCTCAACGCTAACCATCCTTTGGTGCAGTATGTGCTGGGAAATAAAGATGGAGAAAATACACAGACGATCTGCAGGCAGCTTTACGATCTGGCCTGCCTGAGCCACGGCCCCCTGTCACCAGAGCGCATGACCGAGTTTGTAAGCCGCAGCAACGAGATCATGATGATCATGGCAGGAGAGAAGGCACAATAAGATAGGATACAGGATCAGACAGGAGAATGGGGCGTGAAGGTTCCATTCTCAGAATCAAAGGTCAGCCGGGAATCGGATATGGTTCCCGGCTGGCCTTTTTTGCTGCCTGGAAATTCAATGTCAGTTTCCCTTGTGGGGACAGCAAAAGGGGCGTATACTGGTCTTATAAGGAATATCAATATCATAGGCGGCTCCGGTTGAGGCGGCAGGGTCCGGCACGGTGGGGCTGTCCGGTACAGTGGGGATTCCCAGTACAGCGGGGCTGTCCGGCACAGTGGGTCTTCCCGGCACAGTGGGGATGTCCGGGGCCTCCTGGGACAAAGGAGGGATCTTATGGGTACAGAGAACAAAATAAGGGGAAAAATGAGAGTGGTTAAGAAGTGGGTGGCTTTGCTTCTTAGCTGTGCGATGGTGCTTGCTGGGGATTTGACTTCCTGGGCTCTGCCATCTGGGGCGTCCATGACAGAGGGAAATACGGTAAAAAGCTCCAAAGCCGGCTTTGCGCTTACATTTCCGGAAGGATTTGAAATTATTTCCGGCTGGCCTGGGGAGGCATACCAGTATTTTCCAGAGGCAGGCATTCACTGGGATTTCTCAGCTTCCATCAGCGATGAGACAGAGGAACACTTTCTCACCATGGCCGGCATGTGGGTTCCGCTGGAAGGAAAGAGCCTGGAACAGCAGATGGCAGAGCTCATTCAGATGTGGACAGAGGAAGGCGTGGGGACGGGCAGCACGCCCTATTTGCAGATGGGAACGGCCGTTGTAGCAGATGGGGGATATTATTCCATAAAGATCAATTACGGGGCCCTTTTGGCGGAGGGTATGCGGCAGCTGTACGAAAGTATGGAGGTGGAGCTGAAAGGAGAGGAACAGGCGCAGCTGGATTCTATGATAAAGGAGCTGGAGGACAGCCTGTCCATGGATCTGTATCTGAGGGAGATGGAAGGGGACTGTTATATTCTGGTTCAGCTGTATTCTGCTGACCAGACAGGGACAGCAGCTTCCCTGTTGTCTCAGGCCCGGCCATTTAAGGGCGGATGGAAGAAGAACGGGGCCCTTGGCTGGAAATTTGAGAAGCCCGATGGATCTATGCTGCGGGACAGCTGGGTTTTAGATGAAAATGGCCTCACCTGCCGTCTGGACAGCAACGGACAGCTGGTGCACAGCGTCTGGATTGAGGAAGGCGGCCGTTGGAAATATGTAGACGAATTTGGACATATGGTTACCAGCGCCAGCAAAACCATAGACGGCGTCCAATATGTTTTTGACGCCTATGGATATATGGAGGAGAAGGAAAAGGCAGCGCAGCCCTATTCTGCAGGGACTCTCTCCGGCAACCGGTATGTGAACCAGTGGGCAGATATTACGCTCTCTTTTCCTGAGACAGCCCAGGTGGAGATGGGGGATGATCTCTACAGTTATGCTGTGGAGGGCGGAGAAAATATGTTTTACTGGGCTGACGATACCAATGGATACCGGATCACAGTGGAGTTTACTGAATATCCGGGCCTAATGCTTGATCGCTATCTGGAGGAACGCATGGAGTATTCTATGTACTACGGTTATAAGATAGACGAGACAGGAACAAAAGATTTAGGCGGGTATGAGTATAAGTATGTAAAAACATCAGGTGGGGAATATTATGGAGGCGTTGCGAATCATGAGGATACTTATTTCCGGCAGATTGACGGCTATCTGGTAGAAATTTCCGCAGAGTACACACAAGACTGCCAGGGAAAGGTAGAGCAGATCCTTCTGATGCAATAGCCTGGAGTGCTGTAACATGCGAAAACTCAAGGGTACAATAGTCATTGCATTTTCATGTTTATGCTGTTATAATATGTAGTAATGAATACTACATGTCAAGACACATAGATGAGAAAATCGGAGGACATTGATATGACCTATAAGATTATTGGAGACAGCTGTCTCGATCTGACAAGAGAGATGAGAAAGGATCCGAGATTTCAGACGATCCCCTTGACTTTGCAGGTGGGAGATACCCAGGTCGTGGATGATGAAACCTTTGACCAGAAGAAGTTTATTGAGCTGGTAAAGGCCTGCCCGGAGTGCCCTAAGACAGCCTGCCCTTCTCCTGAAATGTTTAAAGAGGCTTATGAGGCAGCAGATGCAGAGGCCATATTTGTGATCACTCTGTCCAGCCATCTCAGCGGAAGCTATAATTCTGCAGCAGTGGCAAAGAAAATGTATGAGGAAGAAATGGAGGAGAGCGGAAGGAAGGGGCAGAGGAAAAAAATCGCCCTGATCGATTCTCTCTCTGCTTCCTCCGGGGAATTGAACCTGGCTCTGCTGATCCAAAGTCTCTGCGCATCAGGATTGGACTTTGAGGAGGTTGAAAAAAGGGCTTTGGAGTATCGGGATCAGATGCGCACTTATTTTGTCTTGGAAAGCCTGGACACTTTGCGCAAGAATGGACGTCTTTCCGGTCTTCAGGCATTTTTTGCAACAGCTCTTAACATCAAGCCAGTGATGGGAGCAGATTTTGGAGTAATCGTCAAGCTGGATCAGGCCAGAGGGATGAATAAGGGCCTTCAGCGCATGTGCGACATAGCGGCAAAAGAAAGAGGGGACAGTGAAGATAGGATTGCGGTAATCTGCCATGTAAATAACAGGGAACGGGCAGAACAGGTTAAGAGAGAGCTGGCTTCCCGGGTGAAATTTAAGGATATTGTGATTACGGAAGCGGCTGGAGTGGCCACAGTGTACGCCAACGAAGGAGGGATTATCCTGGCAATCTAGGGGAAAACAGGATCCTCCAGGGAAAAGGCAGGTTCACTCCAAGGCCAAAGGCGGCTCAGTTCGAGGCCAAAAGCAGTTTATATCAGAAAAAGGATTAAAAATTATATGAAACGATCAGTTTGGATCACAGCAGCTCTGATTGCAGGGCTGCTGTTAGTTGGTATAGCGGGATATTTTTTTTGGCACACCTCCCAAAATAAATATGTAAAGGCAGATTATATAGGTATGTCAGAAGCGATGGGAAATACCTTACCCGGCTCAGGGGAAGAAGGGTCTGCCAGTATGTCCCAGGAGGACTTATCCAGCAGCCCTCCTGAGAGTGAAAGGCTGGAAGGGGAGAGCTTTGCGGAAAAAGAAGGAGAGATTGGCGGTGAGAGCGATCCTGATTCCGGAGCTGTTTCAACTGGTGAAGAAGCAGGAGGCCCTGTCCGCCTGGTATTCGCCGGTGATATTTTGCTGTCTGACCATGTGCTGGGGGCATACAGCCAGGGAGGCGGCATTGGCGGCGTTTTGGATCCTGGTTTTTTGGGGGTCATAGAGGACAGTGATATTTTTATGGCTAATCAGGAATTTCCATTCAGCAGCAGGGGGCAGGCTGCGCCGGATAAGCAGTTTACCTTTCGCCTGCCTCCGGAAAAAGTATCTGTTTTTAAAGAACTGGGATTGGATATTGTTACATTGGCCAACAACCATGCCCTGGATTTTGGGACAGATGCCCTTTTGGATACCTGTGACACTCTGGATCAGGCAGAAATCCTTCATGTAGGGGCGGGCCGTAACATAGATGAGGCAAAGAAACCGGTCTTTTTGGAAAGCAAAGGAAAAAAAGTGGGATTTTTGGGCGCATCCCGGGTAATCCCAGTGGGTTCGTGGAATGCAGGGCAGAATACTCCGGGAATGCTGACTACCTATGACCCGTCTCTGCTGGTGGAGGAGATACGCAAAGCCAGAGAAAAATGCGATTTTCTGGTGGTGTATGTCCATTGGGGGATCGAGAGGGATGAGAGACCCCAGGATTACCAGAGAAAGCTGGGACAGCAGTATATTGATGCGGGGGCAGATCTGGTGATCGGAAGCCATCCCCATGTCCTTCAGGGGTTTGAATACTATAAGGGAAAACCCATTGTCTACAGCTTGGGAAATTTTATTTTTGGAAGCAGTATACCTAAGGCGGCTCTATTGACTGTAGAGTGGGACGGAATGGATCAGGCTCTCAAGCTGTGGCCGGGAACCTCCTCTGCCGGTTATACCAGGATGCTCTCAGACGATGGGGAGAAAGCGGCGTTTTATCAGTACATGACCTCTATTTCGTATGGAGCAGAGGTGGGGCCGGATGGAAATATTTTCCCTGCCAGCTCTCCCGCTCCTTAAAACGGCGATGGAGGGTATTTAACACCAGACGTTTGTTTCCGCTCCACAGAGGAGCGATGAGCAGGGATTTTGGCCCGTCTCCGGTGAGACGGTGTATGGTGATGTCAGGGGGCAGGTGCTCCACACAGTCAATGACAAATTCAATATAATCCTCCATTGAGAATACGGGAAAGGGATCGCTCTGGTACAGCGCTGCCAGGTCGGTCCCTTTCAGTATGTGAAGGAGCTGGAGCTTGATGCCGTCAATGGGCTTTTGTGCCAGGTAGTCAATGGTTTCCATCATTTGCTTTTTTGTTTCACCGGGAAGTCCCAGGATCACATGGACAATAACAGTAAGCCCTGCTTTTTTCAATCGGTCCAAGGCATCCTCAAAGACGGAAAGATCGTAACCGCGGCGGATCAGCTGAGCGGTCGGTTCGTGTATGGTCTGAAGGCCCAGTTCTATCCAGACAGGCTTCCGGTGATTCAACTGCTCCAAAAGACATATTTTTTCCAGTTCCAGGCAGTCGGGCCGTGTACCGATGGAGAGAGCCATGATCTGGGGGTGGGAGACGGCCTGGCAAAACAGATCAGATAGATAAGGGACAGGGGCGTAGGTGTTGGTGTAGGACTGAAAGTAAGCAATATAAGCTCCGCGGTCCTTGCTGGATAATTTTCCCTCTATCCGTTTTTTTGCCTCATCAATCTGGGCATCCAGGGAAGAACAGCGGGGGACGGCAAAGTCGCCGGAGCCGCCTTCGCTGCAGAAAATACATCCCCCAAAACCGACGGTTCCATCGCGGTTGGGGCAGCTCATCCCCCCATCCAGAGATAGTTTATAGAGTTTTCGGCCAAACTGGCAGCGCATCTCCCAGTCAAGGGAGTGGTAAGGTTTTCCGTTCCAATCCATGGGAATCCTCCTGAAAAGTGATCTGGCAATATTATACCATGTTTTACATCAGAGAAAAACATCGGAACACAGTAAAATATTGTATTGTTGTTTGAGGCTGTTCTGTGATACACTGGGATTAAAGGACTAGGAAATCCAGTTTTAAAAGGAGTGGCAGATATGAAGGCAAATGAGGTATCAAAACAGATTTTGGGGGCTAAGGGACGTTCTCTGATGGCTCAGCTTTATGGGGAAGATCATGTTCAGGAGAACATCAGGCGTTATGAGGAGGTTCTTCAGGGATATGAAAAGATGTTTGGGGGAGACGGCGATGTGCTGCTCTTTTCCTCTCCCGGAAGGACGGAGATCAGCGGAAACCACACCGACCATAACCACGGAAAGGTGCTGGCCGGAAGCATCAATCTGGACTGTGTAGGCGCTGCGGGAATCAATGACTCCAATCAGGTTCACATTGTCAGCGAGACTTACCATCAGGATTTTACCATTGACTTAAATCACCTGGAGCCCAGCGAGAAAAAGGCGGGGACAGTGGATTTGGTAAAAGGGCTTTTACAGGGTTTTAAGGATTCAGGATACAGTGTGGGAGGATTTAACGCCTACATCACCAGCAATGTGATCAGCGCTGCGGGAGTGAGCTCCTCCGCTTCCTTTGAGATGCTTTTATGCTCTATGTTAAATACCTTTTTTAATGAGGGACGTATGAGCAATGTGGCTTATGCTCACATAGGAAAGTTTGCGGAAAATCATTACTGGGACAAGGCTTCCGGGCTTTTAGATCAGATGGCCTGTGCAGTGGGTGGTCTGATCACCATTGATTTTGTGGAACCCCTGACACCAAAGGTGGAGAAGATTGATTTTGATTTCAGCTCCCAGGGACACAGCCTGATCATTGTCCAGACGGGAAAAGGGCATGCGGATCTCAGTGAGGATTATTCTTCTGTTCCAAATGAAATGAAGATGGTGGCGAAATATTTTGGGAAGGAAGTGCTGGCAGAGGTGTCAGAGCAGCAGGTGCTTCAGCAGCTGCCTCAGGTGCGGGCATTTGCAGGAGACCGTTCCGTCCTGCGCGCCCTTCATTTCTTTGAGGAGAACAAGAGGGTGGAGGCAGAGGTAAAGGCTTTGAAGGAAAACCGTTTTCAGGATTTCCTGTTTAACATTACCGCTTCTGGAAATTCATCCTGGAAATGGCTTCAGAACTGTTTTACGAACAGTAATTACCAGGAACAGGGCATCACAGTGACTTTGGCTCTCACGGAGCTGTTTATCGCTGAAAAACAGAAAGGCGCCTGCCGGGTTCACGGAGGCGGTTTTGCAGGTGTGATCATGGCTATGCTGCCCAATGAGCTGGTGGACGAATATATTGGATACATTGAAGCATGCACAGGAAAAGGAAGTGCTTACCGCATGAGCATACGGCCTTATGGGGCCATCTGTGTCAGTGAGATGATCTAGGAAACGATCTGGATCAATCTTGGCAGCAGCGTCTGCCTGTTTATTGACCGTATATTGTTTGCGCAGACAAAAATGGAGTTTTCCTTCTGGAATGAACCAGACAGGAATCCTCCATTTTTTTGTGCAGCCAGATCGTTTCAGTATATGGCGACGGCTGAAAGACCCTTTTTATTTTCTGTGATAGGAATCAAGAAGCTGGTTTTTAATGTGCCACAGCTCATTGGACAGATCCACGTGGACGGTATGGGGGTTCATGAGACGTTTGGATTCCTCCCACAGCGTATCCAGCTCCTGGCGGCAGTAAGCCTGAATATCCATAACCTTGGGAGATTGGTAAACGCACTGGCCGTCTTTGAAAATGGGAACCATCAGCTCCCGCATGGTGTAGGAGCCAGGGGACAGCATAGTCTTTTTCCATGTTTCAATCGGATCAAACAGAAGCAGGGAATTATTGGTGTTAAATTCTTCCCCGACCAGACAGATCAGATCAGCGATGATCTTGCCAGTCTCTTTATTATAAATTCTCTGTATGGTTTTATTTCCTGGGTTTGTGATCTTTTCTGCATTCTCTGACAGCTTGATTTTAGGAACGAACTGTCCGCTGGATTTGTCTAATACAGCAGCCAGTTTGTACACACCGCCGAAGGAAGGACAGTCTTTGGCGGTGATCAGATTGGTTCCCACGCCCCAGGAATTGATGGCGGCCCCTTGGATCTTCAGGGAATTAATGAGATTTTCGTCAAGGTCGTTGGAAGCAGAGATCACCGCATCTGGGAATCCTGCCTCATCCAGCATTTTTTTTGCTTTTTTGGATAGATAAGCCAGATCTCCGCTGTCCAGACGGATACCGTAGAAGGTAAGAGGGATCCCAGCCTCGCGCATCTCCTTAAATACCTGGATGGCGTTGGGGATGCCGGAGCCTAAGGTATCATAAGTGTCAACCAGAAGGATGCAGGCAGAGGGGTAGAGCTTTGCGTAAGTCCGAAAAGCAGTCAGCTCGTCCGGAAAGCTCATGATCCAGCTGTGGGCATGGGTTCCCTTTACGGGGACATCAAACATTTTTCCGCAGAGCACGTTGGATGTACCAATACATCCGGCGATCATAGCCGCTCTTGCCCCGTAGGTTCCTGCATCCGGCCCCTGCGCACGCCGGAGTCCAAATTCCATAACCCCATCGCCTTTGGCTGCATATACGATGCGCTCCGTTTTGGTGGCGATCAGGCTCTGGTGATTAATGATGTTCAGAAGGGCGGTCTCCACCAGCTGGGCCTGCATGATGGGGGCGATGACCTTTACCAGAGGTTCTCTTGGGAATACCACAGTTCCCTCGGGAATGGCATAAATATCGCCGGTGAAATGAAAATCGCGGAGATATTCCAGAAAATCTTCCCCAAAGATATGAAGGTTTCTCAGATATTCAATATCACTGTCATCAAAGTGGAGATTGTTAATATACTCGATCACCTGCTCCAACCCGGCGCAGATGGCAAAACCGTTGCCGTGGGGATTGTTCCGGTAGAACATATCAAAAACTACGGTTTCATTCGCATCTTTTTCTTTAAAATATCCCTGCATCATGGTAAGCTCGTACAGGTCTGTCAGTAATGTG
>ENA-UONU01001726-UONU01001726.1-human-gut-metagenome-genome-assembly--contig:-CS51-NODE-1726-length-14822-cov-6.300129_pt1 | contig 14822 bp, 5 predicted proteins | sample MGYA00242462_ERZ724009 | MGnify/ENA metagenome assembly ERZ724009 | reverse complement strand
TGGATGCCGACAAGTGCATCGCCTGCGGCAAGTGCATCCAGAGCGGCTGCCCCTCGGTCGTACTCTCCGACGCCGTCCATCCCAAAACCGGAAAACGCAAGGCCCGCATCGAGCCGGTCACCTGCGTCGGCTGCGGCGTCTGCTCACAGATTTGTCCCGTACAGGCCATCTCCGGCCCGGAAAACGCATAGGAGCCCGTTCATGCAAACAACCCGTTTTCTCATCACCGGCGTCGGCGGACAGGGAACCATTCTGGCGAGCGACGTGCTCGCCGAGGTCGGGCTGCGGCTCGGCTACGACGCGAAGAAATCCGACATCCTCGGGCTGGCCGTGCGCGGCGGCTCCGTGGTCAGCCATATCATCTGGAGCGACAAGGTCCGCGCGCCCATGATCGATGAAGGCTCCGCCGACTACTACATCAGCTTCGAATGGCTCGAAGGGCTGCGCCGCATGGCCTACACCAACCCGGACACCGTGATCCTCGCCAACGACTGGCGCATCGATCCCGTGGCGGTCAGCTCGGGTCAGGCCGAATACCCCGCCGTGGAAGGCATCCGGAACACCATGCGGGAACGCTGCGCCGCGCTCCACGTCCTCCCCGCCACCCCCATGGCCGTGGATATGGGCAACGCCCGTGTATTCAACAACATCATCATGGGCAAGCTGTCCCTGCTCGTGGGCGGGGACGGGGACGTCTGGCGCTCCGCCGTGGCGGACACCGTCGCCCCCAAGGTACGCGACCTGAACGTCAGGGCCTTCGACGCCGGGCGTTCCTTCGGGCTGTAGGGCATCCCCCGCACGGCCCGACCCCATAATTCCCGGCGGGCCGTACGGACAGGATCGGCGGCTCCCCCCGCCGCTCCGGGCCGTTTCCCCTTCTTTCTGCGAGGCATCCCATGTTTGATACGCTCTTTTGCAACGCCCGGATCGTGGACGGCACGGGCACCCCGTGGTTCAGGGGCTCCCTCGGTGTGCAGGACGGCTTCGTCGACGGGCACAGCCATTCCGAACGTCCGCTGCTTTCCGGCGAACCCACCGACTGCAAAACCATGCAGGGCGTGGCCACCGAAAAACTCGGGCTGGACGGCATGTCCCCCGCCCCTATGCGACCTATCCCCATATTCTGGGGAGGTACGCGCGCGAACTGGGCGTGCTGTCGCAGGAAGAGGCCATCCGCAAGATGGCTTCGCTAACCGGCCCGCAAGATCCGGCTGGCGCACAAGGGCGTCACCCTGCCCGGCTTTGACGCGGATCTCGTGGCCTTCAACGAGCGGACCGTGCTGGACACCAACGGCTGCGACAATCCCCGCGTCCATCCCGCCGGGATGCCCCATGTTCTGGAGAACGGGGCGTTCGTCGTCGGAAACGGCGTCATGACGGGTACGGGGCCCGGCAGGGCGATCAGGGAGTGGCCCTCTCGAGGCGGTTTCCGAAAGGCGGAGCCAAGGCGGTTGGTTCCCAAAAAGGTTTTCCGATCCGCGCACTTCGGATTGTTGGATCAAGGCGGCATGGGGTGTTGACGTTTCCCGGCCTTGAACCGGTTCTGCAACAAGCGGGGGATCCCATGCGAACAGTGCTTGTCAAAAACGGTATCATCGTTGATTCCGGCGCACTCAGGGCGCTGGGCATACTCATCGCCGGGGACAGGGCTCCGCACGGCACGCCCGGCGTGGAACCCCCGTTCGGCGTGACGTGGGATGAGGGCATCAACAGGGGGGCGCATCGCCGTCACGGATTTCGTCAGGAACATGAGCCAGAATCCGGCGAAAACCTTCGGACTTTACCCGAAAAAAGGAACACTGCGGCCCGGTTCCGACGCCGATATGGTTCTTGTCGATCCGGGATGGCCCCGGACCGTACCCGAGCGCAATCCCCATCTCGCGGTGGGTTCCAGCATCTTTATGGGCAGACAATGCCTCGGCGGTCCCGTGACCGTCCTCCGCCGGGGAAAATCATCCGCAAACGCGGCGAAATCACGGGAGCCCTTCCCGGCCGCTTCCTCCCCGCGGGCCCATCCTAAAGGGCTGACGCACCATCTCCCAAGCCTTTCGGGAACCCGCCGGAATATCGGCCGGGGTCTTCTCCCATTGCCGAATATAAGAATATATCTTTTTGAAAAAACTGAATAAAAAGTAGCTAAAAAACCTTTACAGCTTTGTGATATTACCAGTAGTATACACTTAAAGATTCATGAAGGGCGAGATTTCGTCCACCTCCAGCAGGCCAAGGCAGCCACCCGGTTTTCTCATTCACGTCAAACCGCGTTTCTCAGGAGGATCATCATGCTCAAGCGTACACTGGCAGCTCTCATCGTTGCCCTGACCGCCTTCTGCGGCGGAACGGCACAGGCCGAGCCTCTCAAGCTCACCTTCTCCACCGGCTCCGTGGGCGGAGGCTTTTTCGCCGTAGGCAGCGGCATCGCGGGTTTCGCCTCGCAAAAGATCCCCGGCATCAGCATTACCGCGATCTCCGCCGCCGGCGTCGTGGAGAGCATCAACAGGCTGGAGCAGGGCAAGGCCGATTTCGCCATGCTCAATACGCAGGACCCGCCACTGGCGTGGGAAGGCAAGGCCCCCTACAAGAAGCAGTACCGGAACATGCGCGGCATGGGCATCCTGTACATGCAGGCCGCCCAGCCCTACACCCTCAAGTCCTCGGGCATCCGCACCTTTAAGGATCTCAAGGGCAAGACCCTCAGCGTGGGCGCTCCCGGCGGCACCATGCATCTCGACTTCTTCCGCTGGGTCGAAGCCAATGGGCTTGATCCCAAGAAGGATTTCGGCAAGGTGCTGTTCCTGCCCGCCAGCGAAGCCATGGAAGCGGTCAAGACCGGACAGGTGGACGTCGCCGTGGAACTGTCGTCCATCCCCTCGCCGCAGATCTCCGAACTCTCCATCCTGCGTCCCGTGCATATCCTCGAATTCCTGCCGGGAGCACGCGCCGACATGATGCAGAAGTACCCCCAATACCTGCCTACCACCATCGAAAAGGGAGCCTACAACGGCATCGACCAGCCCATCGAAACCGTAGGCACGGGCGCCATGTTCGCCTGCCGGGCCGACCTGCCGGACGACCTTGTCTATGAAATCGTCAAGACCGTCTACAGCCAGGAAGGCGTCGACTATCTGGGCAACGTCATCGCCGCGCTCAAGAGCATGAGCCCCAACCTTGCCGTCAGCTACAAGCCCATCCCCCTGCATCCCGGCGCGGAACGTTATTTCCGCGAAATAGGCCTCATCAAGGATTGATTTACATTCGTTCGGCGCCTCCGGGGAGCCTCGGAGGCGCCTTCCCCCTTCCCTTACGGAAAGCCTGCCGAGGAATACCATGAACGAAACGCCTCTCCATGAGCCGCTTATTGCCGAAGAAGGCAAGGAAAAGGAACGCGTCTTTACCGGCACCCCGGAACGGCTCGTCAATATCTGCCTTGCGTCCATATCCGCGCTTATAATCTATTGGACCGTCTACGTCAGCGCCGACGTGATGTGGAAGCACGGCCTCTACATCATGACCGTCTTCTGCATGACGCTGGTCATTTACCCCTTCGAAAAAAAGCCGAAGGTCAACCACGTCTCCCTTGTGGACTGGCTGCTCATCATCGGCAGCATCGCCGGTTCGGCCTACGCCATCTGGGAATATCTGGATCGCTTCATGCGGCTGGGCATGTTGACGGAAATGGATATCTTCTTCGGCTGCCTGATGCTGTTCCTCGGCCTTGAGGTCGGGCGCAGGGTCATCGGCTGGTCGCTGACGCTGGTGTCCATCGTCCTCATCCTCTATTCGCTGTACGGATTCGTCATCCCCGGGCACTTCGGGCACGGCGGCTTCGATCTCGAAGCGGTGGTCACGCAGGTCTATGCGGGCATGGAAGGCTACTACGGGCTTTCCGCCAAGATGATGATCCAGTACGTGGCCCCGTTCATCCTCATGGGCGCTTTTCTGGAAAAATCCGGAGCCGGGGATTTCTTCATCCGTCTGGCCTTCGCGCTCACCCGCAATACCGTGGGCGGACCGGCCAAGGCCGCCGTCATCGGCAGCGCGCTCCTCGGCTCCATCTCCGGCAGCGCCGTGGCCAACGTCTCTTCCACCGGCGTGCTGACCATCCCTATGATGAAGAAGGTCGGCTACCGGCCTCATGTGGCGGGCGCCATCGAAGCCGCCGCCTCCACGGGCGGGCAGATCATGCCCCCCATCATGGGCGCCGTGGCCTTCCTTATGGCCGAATTCACGCAGATCCCCTACCTTACCATCGTGACCGTCGCCACCGGCCCGATCATCCTGTATTACATCACGCTGATGGCCTTCATCCATTTTGAAGCCAAAAAGCACAACATCGGGCAAATGAAGGATCATCACATCCCCTCCGCCCGGACCGTCTGCAGCGAGGGGTGGCACTTCTTCGTCGCCATCATGGTCATCATCGTGATCATGGCCTTCGGGTATTCGCCGGGCATGTCCGCGCTCGGCGGGATCATCACCCTCATCGTGATCCACAGCATCAAGAGCCGTAAGGTCGACTTCAAGATGCTGTATGAAGCGATGGTGCTCGGCGGGCGCTACTCGCTCGGCATCGGCAGCCTCGTGGGTTGCATCGGCATCATCCTCTCGCTCGTCGGCCTGACGGGCGTCGGGCTCAAGCTCTCGTGGCTGTTCACGACCCTCGCCAACGGCAGCCCTCTCGTCGCCATCCTGCTCGTGGGCCTCATTTCCATGATCCTCGGCATGGGCCTTGCCAGCGGACCGGCCTACATCGTCACCGCCATTGCCGTAGGCCCCGCGCTGGCGGATATGGGCTTTCCGCTGATGACCGCCCACTTCATCATGATGTGGTTCAGCATCGACTCGGAAATCACGCCTCCGGTGGGCCTCGCCTCCATCGTGGGCGCGGGCATCGCCAACGCCGACCCCATGAAGACCATGTTTACGGCCTTCAAATACGCAAAGGCGTTGTATATCCTTCCTATTCTCTTCTACTACCGCCCCGCGTTGCTGCTTCAGTCGAGCCTGTTCGACATCGCGCTCACCTTCGTTACCGTCATGCTCGGCCTCATCGCTTTCGCGGCAGTCTGGGAGAACTACCTGATGCGCCGGACCACGCTGCTCGAACGCCTCCTGCTGCTGAGCGGCGCGCTCCTGCTGTTCATTCCCGGCCATATCTGGGACTTCGCCGGCATCGGCCTCTTCATCATCGTCTACTGTCTGCAACGCTACTACTGTCCCGCCGGATTCCGGCAGACGGCCTAGTCCTTCCTCACGCTTCAAGGAGACCGCAATGCAACTCGCACTTCGCACGGAACACATCCCCTTTTCCAGCCTCTGCGCCTTTTTCGACGCGGCGGAAGCCCGACAGCGCGCCGGGCAGGACATCATCAACATGGTCATGGGCCGCCCGGACTTCCTCCCCGCACCGCACATCAACGAAGCCGTCAAGAAGGCCGTCGACGACGGGCAGGTTCACTACACCTCCAATTACGGCCTCCTTGAACTGCGGCAGGAAGTGGCCCGCAAGCTGAAAGGCGAAAACGGGCTCGGCTACGCCCCGGAAACCGAAATCGTCATCACGGCGGGCGTCTCCGAAGCGCTGCACCTGAGCATGGCCGCCCTGCTCAATCCCGGCGACGAGGCGCTCATACCCGCCCCCGCGTTTCTGAGCTACGGCAGTTGCGTACACATGGCGAGCGGCGTCCCGGTATTCGTGCCCACGGAACAGGCCAAGGGCTTCCAGCCCGAACCCGATGTTCTGGAGCGTCATATCACCCCGAAGGCCAAGCTCATCCTCATCAACTCACCCCAAAACCCCACAGGAACGGTTTATCCGCGCGAAACGCTGCAAGGCATCGCGGATCTGGCGATCAGGCATGATCTCATCGTCGTCAGCGACGAAATCAATGAGAAGATCATCTTTGACGGCGAGGAACACATCAGCATCGCCTCTTTGCCCGGTATGCGCGAACGTACCGTCGTCCTGAACGGCTTTTCCAAAGCCTATGCCATGACAGGCTCGCGCATCGGGTACGCGGCGGGTCCGGAACGGCTCATAGCCCCCATCTATTGCGCGCATCAGTATTCCGCCATGTGCCCCTGCACCTATGCGCAGTGGGGGGCCGTCGCCGCTTTGCGCGGCCCGCAGGGACACATTGCGGATATGGTAAAAGAACTGGATCGCAGGCGGCTCATGCTGCTCGACCGGCTGGCCGCCATGCCCGGCGTTTCCTTCGTGCGCCCCAAGGGAGCGTTTTACATCATGGTAAGCATCCCCGGTCTGGGAACGCCCATGCAGGCCGCCGAATTTCTGCTTGACGCGGGGCTTGCCATCGTGCCGTGGGATGAGGAGCACCTCCGCATCTCCTACGCCAATTCGTATGAAAACCTGAGCATCGCCATGGACCGGATGGAAAAGGCCCTGCGCGGACGCTTCTGATTTTCCCTCCTCCCCCAAAAGCGGGCCTCCCGGCTTCCCAAAGGCCGGGAGGTTCCTTCTTCCCCCACTCACCGAAACAGAAAGCCCGGCGACCGGAATATTCTCCGACCGCCGGGCTTTCTGTTTCTGATTGGGAGGTTAGAACTTGTAGGTGAAGCTCACGTTCACGCCATGTCCCGCCTTATGCTCCGAAGCGCGGATGCCGTAGTCGAGGCCGAATGAGATGTTGTCCTTCTGCACCTCAAGCCCGAGCGTGCCGTCAAAGGATACGCTGTCCATCATCCGGGCCTTGATCGTATCGGAAGCCGCGACGCCCGGCACCCGGGCCTTGGCCTTCGCCTTGAGATCACCCGCAGCGGGCGCTACGGAAAGGTCGGCCCTCGGCTTCACCTTCCAGCCGGACGACGTTTCAAAGTCGCGGCTGAAGCTCACGCCGATCGGGAATGTCCAGATCTCCTGCGTATCGCGTCCCACGCGGAACACGTCGTGATCGTCGATCCGAGATGTGAACCCATCCGTCCGCAGGTTGTAGTATCGTACCCCGACATGCGGCGTCACATCGGCCCAATCCGTTTCGAACCGGTATTCGCCGCGCAGACCCGCCGTCAGCACGCCCGTATCCACATCGGCCCTGAGCTGGCCGAGCTGCATGGTTGTGGGCAGATCCTGCTTCACCTCGTTCTTGTTGGCGGAATAACCGAGATCGCCCACGATATTGAACTGATCCCGCGACCAGCTCCCGTACAGGTTCATGCCCCAGAAATCGAAATCATTCTTGGTCGCGTTGAAATCCCCACGGGAACGGGCCGTACCGCTTCCGGCGTTCAGGGCCATGCCGACCCGGAAATCGCCGAACACGTAGTCGCCGCCAAAGACGATGCCGCCGAAATCGGCATTATAGCCGCCATCAAGAGAGCCCGCGCCCAAATTGCGCGCGTGTTCCGCTCCATACAGGGCATTGATCCAGAGGTTCAATCCGTCCTTACGAATGGCCCCTTCACGCGTGGTGGTCATATGTGAAAGCGACGCGTGATCCTGAATCGCCCGAACCGGGGCATCCGCCGCCGCGACGGCCATACCCTGCACGCCTCCGGCCACGGCGATCTGCGCCGCGCCGTCAACAGTATGCACCGTGTCCGCCTTGGGCAGATGGTTTTCATTCACCGCCCGAGAGAGGAACCGGATGCCCATGTTGCCGCTTTCGGTGTCGTTCAGCCCCTTGCCCCAGATGGCATCCATCGTGTTGACGAGGGAAAGCCCCCGGAAAACATCGGACGAGCGCCGGGCTGTGGCCTGTACCTTCATCGAACCGTCGGCATCCTTGCCCAGCACAAGCCCAATGAGATTATCCGGCGTGGAAAGGTTGTCTCCGTTCCAGCCCTGCACGTTGCTGACCGAGAATCCGGACGTAATCGCGTATTCGCCCTGCGTGATGTTGTCGATAAGCAGCTTGGCGCCCGCATCCACATTCAGCGTCCCGCCCTGGGACGTCAACGCCGCGGCGCCGTTGAGACCGCTCCCGTCAACGAGCAGCAAAGAACCGTCAGCGAAAGTCGCCGTATTCGGAGTCAATACCGGAGCGCTGGTCTTGGTTCCGTCCACCATCACCGCGCCTAGCGTACCGTTCAACGTCTGCGGCTTCCGGATAGCCAGCGCGGCGGTTACGCCGTTCTGTCCCCACTGGAGGCTGGATCTGCCGAACGCGTCCAGCGCCCAACCGGTATCCGTGTCACCCAACACGAGCAGGGAATTCTGCCCCGCCGTGAGCAACCCGTCTATTTCATTGTTCACAAAGGTGAAGACGCCGTGCGACGCATCAGCCAATGCATCATTGCCCTTCCACGCGGGATCAAGGAATACCCTGCCGCCCTGCAACTGAGCCTGACGGGCGACCACTCTACCGGCGCTCCCTTGATCGCCGATGTTGAACTGGACATCGGAAGATGTGGTCAAGACGTCCGCCGCCAGCGTTCCCGCAACCTTGATATCTCCCTTGGAGGCTGTGACGGACGAAGAATCCACAGCGCCGAAGACATTCAGGGCACCTCCGGAAAGTTCGACAGAAGCGGAAGTCAGCTTGCCGGAAACATTCGTCTGCCCATCGGTCTGACGTATCGTCGATTGGAGATGTGCCCCCTCGGCAATGTTGATCGTGCCGCCGTTGTTGTTCATCCCGGCGACGTCCGCCGTGCCGGTGGTTTCATTGGCTTCACCCGTGATGACGTGCGTTCCCGCACGGACATTGACGGTGCTCGCCGCGGCGATTTCTATATTTCCCGAGAGCGTGCCGCCGGAATCCATGACCGGCGTGCCAAGGTTCAGCACACCGAATGCCCCTTCCCCAGCACCTCCTACATGAACATTGACGGGATTTCCCCCTGCCGTGACCAAAGGCGTATCGGAGGAACCTCCAACCAATGTCAGATAATGGCCGCCCACTACGGAGATATTCCGACCGGAGGAACCGAGATCGATGTTCTTCCCACCAATGCTGCCGCTTATCGAGTCCGTCTTGTCGTCCTTCGCACTCGCGCCGACAACGAAATCCTTGCCCGAATCCGAACTTGTGCCGGTAGTGATGGTTACATTGCCAAGAACAATATTGTTGGCGTGGTTGTTGTTCAATTCGTCAACGGAGACCTTTCCCGTGCGATCTTCATCGGGCTTCGGTTCAGGAGCGGGGGGAGTCGGGTCAGGATCCACAGGAGGAACCGGATCTGGGTCAGGCTCCACAGGGGGAACCGGATCTGGGACAGGATCTACATACCCCGTTCCGATGAATGTGATCTCCTTCGCGGAGGTGGAGCCAGCCCCCTCACCCGCTTCTACGTTGTTCGCTCCCAATGAATCAGCCGCTGCCTGAGCGTACGTAAGGTTGTACAGAGCGTCATTGAACGCTATCAGTCCAGAATCAAAGCTCCAATTGTCTCCGCTCAGCTTTACGGCACCGGGATCCTTGTTATCCCCCTCCGCGTTCAATCCGTTTATGAAGATCTGTCCCGTTCCGGTCTCCAGGATGCCACCAGCAAGGATCAGCTTGCCGCCAGCGACATTGTTCCCTTCACCTTGGGCAACAAAGGAAAACGCAGGCATCTTCAATCTGCCGCCCGTAATGGTCACCGTATTCTTGATGAGCCACTTCTGAGCAATTTCCGTGCGCCCGTCCTCAAAGGCAGCCGTTCCCAGAAAACCATCCATCGAGGCATTGAACAGCAATGTACCGCTCCCCGTCTTCTTCAGGGTCGGCGTTGCGCTTTGAGACGACAGTGCATCATCAAAGACGACCTTGCCGTCTCCCGTGATGTCCAGACTGGAACCGTCGCCCATGAAGATCGCGTTCGAGCCCGTGGAGTCCGTATTCCCGTTGAACACGATCTCCTGCCCCGCGCCGGGATTGAGGGTAATGGAACGGGTGTTGTAAATGGCCCCGCCAAGCCCGCTGGCCGTATTGCCGATGAAGCGCGCTCCGCCGTTGAATACGAGGGAACCATCCGTAGTCGAGGTAAAATAGTTATAAACGGCACCGCCATAGGTTGCCCTATTCCCGGAAAAGACCACGTTGCCGGAAGTGGCCAGCTGGCCGTTATTGAATACGGCGCCCCCATAGCCGGCGCTGTTGCCCTCGAAGCTACTGTCCGCAATGGCGAGATTCGAACTACCGCTGATCCCCGAATAGATGGCCCCACCGTTGCCGGTATTGGCCTGATTTTCCTTAAATACGGCATCTGTAAACGCGATATCCGAGGTGCCGCTGCCGCCCAAATAGACGGCACCGCCCGAGGTGGCGGTATTGCCCTCAAATACCACATCCGAGGCGGCTACATTCACCGTACCGCCAACGCTCGCCGACGAGTACACAGCCCCGCCGTAGGTGCCGCTGTTCTTTCCGAAGACTGCGTCGGCAAACGTGAGCTTCGCGGAGGCATCCTTGCCACCCAGTGCGTAAATCGCTCCGCCCTTGACGGCCTGGTTGCCTTGCAGCCTCGTTCCGCTTCCCAGATCCACGGTACCGTTCTGGACATAAACGGCGCCACCGTTCGTGGTTGCGCTGTTCCCCTCGAACAGCGTGCCCGTGTCACTCCCCGCTTCGCCGGAAGTAGTCGTCAGCATGCCGTTTTTGTCAATGAAGAACGCTCCGCCGTTCGTGGCGGTGTTCGCGGCGAACGTCGTGTCCGTGACACTCGCGGTTCCGCCGCCGGCGAGAAGGACGGCCCCGCCTCCCGCGGCCTTATTCTCTTCCATCCGGGAGTCGACGAGGACTATCGAGCCCCCGGCGCTATAGATGCCGCCGCCGTAGTTCGACGTGGCCACGTTCTTTCTGAACGTCGTGCCTGTCGCGCTCACCTGCCCAGTGGAGTAAACGGCTCCGCCCGCCTGCGCCTGGTTGGCTTCCACAACGGAACCGGTTCCGAGGCTCAACGCGCCGGTTACGGCCAGCGCGCCGCCCATATACGAAGTCGTGTTGCCTCGGACAGTGGCCCCTTCTCCCATGCTCACGGAGCCCAGACTGTATATCGCACCGCCGTAATGGTAGCTCTCGTTGTCCGTGACGACCGCATTCTTGCCGAAGCGGACGGCACCCTTTCCATCCAGGAAAATAGCCCCGCCGCCGTAGCCTCCGCCGCCTATGGCCAGCGCGGTCGAATTGCCGGACAGGACGGCATTGTCGCCAAACGTCACGCCCTTCTTGGAGAAAACGGCCCCGCCCCCCTTGGTGGCATCCCCGGCCGAATGGTTGTTGAGGAGCGACACGTTGTCGCCAAAAAGGATTTCCCCATTCGAAGAGGCGACCGACGCGTGGTAAGGCATCAGCCCGGTGCCCCAGTTCTGGATGGTCAGAGGCCCGTCCGACGTGACGCGCACCCCGGAATCGCCGCCGTGGATCAGACACGCATACGTGTCGCTGGTATCTGACGTCTTGCTGCCGTCATAAACCCCGGACAGGAAACGGTACTCGCTCGCCTGCCCCGGCTCCGTCTTCACGGTGATGACGTCCGTGAGCGTCAAGGGGAGTCCACTGCTGTCCCGCCATCCTCCCACGGTTCCGTCCGAAGCGGCGTCGGACTTGTTGCCCGTATAATAATACGGAGAAAGGGGCCCCGGATTGGGGATATTCACATACGTTCCGGTGAACGTGATTTCCTTTGCGGAACCCGAGCCGGACGCCTCCGTCCCGACGTTACTGGCTCCCAACAGCAGGGCCGCGGCCTGGGCATAGGTCAGGTTGTACTTGGCGTCGTCGAACGCGATCAAGCCGGAATCAAAGATCCAGTTGTCTCCGTTCAGCTTCACGGAGCCGGGATTTCTGGCGTCGCCCTCGGCATTCAGGCCGTTGGAGAAGATCTGCCCAGTCCCCGTCTCCAGGATGCCGCCGGCCAGAACCAGCTTGCCGCCCGTAACGGCGTTCTCCGCGTCCTGCGACGCAAAGGAGAACTCGGGCATCTTCAGCTTGCCGCCAGCGATGGTAACCACGTTCTTGATGAGCCACTTTTCGGCAATGCTCGTAAGCCCGCCCTCGAAAGAGGCCGTGCCCAGGAAACCGTCCATCGAGGCGTTGAGGAGCAGTTCCCCGTTCCCCGTCTTCTTCAGGGCCGGCGTTGCGCTTTGGGACGACAGAGCATCATCAAAGACGACCTTGCCTTCCCCTGTGATGTCCAGGCTGGAACCGTCGGCCATGAAGATCGCGTTCGAACCCGTGGAGTCCGTATTCCCGCTGAACACGATCTCCTGACCCACGCCGGGATTGAGGGTGACGGCACGGGTGTTGTAAATGGCCCCGCCAAGCCCGCCGGCCGTATTGCCGGTGAAGCGCGCTCCGCCGTCGAATGCGAGCGAACCCGCACTCACGACGTTGCCGTCCTTATCCTCGGAGAAATCGTTATAAACGGCGCCGCCGTCCGTCGCGCTGTTCCCGGAGAAAACGGCTCCGTCGGCAAACGTCAGCTGGTGCACGTTGAATACGGCTCCGCCACCGTCGGCAGCGGTGTTTTCAATAAAGGAAGCCATGCCTAGCGAAGCTATCCCTTCATTATAGAGTCCTCCGCCCACTCCAGCCGTATTCTTGAAAAACGTGGATTCCGCCGCCATATTCAGCGTATTCAGGTTGCAAACGGCACCCCCGATCTTGCCGGCCGTGTTCTCAACAAACGAGACAGGACCGTTGAAGCGCACATCGCCTTCGTTGATGATCGCTCCGCCATAGCTTCCCGCGCTGTTTTGAGTGAACGTCGCGGATCCCAATACCGCCTTGGCGGGCAGTTGGGGGCTCCAATCGCATACGGCTATGGCGCCGCCTGTGGACTTGGAGGTATTTCCCGTAAACGTGGCGCCGTCATCGATACTCAGCTCTCCCGACTGCACTTCGATGGCCCCGCCGTTCCCTCCGGAACCCAGCAATTCAACGCTGTTGTTCTTGAAAAGGGCGTTCTTCCCGATGTGTACATACTTTACGCGGCGCGCGCCGGACGCATAGTCGGGATCAGTGAGGTAGTCTTCATAATCGTCAACCACATTCAGCGCGCCGCCTCTGCGGCCCTTGTTGCCTTCAAAAACAACGTTGTCGCCGATCGTGGTAAACGATTCGCTGTAGAGGCCGCCTCCAGAACCTCCCGTACAGTTGATAAAACCGACGTTGTTTCCTATTTCCACAATGCCGTGCGCGGTCCTGACGGCTCCGCCGGCGCCGTCACCTACGCTTTCCGTATTCCTGAATTGGACGCCGTCACCGATAATCAGCTTTGCGGTACTCTTCCAGTTATCGGCAAAGTACCCCATATCAAAGAAAATGGCCGGGCCGAAGGACACGGGCCCTTCGTATCTGTCGCCAGAAGACGTCTTCAAGCCGTCAAAGGCAATATTCTGGATGGAAACAGTCCCGGAATCCATCCCCTTGAACCACAGGCCCGGGTAGGCTCCGCTTATCGTGTGCCCGTTGCCGTCGATGGCCAATGAGCGAGCGACGGGTGTGGTTCCCTGCAAGCGCTTGGATAAAACGATATCGCTTCCCAGCTTGATGCTGTCGATTCCGGTATCCAGAACGGCCTTTTGCAGCGTTTCAAAGCTGTCAGGATCTCCAGGGGGCAACTCGACAAGCGTTCCGGTGAACGTGATCTCCTTTGCGGAGCCCGAGCCGGACACATTGTCCGCCGCAACATTACCAGCCCCCAGCAGACCGGCCGCTGTCTGGGCGTATACAATGTTGTACCTGGCGTCATCAAACGCGATCACCCCTGAGTCAAACTTCCAATTGCTGTCGCTCAGCTTCACCGCGCCGGGGTCCTTCATATCCCCGTCCGCGTTCAAAGCGTTCGTAAAGATCTGTCCCGTTCCCGTTTCCAGCGTACCGCCCGCAAGAGTAAGCTTGCCTGTCTTTTGGAAGGACAAGGTAGGAGCGACAAGTGCGCCACCCGTCACGGCTAACTGCGCCTTGCCAAAATACCCGGCTGCACCTTCACTCAAGAACGTCGTTCCGCCCTTTTGATTAAACACTCCGCTAAAATTGGAAATATCGCCATAGAATGCAAGAGAACCTGCGTTCTCCTTGTTGATTGTACCGGAGGAACCGGTGACACTCCCCCTCACCTTTGAATCCGCGCTTTCCTTCGTGACGGGGACATTGATCGGCGTAGGGTTATAGGCAAAGGTCACGGAAGCGCCGACCTGCTCTCCGGCCTTGATACTCGTGACAATCGCCTTGTCCGCATTTATAGTCGTAGGCCCATCAAACCGGACGTCTGCGAAAACATTCTCATTGCCGCCCCCCTCAACAAAGACGCCCGTGCTTCCCGTTATATTGATTCGCTGTCCCGTGAGGGAAACGCTTCCTCCCTGATTATTTATGCCATAACCTGAAGAATTCAGCGTTACGGCCTTCCCGTCGGTACCTAGGGAGATAACCGGGCAGATACCGGCTTGAGTCGAATAATCATAACGGTAGGTCGTATAAAGAGCACTACCGGATGCGCTACCCGTAACCGCAATCTCGACATCCCCAAGAAAGCTCATATCAGCTTTGCCGGAAGCGGTAATACCCTTGGCATCAAAGGGGGCATTGGTAACCAAACGTAACGAGGTAGGGCCAGAGACGACCATTTTGCCTGAGTCATTTGATATACCAAGCACTGAGGCAAAAGAGTCTTGCCCTGTCTGCGTTGCCGTCAGATCAAGATTCCCGGCAAGCTGCACATCGGAGGAACTCGCCGTAAGCTGGATACCCGTTGTAGCCTTGTTTCCCTCCACCACGATATCCAGATCCGTATCAGCACTTGTTTTGACCGTACCATCAGCACAGTTGATACCCACGCTGCTGGAATCCGTATTTTTTGATTCAATCAATACGGACTTACTGGCAAAGCCAATCATACCTCCATACTTGACGAAGGCCCCATTGGCATTGTTCCCT
>ENA-UONU01001724-UONU01001724.1-human-gut-metagenome-genome-assembly--contig:-CS51-NODE-1724-length-14849-cov-3.742125_pt1 | contig 14849 bp, 14 predicted proteins | sample MGYA00242462_ERZ724009 | MGnify/ENA metagenome assembly ERZ724009 | reverse complement strand
TGCTTTGTATTGAACAGAAATAAAAAACAGCCAGAATGAAGCAATTTCTCCTTAAGAAAACATTGTTTTTCTTTTCTTTGATCTCTTAAGGGGAATTGCAACAGCTGCCTTCAGAAGAAAATAAGTCCAATGAAATCTTGATAAATAAGAAAGCTGAAATCTTTTGCTTTACAAAAGTTTCAGCTTTCTTTGTTTTCTTATGAAGAAGCCCCTAATGTTCTGGCTGTTTTTCTATGGGATGCCAAGGGCATCTTATTTTTTTGCTTCGCTTTCACAGTACAGGCAGCGGTAAACGCCTTTTTCTCTGTCTGTCAGCTTAAAGATATGGTCGATTTCCTGTTCCACTGTGGTGATACAGCGGGGATTTTTGCAGAAAATGACGTTTGTGATCTGTTCGGGCAGTTCAGGATGGAATTTCTTCACTTGTTTGCCGTCCTGAATGATGCTGATTGTCATGTCGGGGTCCATGTAGCCCAGTACGCCCAGATCCATGTTCAGCACGCTGTCGATCTTGATGATGTCTTTCTTGCCCATTTTTTGGCTGTTTACATTGCGCAGGATGGCAACGGAGCAGTCCAGTTCATCCAGATGCAGGAAATGATACAGTTCCATGCCTTTGCCAGCTTTGATATGGTCAATGACAATGCCGTTTTGGATTTCGTCGATATGCATTACACTTCCACCCCCAGTAATTTCAGAATCAGTGCCATACGGATATATTTGCCGTTGTGTGCCTGCTTGAAGTAGCATGCACGGCTGTCGTTATCCACACTGGTGGCGATTTCGTTGACACGGGGCAGGGGATGCAGGATGCAAAGATCTTCTTTGGCATCTTTCAGCTTGTCCAGTGTCAGGATATAGCTGTCTTTCAGAAGAATGTAGTCCGCTTCGTTGAAGAAACGTTCCCGCTGTACCCTTGTCATGTACAGGATGTCCAGTTTGGGCATAACTGCTTCCAGAACCTGTGTTTCTTCGTAGGACATGCCTTTTTTCTCCAGTACATCGTGAATGATGTAAGAAGGCAGGCTCAGTTCTTCGGGAGAAATCAGCACAAAGTGGATGCCTGTGTAACGAGACAGCGCATGAATCAGGGAATGTACGGTACGGCCGAATTTCAGGTCACCGCACAGACCAACGGTCAGGTTATCAAAATGACCTTTTTCTCTGTGGATGGTCAGCAGGTCAGTCAATGTCTGTGTGGGGTGGTTATGACCGCCGTCACCGGCATTGATGATGGGCACGGGAGAGTGTATGGAAGCAACCATAGGCGCCCCTTCTTTGGGATGACGCATGGCGATGATGTCTGCATAGCAGCCTACCACGCGTACAGTATCCGCAACGCTTTCCCCTTTGGATGCAGAGCTGCTGTTTGCTTCGGAAAAGCCCAGCACACTGCCGCCCAGTTCCAGCATAGCCGCTTCAAAGCTCAGGCGGGTTCTGGTAGAGGGTTCAAAAAAGAGGGTAGCCAGTTTTTTTCTGCGGCATGCGTCGCAGTATTTATCGGGATTGGCGATGATGTCACAAGCGGTGGCAATCAGTTCGTCAATTTCCTGGATAGTCAGGTCTGTAATATCAATCAGATTTCTCATTTCACATCAGTCCTCCAGCTTTCATCACTGGGGTTGTTGCGGAAAGCAATGAGTCTAGCGATGTCAGATTCTTTGATGTAGCCTTCTTCAGCAGCTACTTCAGCAACAGCGTCGAAGTTGGACAGGCTGACATTTTTCACATTAGCTTCTGCCAGACGATCCAGACCTTTCTGCATGCCGTAAGTGAAGATGCTTACGATACCCAGTACGTCTGCGCCTGCTTCACGCAGTACGTTTACAACTTCGATGGCGCTGCCTGCTGTGGAGATCAGGTCTTCCACAACAACAACTTTCTGGCCTTTTTCCAGTCTGCCTTCGATCTGGTTGTGTCTGCCGTGGTCTTTGTGACCGGAACGTACATAACCCATGGGCAGGCCCATCAGGTGACCAACGATAGCAGCGTGAGCGATACCTGCTGTGCTTGTGCCCATCAGGACTTCACAGTCAGGGTATTCTGCTTTGATGGTTTCTGCCAGTGCGTTTTCCACGCGAGTACGCACTTCAGGTGCTGTCAGTGTCAGACGGTTATCGCAGTAAATGGGGCTTTTGATGCCGCTTGCCCATGTGAAAGGTTCTTCGGGACGCAGGAAAACAGCGCCGATGGATAACAGGTCTTTTGCAATCTGTTTTTTCATATTTGTCATATTACTTTTCGCCTCCTAAAAATTCAGAAACACATCTTCTGTAAGCAGCGACGGGGTCGTCTGCCTGTGTGATAGGTCTGCCTACAACGATGTAGTCAGAACCGATTTCTCTTGCTTTTGCAGGGGTGGTGATTCTTACCTGATCCCCTTTATCCCCATCGGCAAAACGCACGCCGGGGGTTACTGTCAAAAAGTCTTTGCCGCAGACGTCTTTTACTTTGCCTGCTTCCAGAGGGGAGCAAACAACGCCGTCCAGACCTGCGATTTTTGTGTTTGCCGCATAGTGCATAACAACTTCATCCAGAGGTCTGTCGATGAGCAGATCGTTCTGCATACGTTCTTCACTGGTGGATGTGAGCTGTGTAACAGCAATCAGCAGAGGACGTGTGCCATCGGGGCGGGTCAGGCCTTCCAGACCTGCTTCCATCATAGCGATGGTGCCGCCGGCATGTACGTTGCACATGTCAACATCCAGACGGGACAGGACTGCCATAGCTTTTTTTACAGTGTTGGGAATATCGTGCAGCTTCAGATCCAGGAAGATCTTATGGCCTCTTGCCTTGATTTCTCTTACGATTTCGGGACCTTCCGCATAGAACAGTTCCATACCGATTTTCAGGAAGGGTTTTTCTTCTGTGAAGCGATCCAGGAAGGTGTAGAGTTCTTCCTTGCTGTTGAAGTCACAAGCGATGATGACATCTCTGTTCATTTGTGAGCACCTCCAATGATTTCATTCAGATCTTTGATACCATACTGCTCCATGACGCGGGGCAGGTTTTCGATGATGTTTTTGCATGCGAAGGGGTCTACCAGATTGGCTGCGCCTACCTGTACGGCAGTAGCGCCTGCCAGCATCATTTCGATGACATCTTCTGCGGAGGAAACACCGCCCATACCGATGATGGGGATGTTTACGGCTTCCGCTACCTGATATACCATGCGAACAGCCACAGGGAAGATGGCACTGCCGGAGAAACCGCCCATTTTGTTGGCGATTACAGGACGTTTTGTTTTCAGATTGATGCGCATGCCCATCATGGTGTTGATGAGGCTGATGCCGTCTGCGCCTGCTTCTTCACATGCTTTTGCAACAGCCGCAATGTCTGTTACATTGGGGCTCAGTTTGATGTAAACGGGTTTTGTGGTTACTGCCTTTACGGCTCTGGTTACTTCTGCCGCTGCTTCGGGGCTGGTTCCGAATGCCATGCCGCCATGATGTACATTAGGACAGCTTACATTGACTTCGATGATGCCAACCTGATCTTCTTTGTCGATGCGTTCGCAGCAGTAAGCGTATTCGTCAACGGAGAAACCGCTGATGTTGGCAATGACAGGTTTATGGAAGCACTTGCGCATTTTGGGCAGTTCTTCGGAAATAACTTTGTCAATGCCGGGGTTCTGGAGCCCTACGGAATTGATGAGCCCCGCGGTGCATTCCGCAATACGGGGTGTAGGGTTGCCGAAACGGGGTTCTCTGGTAGTCCCTTTGAAAGAGAAGGAACCCAGAATGTTGATATCATACAGTTCCGCAAATTCGTAGCCATAGCCGAAAGTACCGCTGGCGGGAATCACGGGGTTATCCAGCGTAATGCCGCTGAGTGTTACTTTTGTGTTTACCACTTGATTTCCTCCTTTTCCAGTACAGGGCCGTCTTTGCAGATACGTTTGTTGCCATATTTTGTTTCACAGCTGCATCCCATGCATGCGCCGAAGCCGCAGCCCATGCGTTCTTCAAAGCTGAGCTGGCCGCTGGTTTCTGTCACATCGGAAAGGGCCTTCAGCATGGGTTCGGGGCCGCAGGTGTAAAAATAAGTGTAGTCTTTCAGTGTTTTTACCACATCGGTGACAAAGCCTTTTGTACCCAGAGAGCCGTCTGCTGTCGCTACATGAACGGGTACGCCCAGGGCACGGAATTCATCTACATAAAAGGCTTCCGCTTTGGTGTTGAAGCCCAGGATCACTTCAGGCTTTTTGCCTTCTTCCAGCAGATTTTTTGCCAGACGGTACATGGGAGGAACCCCTACGCCGCCGCCGATGAGCAGGGGACGCATACCGCTTTTGCTGGTGTCATAGCCGTTGCCAAGACCTGCCAGGATGTCCAGCTGTTTGCCGGCTGCCAGTGTGGAAAGGTACTGTGTGCCTTTGCCAACCACTTTGTAAAGGATGGTCAGGGTTTTTTCGTTGTAGTCACATACAGAAATGGGACGACGCAGGAAAAAACCATCCAGTTTGATATTCACGAACTGACCGGAAGCGGTGATGGCAGAGGTATCCCCTGCCAAAACCATTTTCAATACTGTGTCGGTCAGATGCTGATTGCTTTTTACAGTAAAGATAGACTGCTTCACGACGTACCTCCTAGATTATGCGTCGATGGTAGAGATGCAAAGTGTTGTTTCTTCCAGAACATCCAGCAGAACACGAACAGTATCCAGTGCTGTGAACATGGTTACGTTGTTTTCTACGGCGCACTGACGGATTTCCCAGCCATCGCTGTTCTGCATGTCGTTGATGTCTCTGGTGTTGATTACATAGCTTACATAGCCGTGACGGATGGATTCGATGATTTCATCGCTGCCGTCGCTGATTTTCGCTCTTACTCTTGTGCGGATGCCATGTTCTTTCAGGAATTCAGCTGTGCCTTTGGTTGCTTCGATGTTGAAGCCCAGTTCGTAGAAACGACGGATCAGAGGCAGTGCTTCTTCTTTATCTTTGTCTGCGATGGTAGCAAATACTGTACCATAGTTCAGGATGTTCATGCCAGAAGCCTGAAGCGCTTTATACAGCGCGCGGTTCAGTTTGTTGTCGTAACCGATTGCTTCCCCTGTGGATTTCATTTCGGGGGACAGGTAAGTGTCCATACCGTGCAGTTTGGAGAAGGAGAATGCGGGAACTTTTACATACCATCTGTTCTTTTCGTCGGGGTAGATACCGAAGATGCCCTGTTCTTTCAGAGTCTTGCCCAGGATTACCAGTGTCGCGATGTCTGCCAGAGAGTAACCTGTTGCTTTGGACAGGAAAGGTACAGTTCTGGAGGAACGAGGGTTTACTTCGATTACGTATACATCATCGTTCTTGTCCACGATGAACTGAATGTTGAACAGACCGCGGATGCCGATGCCCAGACCCAGTTTCTTGGTGTATTCCAGGATGGTGCCTTTTGCTTTTGCGGATACGCTGAATGTAGGGTATACGCTGATGGAGTCACCAGAGTGTACGCCGGTTCTTTCTACGTGTTCCATGATACCGGGACCGAATACGTCGTAACCGTCGCATACTGCGTCTACTTCCAGTTCTTTGCCCTGGATATATTTGTCAACCAGTACGGGCTGATCTTCGTTGATCTTAACGGCTGTTTTCAGGTAAGAACGCAGGGATTCTTCGTTAGCAACAATCTGCATTGCACGACCGCCCAGAACGTAGCTGGGGCGAACCAGTACAGGATAGCCGATTTCTTCTGCTGCTTTTACGCCGTCTTCGATGTTTGTAACTGCCTGGCCCTTAGGCTGAGGAATGTGCAGTTCTTCCATGATCTTTTCGAAGGAATCTCTGTTTTCCGCTCTTTCGATAGCAGCAACGTCTGTGCCGATGATTTTTACGCCGCGTTCCATCAGAGGCTGTGCCAGGTTAATAGCTGTCTGACCGCCCAGGGAAGCGATAACGCCCAGAGGCTGTTCCATTTCTACGATGTTCATAACGTCTTCTGTTGTCAGAGGTTCGAAGTACAGCTTGTCGCTGGTTGTGTAGTCTGTGGATACAGTTTCAGGGTTGTTGTTGATGATGATGGATTCATAACCATACTGTTTGATGGTTGTTACAGCATGTACTGTGGAGTAGTCGAATTCGACACCCTGACCGATACGGATAGGGCCGGAACCCAGTACGATGATTTTCTTCTTGTCGCTCAGGCGGGATTCATTGCCTTCTTCGTATGTGGAGTAGAAGTAAGGGATATAGCCGCCGCAGCCGCTTGTTTCGATCATTTTGTAAACAGGGAACATTTTCTGTTCTTTTCTCAGGTTGAATACTTCAACTTCTTTCCAGTTCCACAGTTTTGCGATGAATTTATCGGAGAAGCCCATTTTCTTCGCTGTTTTCAGGATTTCAATGTTGCCAACGTTTTCAGCCAGTACTGTTTCGTAGTCAACGATGTTTTTCATTACTTCCAGGAAGTATTTTGTGATCTTGGTTGCTTCGAAGATGTCATCCAGAGATACACCGTTGCGGATCAGCTGTGCGATGGCATAGATTCTGTCATCGGGGCTCTTAGCGATGTAGTCCAGCAGTTCTTCGTTGGGTGTGTTGTCAAATTTGTCCATGTACAGGTGGCAAACACCGATTTCCAGAGAGCGGATAGATTTCAGCAGACATTCTTCGATGGTTCTGCCGATACCCATAACTTCGCCGGTAGCTTTCATCTGTGTGCCCAGTGTGTTTGCTGCTGTTGCGAATTTGTCGAAGGGGAAACGAGGCATTTTCGCTACGATATAGTCCAGAGCGGGTTCGAAGTTTGCGTTTGTTTCGGAGATCTTAATTTCGTCCAGTGTCATACCAACAGCGATCTTAGCTGTTACACGGGCGATGGGGTAACCGCTTGCTTTGGATGCCAGAGCGGAGGAACGAGATACACGAGGGTTAACTTCGATCAGGTAGTACTTGGAGGAGTTAGGATCCAGTGCGAACTGTACGTTGCAACCACCTTCGATTTTCAGTGCGCGGATGATTTTCAGAGCACTGTCACGCAGCATGTTGAAGTCTGCATCGCTCAGTGTCAGGATAGGAGCCACAACGATGGAGTCACCTGTGTGTACACCAACGGGGTCGATGTTTTCCATACCGCAGATGGTGATTGCGTGGTCTGTGCCGTCACGCATAACTTCGAATTCGATTTCTTTGTAGCCTTTTACGCTCTTTTCTACCAGTACCTGGTGTACGGGAGAAAGTTTCAGCGCGTTTTCCATGATTTCTACCAGTTCGGTTTCGTTGTTTGCAAAACCGCCGCCTGTGCCGCCCAGTGTGAATGCGGGACGCAGTACAACGGGGTAGCCGATTTCTTTTGCAGCGTCGATAGCTTCTTCAACGGAGTATGTGATGATGGAAGGAATTACGGGTTCGCCGATTTCCTGGCAGAGTTCTTTGAACAGTTCTCTGTCTTCAGCGCGTTCGATACTGTCGCAGCTTGTGCCCAGCAGTTCTACCTGGCATTCTCTCAGAACACCTTTCTTTTCCAGCTGCATTGCCAGATTCAGACCTGTCTGACCGCCGATACCGGGAACGATAGCGTCGGGACGTTCATAACGCAGGATTTTTGCAACATATTCCAGTGTCAGGGGTTCCATGTAAACCTTGTCTGCAATGGTTGTGTCTGTCATGATGGTAGCAGGGTTGGAGTTTACCAGTACTACTTCATAGCCTTCTTCTTTCAGCGCAAGGCAAGCCTGTGTGCCTGCATAGTCAAATTCGGCAGCCTGTCCGATCACGATGGGGCCGGAGCCGATAATCAGAATTTTTTTGAGGTCAGTTCTCTTTGGCATATTGTAATTCCTCCTTAAGAATTATATATATAAAATTTCCTAGTTACCTGAATTTATTATAATATGGTTGTTTTCCGGCTGTCCAGATTTTCTTCCCATACAGGAATACCTTTGTACATGGTCAGTTTACATCTGCCGGATACTTCCCAGCCGGTGAAAGGTGTGCTTTTGCCCATGGAGCAGAACTCCGCAGGGTCAATGGTGTATGTTTCGTTCAGATCGTACACGGTCAGGTTGGCAGGCATGCCAACAGCAAGAGGTGTGCCGATGCCGAAACGTTTGGACGGATTTGTGTGCATCAGATCGATGAGCATATTTAAGGTAAGAACTCCTTTTTTCACCAGATTGGTATACAAAATGGGGAAGGCTGTTTCCAGTCCTACAATACCCATCATGCTCTTTGCCAGACCTTTGCTTTTTTCCTCAGAAGAGTGAGGCGCATGGTCGGTGGCGATCATGTCGATGGTGCCGTCCAGAATGCCTGCGATGAGGGCATCCTGATCCGCCTTGCTGCGCAGAGGGGGATTCATTTTGAATCTGCCGTCCTCCTGCAAGTCCATATCGGTCAATACCAGATAATGAGGGCCTGTTTCGCAGGAAACGGGAAGCCCTTCCTTTTTCGCCTGACGGATGAGCTCAACACCTTCTTTGGTGGAGATGTGGCAGACGTGATAGTCACATCCTGTTTCTCTCACCAGGGCGATGTCACGTTCGATCTGCTTCCATTCACTTTCGGAGCAGATACCTTTGTGTCCGTGCTGCGCACAATATTCGCCTGCATGAATATAGCCGCCATTGAGCAGTTCGTTGACTTCGCAGTGTGCGGCTACCATTTTGTCAAGTTGTTTGATTTTTTTCATAGCCTGGCGCATCATTTCGTCACTTTGTACACCTCGTCCATCATCGGAAAAGGCACAAACATGAGGTGCCAGTGCATCAAAATCCGCAAGAGCTTCGCCTTTTTCACCATAGGTGATGGCACCATAAGGCAGGACTTCGATCAAAGCGGTTTTTTCGATGGCTTCCAGCTGAGGTGCCAGTGTTTCGGCACAATCGGGCACTGGATTCAGGTTTGGCATAGCGCAAATGGTGGTGTAACCGCCGTGTGCTGCCGCCTGTGTACCGGTACGGATGGTCTCTTTATAAAAAAATCCCGGTTCTCTCAGATGTGTATGGACATCAATGAAACCGGGAAAGATAGCGAAACCTTCCAAATCGAAAACAACGCTGCCTTTTGTGGGTGCGGCGGAAGAAATATCGGTAATGATACCATTGTTGACAAATACGTTGGATTTTACAAATTCGCCCTGCATAAATACGTTTGCATTGGATAAAATGTAGTTCAATGTATTTCTCTCCTTTCTTCTGTCTGCATGGTTGTTATGTATTTCTTTACAAATTGTCAGTAGTATATCATAGGGATTTGGCTCTGTCAAGCATTTCTTTCCGAGAAAATTCTTCCCCCTTCATTGACAGGAAATTGGAAAATGTGTTAGACTGAACTTGTCAAATAAAGCGGTTTTCTGTAACTGACGGATTGGTGGGAGACCACAGGGGAGCAGAAAATTGGAATTTTTTCTAAGCAGTGCAGTACTGCCTGGCGGATATTTTTATAATTGCCGGGCTTAACGGAATTTCTTCGGTCTGTTTCTTCTATGTGATGGTGGTCGGCGGTGTTTTTGATGAATGGAAATATCGCTTTTTTGCTGTCAATGAGGAGAAAAGAAGGAAAGCGTGCTGCTTTTTGTCGACCGTCTGGGCAGTTCTGTTTCCGCCAAGGAATCAGACTGTCCTTTTTTGCGTCTGCAAATGGAATTTGTATTATTTTTGAGGAGGTTTATCCATGAAAAAAATCGGTATTGTAATGGGCAGCGACAGTGATCTTCCTGTATTGGAAAAGGCAATGACAACACTGGACAAATTTGGTGTGCCTTATGAAGTGCATGTATATTCTGCACACAGAACTCCCGTAGAAGCGAAAGAGTTTGCACAGCAGGCAAGAGCCAACGGCTTTGGTGCCATCATCGCGGCAGCAGGCAAGGCAGCTCATCTGGCAGGCGCCATTGCAGCCAACACAACACTGCCTGTAATCGGCATTCCTGTAAAATCCTCTACACTGGACGGTCTGGATGCACTGCTTTCTACCGTACAGATGCCCGGCGGCATTCCCGTTGCAACAGTAGCCATTGACGGCGCAGAAAACGCGGCTCTGCTGGCAATCCAGGTACTGGGTGCATCTGATGCGGAACTGGCAGCAAAACTGGATGCGACCAGAGCGGAAGCAGCAGCAAAAGTATTGGAAAAGAACAAAGCAGTGGAAGCAAAATACAACCACTGATTCAGATACATACGAAATAAACACAGATACAAAAGAACCCCTGTCAGAAAAGACAGGCGGAACAAGGAGCTGGAAAAATGAATAAGATCCATGAAGAATGCGGCGTTTTTGGTGTATATGCCAAGGAGAAAACCTCGGTTGCATCTACGGCATATTACGGTTTGTTTGCCTTGCAGCATCGGGGACAGGAAAGCTGTGGGATTGTAGTCAACGACGAGGGCGTGTTCACATATCATAAGGACGGCGGTCTGGTCAATGATGTGTTTACCCCGGCAGTGATGGAGCATCTGGGGGAAGGGAACATGGCAGTGGGTCATGTGCGCTATGGCACAACCGGCGGCGGAGGCAGAATCAATGCCCAGCCCATTGTTGTGAACCATGTGAAAGGAGCAATGGCTCTGGCACATAACGGCAATCTGGTCAATTCCTTTGAACTGCGGCGGGAACTGGAGCTGGAAGGTTCCATTTTCCACACCACCAGCGATACAGAAGTCATTTCCTACATCATCACCAAGGAAAGGCTGAAAGCACCTTCCATCGAGGAGGCGGTCAATCAGGCAATGTATCGCATCAAGGGGGCTTACTCTCTGGTGGTCATGTCTGCAACCAAGATGATTGCGGCAAGAGATCCTCATGGATTCCATCCTCTCTGCTATGGTGTCACAAAAGAAGGGACTTACGTCATTGCTTCGGAAACATGCGCGCTGGATGCAGTCAGCGCAGCCTTTGTGCGGGATGTAGAACCCGGTGAAATCGTGGTCTTTGACGGCGATGAAATCCGTACCATTTCCGACCATATGGGCGAAGCAGAGAAGCATTTGTGTATTTTTGAGCATATTTATTTTTCTAGACCCGATTCCAGAATCGACGGCGTCAGCGTACATCATGCCAGAGTAACGGCAGGTGCCTGTCTTGCCATGGAACATCCCGTACAGGCGGATGTTGTCATTGGTGTGCCGGATTCCGGTATCGACGCAGCCATTGGATATGCCAGACAGTCCGGCATTCCTTACGGCATGGGATTTATCAAGAACAAATATATCGGTCGTACCTTTATCGCGCCGGGACAGAAGGCCAGGGAGGATAAAGTAAAGATCAAGTTGAATGTAATATCAGAAACCATCAGGGGAAAACGCGTGGTTATGGTGGACGACTCCATTGTTAGAGGCACCACCTCCGCAAGGATCGTCAAACTGCTGCGGGAAGCAGGGGCAAAAGAAGTCCATGTCCGTTCTTCCGCACCACCGTTTTTATTCCCTTGTTATTACGGAACAGATGTGGATTCCCAGGAAAACCTCATTGCGGTGAATCATACCATGGACGAGATTCGGGATATCATCGGTGCGGACAGCATCGGCTATCTGAATCTGGACCATCTGGGCATGCTCATGGGCACTCCCAAGGGCTGCGGATACTGCGCCGCCTGCTTTGATGGGAATTATCCCACAGAAGTTCCAAAAGAAACGTGCAAGAACAGATTTGAAGGCAAGCTGAGCGAAAGGAGCAACAATCATGAAAAGTCCAAGTGAACGCTATAAAGCAGCAGGTGTGGATATTACCGCTGGGTCTCAGGCAGTGGAACTGATGAAAAACCCAGTGCAAGAACCGTAACAGCAGGTGCAATGTCCGATATCGGCGGTTTCGGCGGTCTGTTTGAAATGGATCTGACAGGCATCACAAAACCCGTACTGGTAAGCGGTACTGACGGCGTTGGTACAAAACTGAAACTGGCGTTTTTGATGGACAAACATGACACAGTAGGTATCGACTGTGTAGCTATGTGTGTCAACGACATCATTTGCTGCGGCGCAAAACCTCTGTTCTTTCTGGACTATATTGCCGTAGGCAAAAACTTCCCTGAAAAAGTAGCTGCCATCGTTTCCGGCGTAGCAGAAGGCTGTGTACAGTCCGGCGCTGCTCTCATCGGCGGTGAAACAGCAGAAATGCCCGGTTTCTATCCAGAAGATGAATACGATCTGGCTGGTTTTGCAGTAGGCGTTGTAGACAAAGACAAAATCCTGGACAACAAAACCATGGAAGCTGGCGACGTTGTCATCGCACTGCCTTCCAGCGGCGTACATTCCAACGGTTTCTCTCTGGTTCGTCGTGTATTTGATGTGGAAAATGCAGACATCAAAACACCTATGGAAGAACTGGGCGGCAAATCCCTGGGCGAAACACTGCTGGCACCTACAAAAATCTATGTAAAACCTATGCTGGCACTGTTCGAAGAAGTGAAAGTAAAAGCAGTTTCTCATATCACAGGCGGCGGCTTCTATGAAAACATTCCCAGAAGCATCCCCAAAGGCTTCGGTGCGAAAATCGACAAGAGCGCACTGCGTATTCCTCCCATCTTCAAACTGTTGGCGGAAAAAGGCAACATCCCCGAACGTGACATGTTCAACACATTTAACATGGGCGTTGGTATGAGTGTCGTGGTTGCCAAAGCAGACGCTGAAAAAGCACTGGAAATCCTGAAAGCAAACGGTGAAGACGCTTATATCATGGGCGAAATCATTCCTTCCGAGGAGGGCGTGGTGATATGCTGAAAACAAAAATCGCAGTTTTTGTTTCCGGCGGCGGCACCAATTTGCAGGCATTGATCGATGCCCAGAAAAGCGGCATCCTGCAAAGCGGCGAAATCGCCCTGGTTCTTGCCAGCAACCATAAGGCTTATGCCCTGACAAGAGCGGCGGAAAACAACATTCCTTCCGCTGTGGTTGTCAGAAAGGAATTTGATTCCCAGCTGGCTTATGAAGAAAAGGTCAAAGAAGTTCTGAAAGAATATGGCATCGAGCTCATCGTTTTGGCAGGCTTCATGTCCATTCTCAGTGAAAACTTTACTTCCGCTTTCCCTAAGCGGATCATCAATATCCACCCCTCTTTGATCCCTTCTTTCTGCGGAAAAGGGTATTATGGCCTGAAAGTTCACGAAGCGGCTTTGGCTTATGGGGTGAAAGTGACAGGGGCAACGGTGCATTATGTCAATGAAATCCCTGACGGCGGCGAAATTCTCATGCAGAAAGCCGTTGAGGTCAAAGATGGAGATACACCGGAAGTGCTCCAGCGCCGTGTCATGGAGGAAGCGGAATGGATTCTGCTGCCTCGTGCCACAGAGCAGGTTTCCAAAGAATTGCAGAAAGGAAGATAATTTTCATGGATATTTACAGAAAAGATTCTATGGCTACACTGGTGAAAGATAACGCTTATGTGGGCAGAGGCATTGTCATCGGCAAAACAGCTGATGCCAAAAAAGCTGCAGTGGCTTACTTCATCATGGGCCGCAGCGAAAACAGCCGTAACCGTGTGTTTATCGAAAAAGGCGATGAAGTCATCATCGAACCCTTTGATGTTTCCAAAGTGGAAGATCCTTCCCTGATCATTTATTCTCCCATCAAAAAATGGGAAAACAAACTGATCGTTACAAACGGCGACCAGACAGACACCGTTTATGACTTCATCAAAGACGGCAAAACATTCGAAGAAGCTCTGGAAACAAGAGAATTTGAACCTGACGCACCTAACTTTACCCCTAGAATCAGTGGTATGCTCACATTCGGGGAAAAAGATTTCGCATACAAAATGAGTATCCTGAAAAGCGCAGACGCAGAAGGCAGCGCATGCAACCGCTACACCTTCTCCTACGCTGCAACAGCAGGTCTGGGTCACTTCATCCATACTTATGCTTGCGACGGCAATCCCCTGCCTACATTCCAGGGTGAACCCGAACGTGTGGCAATTCCCGATGACATCGACACATTCCTGAATGAAATCTGGGAAAACCTGAATGAACAGAACAAAATCTCCATTTATGTTCGCTACATCGATCTGGAAACAGGTGCTGTGGAAAACAGAATGATCAACAAAAACAAATAAATCAAAAGAGGAGTACAGGATGCACGAAAACAAGGAAATTTATATTTCACCTTTTTCTACCCGTTATGCCAGCAAGGAAATGCAGGAAGTATTTTCTGAACAGTTCAAATTCCGCACATGGCGCAGACTTTGGATTGCTTTGGCGCGGGCGGAAAAAGCATTGGGTTTGGATATTACAGATGAACAGATTGTACAGATGGAGGCTTTCAAAGACGACGTCAATTATGAAGTGGCGGAAGAAAGAGAACGTATCGTTCGCCATGACGTGATGAGCCATGTATACGCTTTTGGGAAACAGTGTCCTGCGGCAGAACCCATCATCCATCTGGGCGCAACAAGCTGTTATGTAGGGGATAATACAGACATCATTATCCTGCGGAAGGCTTCCGAAATCATTCTGAAGAAAGCGGCGCAGGTGCTGAAAAACCTGTCTGATTTCGCCATGGAATATAAGGACATGCCCTGTCTTGCTTATACCCATTTGCAGCCTGCACAGCTGACTACCGTGGGCAAACGTGTGGCTCTGTGGATTTATGAACTTTCTCAGGACGTGGTGGAACTGGAGCATCGTTTGGACAAGCTGCTGCTTTTGGGTTCCAAAGGCACCACAGGCACACAGGCAAGCTTTATGGAGCTTTTTGACGGTGATGAGGAAAAAATCAAGAAAATGGAAACCATGATTGCCGATGAAATGGGATTCCCCGGCGTGGTTCCCGTTTCCGGTCAGACTTATTCCAGAAAAGTAGACGCTTATTTCCTTTCTGTTCTGTCCGGCTTTGCCCAGAGCGCTTATAAATTCTCTAATGACATGCGTATTTTGCAGTCCTTTGAGGAAATGGAGGAGCCTTTTGAAAAGAATCAGATTGGT
>ENA-UONU01001722-UONU01001722.1-human-gut-metagenome-genome-assembly--contig:-CS51-NODE-1722-length-14862-cov-20.700275_pt1 | contig 14862 bp, 16 predicted proteins | sample MGYA00242462_ERZ724009 | MGnify/ENA metagenome assembly ERZ724009 | reverse complement strand
AGGAAAGGAATGTACATAGACTTTAAAGAAGTTTTAGATATTGATCTGAAGGACTTACATTTTTCGGAAAAAAGACATGATTTAGCACCGAAACATTGGTATGAAATGTACGGATTTCTGATCATACCAATTGAATGTAATTATTGCATTAAAACACAATTTAATAGAATTTTTGGGGATTTTCCAACAAAAGAAGCGGCAGAAGAATATATTTTACTTTATTTAAAAAATCATTATCTTTTCTTTGAACTTCCAAAAGATGAAAGAGAAAACTTTGAGTGTATTGCAAAGTCATGGGAAGATAGAATCTATGAAGATAAAGATGGTTGGCGTTTGCATTTAACCATCAATGGGAATTACATTGAAAATCCTGAGGGTTATGTTTATCATCGACGGTATTATAAAGCCAGTACAGCGATTGCAGATATTGAATATCGAAAGAGACATCGAAAACCACCTCAAACAGAATATGAGAGAAAGGGAATTAATCCAGAAACAGGAAGGTATATTTCCAGATACTTTGCAAAGAAAGCGAATTGTGAAAGAAAAAAGATCGTAAAAGTTGAAAATGAATACGTCCTAATGGATGAGACAGAATATTATGAATATAGGAAAAAATAACCGACAATATTTTTGGATAGGAATTGTAATGTTACTGCTTGAGTTTATTATAATTTTCTTCTAATGTATTACAGGAAAGGAGCAAATAAAATGAAAAAACAATACTTTTGGATAGGCATTGCGATCATAGTCCTTGGAGTATTATATTTTGGTTATAACTTATTTGTCTATTTACACGCGATGAACATGTACAGTGAGGTGTTGCAGAATCTATGAGAAAAATTGAAGCATTATTTGAAATACGTGATAGAATATATAGAAACCAACCATATACTTTATGGTATAATCTATATACCGACGATCTCTGTTTAGATTTAGAAGATACAGAAAATGATCAAATGGCATTAGATTGGATAGATATTACCGATAAATTAGAGAGACTTGATATTTTAGATTTAAATCGTGTCATTAAAGAATTGAGAGATTCTTTATTGAATATATAATCTTTTCTTTTTAACAATAGGAGGAAACAAAATGAACGAATTAAGCGTACAGAAAACAGTGCAGACCTTACCTGAAGAATTGAAAATGAATGTTTTCAATGCTTTGAACAATCCGGATTACAAAATTTCAGACTGCTACGGTCAGCAGATTGAAGTGCAGGCTTGGTTAGTTTATCCAGTAGAGATGAAATCACAGCAGACAGGGGAAATCGAAGTATTACCAAGAACAATTATCATTGACACAGCCGGTAAATCTTATTCCGCCTTATCCAGAGGATTTGCTGGAGCTGTAAGAAATTATCAGTTGATCTTTGGGGAGGAAGTTATTTTAAACAAACCGATCACCATTGAAATTCGTCAGGAAGGAACTGGAATGAAAAAGTATGCCACATTTAATTTAGTATAGGAGTTAAAATATGGCAAAAAAGCCAAAACTAACACAGGCTTACCGCAAGCGGCGACAATTCGCCGCTTCTGCGGTAAGAAGTTATAACGCCGCGGTTACAAGGATTGAAAAACAGTTCGGCAAGAACTATGCACCACCACGTCGTTCGGTGGATGAGCTAATGAAGAACTATCCAAACATGAAAGCATTACGTTCCGAAGTAAAGCAGATGAAGAAAATCCCGTCTCCGAAGAATCTTGAGATTGTGAGAGTAAAAGACGTTTTAACGTCTACTTATGCCATATCAGAGACGGCGAGATTAAACCAGAGAAGAAACGAAAAGAGAAGAAAAAGAGCAGAAAAATATGGTAGATTTGTAGAAGGAAGATCTGGCTGGACATCATCACAAGAACAGGCTTTGCAAAGACCTGTAGCCTTTGATGAAGAGCGATTTAATGATCCAAGTCAATGGGCAAGGTTTAAACACAGTCTAATGATTGACTTATCAAAAGAAAGAAATATTGACAATTATTATCAAAACTATTTAAACGGAATAGAAGACGAATTAGGGCCAGAAATTCGAGAGGTAGTAGAAGAAGCTCTGGGGGATATTAGTCCGGAAGAATTTTACCAATTAGCGTTAACTGAAGATTATCGAGACGTGTTTACAATCGAATTTTTAATTTACATGCCAATTTCCGCAGAGCAGAAAATTCAAGAATTATTATGGGGAATTGAGCAAGTAAAATCCTATGTCTAAGACGGAGATTTTTGCGGCAGATTTTGAAACAACAACGGATCCAGAAAAAACGGAAGTTTGGGCATGGGGAATTAGTAATTTAGATTGTATGTCATCCTTTGAATGTGGAACAAATATTCAATCTTTTATTGAATTTTGTTATAAACTAAAGAAACGAAGCAAAATCTATTTTCACAATCTCAAATTTGACGGAAGTTTTATTGTAAATTATTTATTACAAAACGGATGGACACATAAGCAAGACAAGTTAGAAGAAGCATGTGAGTTTAGGACATTAATTACCGACCGCAATCAATGGTATAAAATTGAATGCAATTTTTACTATACGACCCAGAAAAGAGTAATGAAGATTTTTAAAGTTACTTTTGTTGATTCGTTGAAGTTGATACCGATGCCTATTAGTAAAATGCCAAAGACATTTAATTTGGGAATTGAGAAATTAGAAATTGATTACGATGAAGACAGAGAGATTGGAGGATCGTTATCTCAGCAAGATTTTGAGTACTTAAAAAATGATGTCATTATTTTAAGAGATTCGTTAAATCAAATGTTTGAGAATAACATTAACCGACTAACGTTATCTTCTGCGGCGATGAATGACTTGAAAGAAACGATAGGAAAACGAAAATTTGAAAGAATCTTTCCAACTTTGCAAAATGATGAACCATATCTAACGAATTTAAACTTATCAAAGCAAGAAAATTTAGCATTATCTATTGATAAAGAGTTACGACATGCCTATCGCGGTGGATGGACTTATTTAAAAAAAGGATATGAGGGAAAAGAATTTGAGAATGTAGTTGTTTACGACGTAAATTCTCTTTACCCTTATGTCATGTCAGAAAATATATTTCCATTCGGAGCGCCGATCATCACCCATGATCTGGAAGAGATCGCCGGATATAGTCTTTTTATTATTGTCTTTGAATGTGAATTTTGGTTGAAAGAGGGTAAATTACCTACGATACAGATTAAAAATTCACAATTATTTAATGGAAGAGAGTATCTGGAAAATAGTAAAAGTGAAATTGTGAATTTAACCTTAACTTCGGTTGACTATGAAATGTTTTTAGAACATTATGAAGTTGCGTATTTTAAAGTGCATAAGGTTTACTATTTTCGTGGCACAGAGAATCTCTTCACTGAGTTCATCCAAAAATGGGCGGCAGTAAAAGAAAAGGCAGGAAGAGAAGGGAATAATGGGTTACGTTTTATTTCAAAACAGATGCAAAATTCGACATATGGTAAATTTGCGACGAATCCGTTAAAATCACAAAAAATTCCTTACTTAGAAAATAATATTTTACGATTCCAAACAATGGCACCAGAATTTCGTCCAGAATATTATTTGCCTGTTGGATTATTTGTCACCGCGTATGCAAGAAAACATATCATATCCTATGCGCAGAGAAATTACGACAGCTTTATTTACTGCGACACAGACTCTTTGCACTTAAAAGAAAAATCAGACAATATTCCAATAGACAATGAAAAATTAGGATATTTTAAAATTGAAAAAGAATTTGATAGAGCAAGATATATCAGAGCGAAACGATACATTGGAGAAAAAGACGGTGAGTTATTAATCACCTGTGCGGGTCTGCCAGCAAAATGTTATGAACAAGTCACGTATGATAACTTTAAAACAGGTCAGATTTATACAGGAAAATTAATGCTCACCCAAACGGAAGGCGGGGCTGTATTAATTGAAACTACATTTAATTTAAAATAGACTATACACACATTTTTTGATATAATAAATATGTACAGGTTAGCGGAAAGAATGATGAAGGGAATCCACGGATTAAGCCCCGCCCGGAGATCTATAGCTATGGGAATAGTGTTCTTCTGCGCCTGTACATTCTTAAAAAAGGGGCGAAATAATGTATTATAGTTATGATAATTGTTTAGAAAAGAAAGCATTATTTAATTTTATCACAGGCGAACGAGGAAATGGTAAGACTTACGGATATAAAACGCAGATCGCTTGTAAAAATTATTTTGAAAAAGGTGAAAATTTTGTCTATTTACGAAGATTTGAAAACGAATTAGTAAAGGCGGCAAAGTCTTTTTTCAAAGATATTACACATTTATATCCGGAAACACAATTCAAAATAACGACGGGGAGAAGCGGAACTTTTTTCTATGAACGCGAACGTGGAATAGAAAAAGGTGGATGGAATCTTATGGGTTATGGAGTGGACTTAAATACTGGTGGAAAAGATAAATCTGTATCTTACGCCGGAGTTACTTCCATATGTTTTGATGAATTTCAGAGCAAGAGATACTTAAAAAATGAGATTCGCTTATTTTTGGACCTTTATGAAACGATATCTCGAATGAATGATGTTCCGGTATATTTTCTATCCAATAGTATTAATGTTTCCAATGTTTATTATGATTATTTTAACTTATCCCAGCCTTACGGGAAAAAGCGTTGGAAACTAACGGATAATGGGTTAATTTACTTGGAGCACACCTTATCGCAAGATTATCGAGAAAAGAAAAAATCAACTCGGTTCGGGCAGTTGATCGAGGGATCTAAGTTCGAGCAATATGCAATAGATAACGAATATGTTGAAGATACTAAGGACTTTATTAAAAAGAAAACCGGAGATGTCAAGAGCGTATGCAATCTTGTATATTTGGATAATGAGTATGGGCTTTGGTTTGATCGCAGAAATGGGTACCTGTATATGGATTCTACTTTCGACAAGTCACGTGTAACCTATGCATTAACCAGAGAAGACCATACCGAAAATACCTATTTTGCAAATCGAGGAAGAAAAATTGCGTGGCTGAATCTGATGATTCAGGGATACGAGCAGGGATTTCTATATTTTGAAAACCAGCGCGTCAAGCGGATTGGTTTGGAGATTTTAAATATGATCCGTTAAAGGAGGGTCGAATGGAACAGATTATGTCTTATATTTCCACGGTAGGATTTCCGATCGTGATGTGTCTGCTTTTTTATTATCAAATGACAAAGTCAGATGAACACATGAATGAAATGTTAACACAGATTAAGGTTATGGTGGAAGAAATTAAAAAGGCGGTAAACAATGGCGGTACAGACGTATAGCATGAGAACCGACGCAAACACCAATGTATCGGGACATTTTAAGGTTCGCGAGTTTGCGTGTAATGATGGATCGGATACCGTGCTGATCGACGATGCTCTTGCCGAACGATTGGAGAGGATTCGAGGCGTTTTCGGGTCGGGGATTACAATAACGTCCGGGTACCGTACCCCATCGTATAATGCCGCGGTAGGTGGTGCGGCATCCAGTCAGCATACGAAAGGAACGGCCGCTGATATTCAGCTTCGAGGTGTACCGCCCTTAGCCGTAGCAAACTACGTGGAAGAAACCTTTTCGACCGGTGGAATCGGAGTTTACGGTACTTTTACCCATGTGGACACGCGAAGCTCTCGTGTTATTTGGAAAAATAACGGATCGAACACCGTGAGCAGTACCGGGGCCTCCAAAGGTTATTGGCGTGAATTTCAGAACGGCGCCGATCCCGGCGGCGGGGGAGAAGGCGGGGGCGGAGAGTCCGGAGCGATTGATGTTACGATCCGTAGATTTACGGTAGTCTTTAAGCGTCCCAACGGGAAAACGTATACCGCAACCTACTTTCCTTCCTATTGCAATGGATGGTGGTATTTTAACGATAGTGAGTTTTATCGTTGTGATGAAATCCTTGGAAATTATCAGCAGTATTTTAAAGCTGGCTATTGGGCGCATATTACGCACATACAAAATATATCGGCGTCGAATGTACATTTAACAGGAGGTTCGGATGGTTAGTACTTTTACGAATTTGGACTATCAAGTGGGTAAGTATTTTAAAGTAAGAGAATTTCAGTCAAAAGATGGATATCCTACCGTTTTAATCGATGATAATTTAGTCGATCTGTTGGATCAAATCCGAGAATATTTTGGAAAACCTGTGGTCATTACTTCGGGATATCGCACGAAGTCGCATAATGCGGCAGTTGGAGGTGTATCAAATTCTCAGCATACGCTTGGAAAAGCCGCAGATATACAGGTAACCGGAGTTCCCCCAGCCGCAGTGCAGACCTATGTCTATGACCATAGTAAATATACGGTTGGAACGTATACGACGTTTACTCATGCAGATACTCGAACAACCGTAAAGTTATTCCGTGGAAATACGGAATTTGTTCGGGCCAATTATGAAAAATATAAAGCCGAAGAAATTAAGGAGGAAACAGAAATGGCAGAAAAAAGATACCAGAAATTAGAAGAAATTCCTGATTACGCAAAAGAAATTATTGAAGATTTGATCAAATCTGATATAATTAAAGGTACAGGAGAAGGTTTGAATTTGACAGAAGATATGCTCCGTGTGATTGTTATTTGCTATCGCATGGCTCTTACGAACGCAAATAACATTTATCAGCTTGCGAAAAATTTAGGAGGTGAAACCAAATGACGGTATATGAAGCGTTAGACATTGTAAGTCAGGGCTTCGCGGATTCGGATGAAGGATTGACCGCAGTCAAAACGATTGCAGATTACAACAAAGAATTAGAAGGCAAAATTGTTACGTTGGATGAAGCGTTAGCTTCCGCTCATGCAGAAAAAGATGATGCTTTAAATTCTTATAATGATTTAAAAAGACGCTATGTAGAAAGGTTTATGAACGGAGAATCTACCGTAAACTCGGACGCTACCGTATTAGACGAGGAAGAAACTGCTCATAGTGCAGAAGAACTTACTTATGACGATGTCTTTGTGACGGAAGAAGATTAAGAGGTGTGAAAATGGCAACAAAACCAAAAAATGTGAAATTAGCAAAAAACGGTGTAGATATCTTAAATGCGATTCGTAATGACGCTTCTCTTTCCTTTCAGGAAAGAGTTCCTGTAGCAACGCAGGAAGATATTAAGACTTACGGTTCTGCGGTTCTCAATTTCCCGGGACTGGCAAATGAATTCCTCGATGCCCTGGTAAACCGTATTGGTAAGGTGATCCTTACTTCGAGGTTATACAAGAATCCGTTTGCGATGTTGAAAAAGGGTATGCTTGATTATGGAGAAACCATTGAAGAAGTATACACTTCTCTTGCTAAGGCAAAGATTTATGATCCGCAGACAGCGGAAACGGAGTTCATGAAACGTGAAATTCCAGATGTAAAGTCTATTTTCCATAAGCTGGACTATCAGAACTTCTTTAAAACGACGATTCAGAGAAGAGATCTGGAAAGAGCGTTCCTTTCAGAGGACGGCGTTTACAATCTGGTAAGTGATATCATTTCCAGCCTTTACTCTGGAATGGAATATGACGAATTTATTACCATGAAGCAGTTGATTGTAGAATATGCAAAGAAAGGCTTATTCTATGAAGTGGAAATTCCGGCGGTTACCGCGGACAATATGAAGTCAATCATTTCTACCGTAAAGGGTTACAGTAATAAGCTGACCTTTATGAGCACTCAGTACAACGCGATGGGAGTTCCGACCTATACGGACCGCAGTTCACAGATTATCTTCATCGACGCAGAATTTGATGCAATGATGGATGTCGAAGTATTGGCTTCCGCATTTAATATGGATAAAGCAGAGTTCATGGGAAGACGAATTCTGATTGATAACTTTGGTGAGCTTACCGGAGCAAAACTGCTTCTGTGTGACGAAAGCTTTTTCCAGATCTATGACGTACTTCTTCAGTTTGAAGATGTTCGCAACCCGGAAGGACTGTACTGGAACTATTTCCTTCATAAGTGGACGGTATTTTCTGTTTCTCGTTTTGCAAATGCGATTCTGTTTACTGTTCCAGATAATGAGATTACAGGAATTACACTGAATCCATCTAACAGTGTCATTCAGAGATCTCAGTTGCCAAAAGATGTGACCATCAATGCGACAATCAAGTCCACGGGCACGGTAGATGATACCCTTGAGTGGGAAATGACCGGAAATGAATCTACCGAAACAACCATGACGGTTGTAAATAATACTCAGGTTCGAGTACATGTTTCTGCAAATGAAAAGATTCCAAACACGTTTAACATTACTGCAAAATCGAAGTATTTTCCAGTTAGCCAGACGGCTACCATTTCGACGAGGGAAAATGCTTAACTCTACTCCTTTCCTTTTACTATATGATAGCCTGCCGTTTCTTGGCAGGCTATCGCTGAATTGGAGGTAAGAATATGATTCGTCCTTTAATTGGCCCATCGACAACGGTTCGTGTATGTCAGTCGATTCCGTTAGATAATACCTATACGGACACGATTTTGTTTACGTCAAAATCTGCACAGGAAAGCTATTTTGCATCGAAAACGAAAAAGACGTATAGCGGTTTAACCTATCAGCGGCTGGCATCGAATAGTTCTACGTGGGCAATCTTTCTGGAAGACGTAGCAGATTATTTCTATGATTGTAACTATCTATGTTTTCAGAATGGAGGGTTTGGTAATAAGTGGCTTTATGCCTTTATTTCCGATATTTTGTATATCAACGAAAATTGCACGGCAATTACTTTTGAAATTGATGTCATGCAAACATGGCTTTTCGATTTTGAAATTAAAAAATCCTTTATCGAGCGGATGCATGTTTCGGATGATACTATCTCACGAAATGTGGTGGAAGAAGATCTGAACTTCATGCAACGGTATGAGTATTATAAGGTGGAAAATTCCGGATTATTTGAACCTGTCACTCGCGCTACACCGGGTGAATTTGATAATAATTTAGATTACAGATCATTAATTTTGGTTACCACCTCAGAAGATATTGATGATGAAGATGAAGTAAAAGAGGGTCAATTAATCCAAAACACCTATCAAGGATTAAAATATATTGGCTTCGATTTGGAACAAGATGGAGTTAAAAATTGCAACGCCTGGTTAAAGCGAATGAATGAAGGTGGAAAGGCTGGGGCGATTAGCAGTATCTCCATGGTTCCATGGAAAGGGGTTACTGTTACTCCGGCAGATCATGGGAAATATGAGGTAACTGCTATTTCCGGTACCGCGGTTGTTGATGAAAAAGAATACGATATCAACTATTCCACTCTCGATGATGATTATGTGCCGAAAAACAATAAGCTGTTCTGCTGGCCTTATCATTTCTTCAGTATTACCACGCTCGACGGTCAAAGTTACGATTATAAATATGAGGATATCATAGAAAGCGATCCTACTCCGGGAGCAACGAAGATGAAGTTTAAATTTAAGTTTGCTTTCGGCGCAGATCCTACCTATTTTATGTATCCTTCCTACTATATGAAGTGCAATAATAACTATGATTACGGAATCAAACTTTCTGGTTTTCCGAAATGCAATTGGAACTTTGGTGTATGGGAGAACTACTATGCACAGCAAGATACCAATATTACCTTGAGTATGTTAGCTTCGGCATTAGGTTCGGCAAACCAAGCAGCAAGCGGTGTGATGAACTCTTCGGGAGGTTCCAAGGGTTCCTTAGCTGCAAGCGCGGGAATGTCTATTGCACAGGCTGGTATGGGAGCCTTACAGGCCGGCCTTTCTACTTTCGGCGGATTATCCGTAGTCAAAAGTCAGCCAGATCAAAGCAAAGGTGCAAATAATGTCGGCGGTGTGAATTACAACATGGAAATAATGGATTTTTGGATTATTCATAAAAGACTGCATTGGGGTTATGTTGTAAAAATTGATGATTACTTCACCAAGTTTGGATACCGTGTCAATAGTACCGGCGTCCCAAACTTGCACACTCGAAAATATTGGAATTACCTGAAGTTAGATCAGCCATCGGTGACCGGAAACATGCCTGTAGGAGATATGCGAATGATCAAGCAGATTTTATCTAACGGGATCACGTTCTGGCATACCACAGATGTTGGAAATTATGATCTAAATAATAATGAAGGAGTGTTAGGACATTGAAAAACCGAGGATTGCCTTTAGAATGGTCGGATAAAACCATTCTGCGAATGAAAAACGCGATATTTCACGATTATTACAATCGGATTCGAAATATCGCCTTATCGCGTTATGAATGGAGAGATCTTCCGGACGATATGAATGAAAGATATATCGAATGGTTGCTATTTTACAATGGCAAGTGTGTCTTCTTCTACGATGAAATTCTGGAAAAATATCTCTCACTGCAGTGTACCACAACCGGCGAGATGGACTTTTACAATCTGCCGAAAAAGGTTACCGCATATAGTACCAATGTAAATTATACCTACAAAGAATTAGATATGAAAAACTGTGCTCTGTGTTTTAATAACTTGAGCTGGTTACCTGATGAACCGACGGCTTATCTCTTTGCGCAGAAATTGACCAGCATTGAAATGAATATTCTGTCTAACGTTGAATTGCAGAAGTTCGCACTGATTGTCAAAACACCAGAGAAAAAGAAACTTACCTATAAGAATCTGATGCAGAAATTCTTTGGTTATCAACCGTTTATTATGACATCCGAAGGAACACCAATTGACAACATTGAAATTTTGAATCAAAATATTCCATATATCGCAGATAAGTTGCAGATCCAAAAGATTAATACATGGAAAGAAATGTTATCTGCCTTTGGTATCGTTACCCCCGCTTCGGAAAAGACGGAACGCCTTGTTTCGAATGAAGTAACCGCTGGGTTAGGATATTCCGAAATGGCCCAGAATGTAGGTCTTGTGTCACGGCGCCAAGCGGTAGAACATTTCAATGAACTCTTTGGTACGAACGTATCCGTAGACTTTCGTTCCAACCTTTACGCAGATATTCTCGGAGAAAATACACAGGGTTATACTTATAATACCTATCAGGATAATCCAGAAGATGATACTTTCTCTACGCAAAGAATTGCACGACAGTCTAAGGGGGGTGAGCAGTAGTGAGTAGCACAACAACTATGGTGCGCTGGTATTGCGAATATTTATATAACCAAGTAATTAATGACAATACCAAACCCCCAAATAATTGGGTCACGGATGTAAATACCATCATCCCCGCCGTATGGGAAAAGATCTTCTATGATTTTCCCATCTGGGAAGAATCCTATCGTCCTACCCTCTGTCAAAAGATTTTACGACATTATTACTTCCGGGAAATTGGTGAAGAAACTGTTGAATTTTGGAAACTACGTTTACAGCAAACCCTCGGCGAGATCATGCCGTACTATATTCAACTGTGGGAAACAACACAAGTAAAATATGAAAAACTTTGGACAAGAAACTACATTGAAAAATATCTCGGAAATGAAAATCGTACCGAAGACAAGACATCAAACGAATCAAGCGACTATCATGACACTGCGACAACTTCTGATACAGCAAATACGTTAACTGATTTTACCGACGATGCCAAGACCAATATCAAACAGACGGGAAAAACACATGACAAAGGTACCAGAACTTATTCCGAAACGGTAAAAGATGTGGCATCCAACACCCCGATGAATCAGTTAACATGGAACGATCTGGAAAATAATCTATATGCCACCTCAACAGATTTTCGTTCCACCTCGGGAAATGAGAACACAACGAATGACGGTACCTCAGAAAATACAACGGATCAAACCTATAACGATACTTCAAACACAAAAGTTGATTCTACTTATGATCGTCATTTTACCGATGAAAATAGCCGTGATACGGACTATACTCATAACGTCAAGGGTAAAACGAATACGGATTATATTCGTGAAATCACCGGTTGGGACGGTGTAAACCCGAACGATCTTATTTTAAAGTGGAGAGAAACCCTTTTAAATATTGATGTAATGATTATTGAGGAGCTGGAAGATTGCTTCCTCGGTGTATATTATTAGGAGGTAACCATGAGATATTTAAACCCACTTCGCTATATCCACTATCATACACAGTTAGCCATTCCGACTATCTATGATGATTCTCTCTCGTTTTACGAGATCATGAACAAGACGAATCTGCACTTCAATGAAGTGATCAATGACATGAATGAGAATTATGAGATCATTGATAAAGCGTTTCAAGAGGTTCTTGAACAGACCAACAAATGGATGGAAGAAGCGAAAGCGCAAGCAGATCGGGCAGAACAGGAAGCGAATAAATCGCAAGCGTCCGCAGAAGCTTCCCAACAGGCGGCAGAAGATGCCCGAAATCAGGCAAACCGTGCCAGCTCGGAAGCAGATCGCGCAAAGAGCGAAGCGGATGCCGCCGCCGCTTCTGCCGTAGAAGCACAGAATCAGGCAGAAAGAGCATCCTCAGAAGCGGATCGCGCCCACACCGAAGCAGAAAACGCAAAAGCTCAGGCTCAAACCGCGGCAAACTCCGCACAGGAATCCGCAACGTCTGCGGCCGCATCCGCCGGTAGCGCATCGGAAAGTGCCGATTCTGCTACCGCTTCACAGAATAGTGCAAACGCTTCTGCCGCTTCTGCTACCGAGTCGAAAAACAGTGCAGATGCTTCCGCCGCTTCTGCTACCGAATCGAAAAATAGTGCAGTCGCTTCTGCCGCTTCTGCTACGGCTTCCCAGAACAGTGCGGTTGCTTCTGCAAACTCTGCTTCTCAGGCGGCTCAGTCCGCTACCGATGCGGCAAACTCCGCAAAAGAAGCCGCAGATACTCTGGATGAAGCAAAGGAAACCTTTGTGAAAAAAGCAGGCGATACCATGTCGGGTAAACTTACCATCTCTTATGGAGGTCTTTCTGTCGATGGCTCCGCTGGTGTAACGGGAGACTTTAACACAGGCAGGTTACAAGTTGGTACCCCTTCCGAAAAGGGAAATTCCTATTTATATGGTGACCTTAAGCTGAGCGGTATTTTGACTATGTCCCTTGGTGGGAATAGCGCCCTTGCATTTTCTGACCTTACCGAAGGATTGAAACTTTATGCCCCATTATCGTTTGTAAATCCAGAAAATATTTCCAATGTGGCAAATCCTCAAGAAGCTCTCGATGCTGTAAATAAGCAGACATTAGATAGTGAGGTAAGATCAATTAATGCTTCACTTACTCAAGTAAATGAAAAGATTACCTCTCTTACTTCGAGAATGGATACTGCGGAGAGCAATATTAAGACGAATACATCTAATATTACGTCGCTTACTTCGAGAGTAGATAAGACAGAAACGGATATTACTTCCCTTACGTCTCGTGTGACTACGAATGAGTCGAATATCAGTTCCATTAACACTGAGATTTCGAATATTAAGCAGGACATTACTACCGTGGAAGGTGACTATGTTAAGAAAGCTGGCGATACCATGACCGGCAATCTGACTATGGGTCTGAATCAAATCGTAATGGATACCGGTCATATTGCGGCTGGAAATAATACGCTTCTCTTTGAAGGTTATCCGGAAATTGATGTTGACGGTGCAAAGATTTCTATGGTTGCTGATCCCGTGGATGTGAAGGATGCCGCAAACAAGGAATACGTTGATAATGCTGTTGCTGGGGTAAAACCTACTGGGGATTATCTGCCACTCGCTGGTGGTACAATGACCGGCGATATCAATATGGGAGTAAATAATTCCGTTCGATTCGGTGCGGCGAATTATGCCCTCTATCAGAATAAAGATACTGGACATTTGGTTCTTACGGGTAACTCCAAAACTGACATTGTGGAAATGAACAATATTGGTACGCTTCAGTTTGGAAATGAAACAACAATCCAAAATGTGAAAACTCCTACAAATAACAGAGATGCCGCGCCGAAATCATATGTTGATGGCCAGATCGCAATTGCTAAAAATGATGTACAAGAACAGATGCAAGGCTATTTGCCGCTCACTGGTGGAAGACTGTCAGGTAATCTGTTAATGGCTACAGGAAGTCAAATTGATTTTGAAGAAGGTGCACATTTAGCATATGCTACAGATTTCGGTTTTGGTGTACAGACAAATGGAGGTTCTGTTGGAATCGTTTCAAATAACATTATTCATACGGACACCCCGATCGCTCTTAATAGTAAATTAATTACTTATTCCATTAACGATGTTTCGGTCGTACCGGGCACTACTGTTAAACAGTATAATTGTGATGGAACAGGCTTTCAGCAGATGAGATTTTCTGGATTCCAGAACGTAAAATTTGCTTCTTCTCTGTTGGTAGATGAAGACCCGGTTGAAGATTTACAAGTTGCTACCAAGAGATATGTAGACCAACATTCTCGGGGCGGGGGTGAAAGAACTACTATAAGATCCGGTTGTTTTGATTTTGTTATTACACCAATTAATGAACAATTATTTAGTTGTGACTGTTATATGTTTAAACCATTCACTATAGATGCGAGGATACCTAATAATAAGTATCAAAGTAGCGAAACTTTAACGCATAAATTAGATGAATATTTACTTAATAATAATTTAAGTATTTATAATGCTAATCAATATCTTATTAATGTAAGTGGTTTTGATACTTTAGGTCATAAAATTGTAGCATTTAATACAGCAAGATTTAAACCTACTGAAATAGAATTTATTACTTCTGCTTCAAACTTTATGGAAGGGGAATACTCGTTTAGTTGGACTGCGGAGGTTGGTTTCATATGCAACGCAACTTTAGTTAAAAATTAATAAAAAGGGGAGTAAATCCCCTTTTATTAATTTATTAATAAAAGGTGCAGGATCAACTTCTTCTAATTCTACGTAAGAAATTTGAATTTCGAATTGTTCTTGCATAATTGATTACCTCCGAAAAGGGTGAATAATTCAC
>ENA-UONU01001719-UONU01001719.1-human-gut-metagenome-genome-assembly--contig:-CS51-NODE-1719-length-14878-cov-4.403157_pt1 | contig 14878 bp, 14 predicted proteins | sample MGYA00242462_ERZ724009 | MGnify/ENA metagenome assembly ERZ724009 | reverse complement strand
TTTCCAGCATAGTTAGGATAAAAACCGCAGCTATCCGGCGATGTACTCTCTTTTTATCTGTAAGCATGGCGGGATCGCCGGGCAAACCTTGCCAAAAAACCTTGACCCTGGAGCATATGTTTTCTATACTTATGATAAGTGGCAGAAAATGGGAAAAGATTCAGGAGGAAAAGGAATGATCAAGCGGGAAGATATGCTGGAGCTGACCAGGAGGATGACGCCTGCCAGATCGTCTGTAGGAAGGATCGCAGGAGCCTATTTTGATGGTGACGGCTATGTGGAGGGGAGCTTTAACACGAATTTTTTAAAGCTGTCCCAGTCAGAACGGACCAAAAATCTGGCTATGGCTAAAAGCATTATTTTTTCAAAGACAAATGAGCAGTTAAAAGACCTGAAGATTCCATCCCAAGCCAGAAGGCCGGGAGGGATCTGGCAGCTGTTAAATGCCATCAAGGAATCAGAAATGAAGGACGATGGGTATTTGGATCTGTTTTATGAGGTTTTGGGAGAAACCTTTCAGCCCGGCTACCCATATGCCTGTTTCCTGTTTCACGGGCGTTATGATGTTCCTGTTAAGGGAACAGACCGGGAATGGCTGGAGGGATCGGAGGAGGTATATGAATATCTGATCTGCGGAGTCAGCCCTCTTGCAGGGGAATATGAACCTGGTCTGCCGGAATTTGGATTTTTGTATCCGGCATTCAGGGACCGCAGTACAGACTGGGATGTGTTCAATCTATTTGAGGCAAGGCCAGAGCGGCCACACCGGGAATTGACCGATTGGCTGATGAAGGGGTGAAAAAATGAAGGCAGTGGTGTACAAGAGAAAAGGAATGGTAGTTTTAGAGGAAAGGCCTGTGCCTGTGATACAGGAGCCGGGGGATGTGATCCTGAAAGTGACTCTGACGACCATATGTTCCAGCGATATCCACATTAAACACGGGGCAGTGCCGAGAGCTGTGGAGGACACGATTTTAGGCCATGAATTTGTGGGGGTGGTAGAGGAAATCGGGCCGGAAGTAAAAAAATTCAAAAAGGGAGACCGGGTGGCGGTGAACGTGGAGACCTTCTGCGGAGACTGTTATTTTTGCCGGAGGGGTTATGTGAACAACTGTACCCACAAGGACGGGGGCTGGGCTTTGGGCTGCCGTATTGACGGGGGGCAGGCAGAGTATGTGAGGATCCCATTTGGGGATAATGGGCTTACGAAGATACCAGATGATGTGACAGATGAGGAAGCCCTTTTTACAGGTGATCTGCTGTCGACGGGATATTGGGGCGCTTCATTGGCTCAGATCCGCCCGGCAGATACGGTGGCAGTGATCGGGGCCGGTCCCGCTGGGCTGTGCACCATGATGTGTGCCGCCCTTTACGGCCCAAGCCAGGTGATCGCCATTGATACTTGCGAGGACCGGCTTCTCTTAGCGAAGAAACAGGGATTAGCAAGCTGCACGGTCAACCCTGGGAAAGAGGATCCGGAGGAAGTGGTGAAAGGATTTACAGAGGGGAGGGGAGCAGACGCTGTGATCGAGGCGGCAGGCGGAAAGGACACCTTTCAGATGGCATGGAAGCTTGCCCGTCCCAATGGGATAGTTTGTGTGGAGGCCATGTATGAGGAGCCCCAGATCCTTCCCCTTCCGGATATGTATGGAAAAAATCTGATCTTTAAGACAGGGGGAGTGGATGCTTCCAACTGCGGTGAGATCATGAAGCTGATCCAGGCAGGGAAGCTTTCCGCCTCCTGCCTGATCACCCATCGGACCAATTTTGATGGGATCATGGAAGCATATGATGTATTTGAAAATAAAAAGGATCATGTGATAAAATATGCCATTCGGCCATAAGGGGGTTGGTCACATTGAAGAAGGCGAATACGGATATGATCGAGGGAGGCGTTGCCAGCTCTATTTTTTGGTTTGCCGTTCCTTTACTTGCCGGAAATTTCTTCCAGCAACTGTATAACACAGTGGATTCCTATGTGGTGGGAAATTATGTGGATACCAATGCCCTGGCGGCGGTTGGGGCTTCTTCCTCCATCATTAACATGCTGGTAGGATTTTTCATGGGAATGTCTATTGGGGCAGGGGTAGTGATCTCCCAGTATTTTGGGGCCAGGGAAAGGGAGCAGATGAGACAGGCGGTTCACTGCGCCATTGCCCTGACCGGTGTTTTGAGCCTGCTCTTTACCGCTCTCGGCTTAGCTTTTACAAGGCCCCTGCTTCAGGCGGTAGGAGTACCGGGGGAGGTTCTTCCCCATGCCGCTCTCTATCTTCTCATCTATTTTGGGGGAATTACCTTTTCCCTGTTTTACAATATCGGTTCCGGAATCCTGAGAGCTGTGGGAGATTCAAGAAATCCACTGATTTATCTCGCTGTGGCCAGCATCATTAACATTGTTCTGGATTTTCTGTTTGTATGTGGGTTTAACATGGGCATCGCCGGCGTTGCCATTGCCACCGTCATTGCCCAGGCAGTCAGTTCCTTTATGGTCATGTGCAAGCTGATCCGGAGCCGGGAGGATTACCGGGTGGAGATTAAGAAAGTCCGGTTCCACAAAAAAATGCTTCGCCGGATCATTGCCCTGGGCCTTCCGGCAGCCTGCCAGCAGAGCATCACATCTTTTTCTAATGTGATCGTTCAGTCCTATATCAATCATTTTGGCGCCGTGGCAATGGCAGGCTACTCAGCGACTATTCGGATCGACAGCTTTCTCCAGCTTCCCCTGCAAAGCTTCAATATGGCGATCACTACGTTTGTAGGTCAGAATATCGGGGCGAGGAAGGGGATGAGGGTGAAACGCGGGATCCTGGCAGCCTGGCTGATGAGTTCCCTTATTATCATAGCAGGCTCCGCAGGCCTCTATGCAGGCTCCGGTTTTATGGTCGCTCTTTTTACATCGGATACCCAGGTCATTGAGACAGGAAGCCGGATGCTGCGTATTTTTGCCCTTGGTTACATATCGATGCCGGTAATACAGATTTTAAATGGAGCCCTCAGGGGAGCCGGATTGTCAAAGATTCCCATGTTTTTTATGCTGGGAAGCTTTGTTGTCCTTCGCCAGATCTATTTGATGGTAACTGTGCCTCTGACCCACAGCCTGTGGCTGGTCATGGCCGGCTGGCCCATTACCTGGGTAATCTGCGCTATTGGAATGTTCCTTTATTATCTAAAAGCGGACTGGCTTCCCAAGGAGGCGTTCGGCCAGGGAGATTAGCTGGTACAAAGCTGTGGATAGTACACAAAGGATCGTGATGGATGCAATAACCATGGTCATGGCAAAGGTCTGGGAGCCATAGGTGATGAGGTAGCCCAGGCCGGCTTTTGCGCTGAGAAATTCTCCGATGATGACCCCCACCAGGCACAGGCCGATATTTACCTTCATGCTGTTTATAAGGAGCGGGAGAGAGCCGGGGAGAAGGACTTTGAGAAGAATATCTTTTCCATTTCCTCCCAGAGAGCGGATCAAAAGGGCCTGTTCTGCATCCATCTGGGAAAATCCTGTGTACAGTGTAAGGATCGATCCGAAAACAGCCACGGACACAGCGGCCGTGACGACGGTTCCCATATGGTTTCCCAGCCACACGATGAGCAGGGGAGCCAGAGCGGATTTTGGCAGGCTGTTTAGAAGGACCAAAAATGGTTCGCATATCTGGGCAAAGCTGGGAAGGGACCACAAAAGCAAGGCAAAGGCCAGGCTCAGAAGCGTACAGACCCCAAAGCTTACAAGGGTTTCCCAGAGAGTGACCCCCGTGTGGAGAAAGATACTTTTGTCAGCAGTCATTTCTCTCAGGCAGGCAAATACCATGGAGGGAGAGCTGAACAGGAAGGAATCAATATAGCCCATCCGGGCAGACAGCTCCCAGATGGCCAGAAATAAAACAGTGATCATGATGCGGCAGACAGCTACCTGACGGCGGCGCTGCCGCTCTTTTGACAGATAGGAGGCCTGGGCAGGAGAAGGGGAGCAGGCAAAAAGAGGTTTAAGGGGTTTCATCCATCTTCAGCTCCTTCCATACTAGATTGAAATAGTGGGAAAACAGAGGGCTGTTGCGCCGTTTGAGGGGGCAGGAGCCCTCTTCCTCAAATTCAATGGGAATGATGGCCTTGACTGTGCCGGGGCGGGGAGACAATACCAGGATCCGATCCGCCACGCTGATTGCTTCGGAGAGATCGTGGGTCACTAAAACCGCTGTTTTTCCTGTCTTTCGCAGGATGGAGCTAATATCGTCGCAGACAGCCAGACGGGTCTGGTAATCCAAAGCGGAAAATGGTTCGTCCAACAAAAGAAGATCAGGCTGTAAGGCCAGGGTACGGATCAGGGCGGCTCTCTGGCGCATTCCGCCGGACAGCTCCCAGGGCTTGGCGTGTTCAAAGCCCTCCAGTCCATAGGATTTCATCATTTCCTTTAATTGGAGCTTAGACTCCGGGGTCAGCTTTTTTTGGATCTCAAGTCCCAGGGAAATATTGGAAAAAATGTCCCTCCAGGGAAAGAGACAGTCTTTTTGCAGCATATACCCTACTGCGTCTTTGGAGGTATTTAAGGGCATGCCGTCCAAAAGGATCTCTCCTTCCTCAGGTTCAGCCAGGCCACAGAGGAGAGACAGTAAAGTGGATTTTCCGCATCCGGAGGGGCCTACAATGGCCAGAAATTCTCCGGGCAGCACGAAAAAGGATATATGAGAAAGGGCCAGCGTCTCACCATCGAAGGAATGGTAAGAATAGCTGACCCTTCGTGCTTCCAGTTTAGGGATCATGGAGAAGCTCCTTTCTCAATAGAAACAGATTTCTTGCTCTATCATATGCAGAAAGGAGAGGGAAAGTTCTGGATTGCTGCTAATAGCTCCATCCTACAGGGGTAGGACGGGCTTTGTCAAAAATTTCAGAGGCGTCGAACAGATCGGTCAGCCTCTTTTGGGCTGGATCTGTCTGTATCACATCTTGGTACAGGCGGTAGCCGTCCAGGTTCCTTCTGGCCATGCGCAGGTGATCCGTTCCCATCTGGATCCAGCTTGGTTTGCTGGCATCTACATTGCAGAAGTACCGAAAGCCTTTGGACTTTAGGTAGGTAAACCGTGGATTATCCCCACTGTAAGGCCGCCATCCCCCTATATCATTTCCGTAAGGATAGAGGATAATATCCGTAGGTCCGATGAGGGATTCCACTTCTGCCTCCCATTTGTCCGTATCTGTGATGAAGCGTTCATCGGAGATGGCAAATCCTCCTTCTGGGGTATCCCCCAGCCCAAGGTGGAGGTGTCCCCAGCTGTGGGAGGCCATTTCCCATCCCTGTTCCCGGAGAGCCTGGGCAACCGCGGCCGCCTTCTCCCGCTCAGCCTCATAGTCAGGGTTCCCTGCATAGGAGGAAGCGGTGCGGTAGCCCAGGATCCCTTCATAGCCGGTAAAGGCTAAGATAGCTCTGGCTCCGCGGTAGGAGAAGTCAGGATGCTCCTCAATGAAATCATTTAAGAGGGGAACCAGATCGTAGGAGCCGGTGGATACCGTTCCATCCTCCATAACCATCTCACAGGTTGGCTTTCCATCCTCGCCGATGATGATGCGGCTAGCAAAACCGTCTCCATCCATATAGGGATAATAGCAGACATCGTCCTGGGACATGACAAAGGGCTTTTTTCCTTCCGGGAGCAGGATATTCCCCTTCACAAACCGTGGATTTCCGTTTTCATCTGTCTCCTCATAAGCCACGTCCCGGATGCGCACCAGCACATATCCCTTCTGGTACATCTGCTCCAGTATGGCCAGAAATTCATCCTTCGTGGTCATGACGGAGTTATAATTCTGGCTGTCGCTGTCTCCGTCAAAGGCTTTGGCGGTGTCCATGATAAGAGAATGGAAAAAAATGTGGGTCACAGAGTCAATATCCGCAGGAACCAGGGCCGCCTTCTCATTTTCATAGCGTTCCAGTGTTTCTGTGATCCGGCTGTCAGCCAGGTCAAGGCCGCTGTTATGGATCAGCTCTGCCGCTCTGTCATAATCGTATCCCTTGGCCAGGTAATCGGCCTGGGCGAGGAGACGGGAAATATCGTCCTGGGCCATGGTTTCCTGCTCTGCTTCTTCGGAAGGCGGCAAGACATTTTCATCAGAGGAAACTGGCTTTCCGCCTGCCTCGATCCATGGCTTTGCGCCAGGTTTTTTGTTTAATACAAAACGGGATAGGGCAAAAATGCCGCCTCCCGCCAGCACCGTAACTGCTAATAACACACAAAGAGTAGGAAGATGGCGGGACAATGCCTGTCTGCGTCTTCGCATCTGTCTGCGTCTATAATCAAATCTGCTCATGAAAATTCTCCTGTAATCTGAAATTGGGATGTTCGCCGTTTGCAAAAGAGAGGTTCTCGCTGCTGCGCGGAGTATGGAGATTTCCTCTCTGCCGCTCGGATCAAATGGGCGCGGTATCATATACGCCTCTGGCGATATTATACCATAGCTTCCCACAACTTGGTACTGGGAAATTTTTTGTTCACATTCCGTTCCTTCCGTGGTATAGTAAAGAGGATAGCGGCGGGAGATTTGCTGCTCGCCGGTTTGCCGGCGAACAGTAACGAAAATGTTTTCGCTGCAGGACAACATAAATCCAAGGAGGAACATGTTATGTCAGAAATGGTAAAGGATACAAACTGTGCATATTGTATGCAGGGAGAGCTGGTGGCAAAGTTTGCATATCCCGTATGTGAGATGGAGACAGGATTTCTTTACGTATTTAAGGAGCAGAGCAAGAAGGGAAGGGTGATCTTAGCCCACAAGAAGCATGTCAGCGAGCTGATCGACCTGACCGATGAGGAGAGGAACGCTTACTTTGCAGAAGTAGCGAAGGTTGCCAGAGCGGTCCACAAGGTATTCCACCCGGATAAGGTAAATTACGGCGCTTACGGCGATACAGGCCATCATCTTCATTTTCATATCGTACCAAAGTATGAGGGCGGAGAGGAATGGGGAGGAACCTTTGAGATGAACAGCGGAAGAACCATTCTTACGGATGAAGAATATGAGAAAATGGCAGAGGATTTAAGACAGGCTTTAAAAGAGGTATAGGAAGTTTTCCATTTACAGAACAGGTATAAGGAGGCTGTCCGCCGCCATACAATTAGCAGGAGAGAGGTTTCATGGAGGAAACAATGAAACGGATAACTGCGATGGTGTGTGTATTGGCGGCAGCCTCCTGTTTTTTTACAGTTTCGGCAAAGGCGATGGAGCCGGATCTTGCCATCCCGACAGGGGCTATCGTATGGGAACAGCCGGCTTCTTCCCCGGCTGTCACTATTTCCGCTCCCAGTGCTGTGCTGATGGAGGCTTCCACCGGACAGGTGATTTACGAGAAAAACGGGGACGAGAAACGCAGTCCTGCCAGCGTCACCAAGGTCATGACCCTTCTTTTGATTTTTGACGCCCTGGAAGCAGGGAAGATCCAGATGAGCGATCAGGTGGTTACAAGTGCCTATGCGAAATCCATGGGCGGTTCCCAGGTTTTTTTGGAAGAGGGGGAGAAGCAGACCGTGGAGACCCTGATTAAATGTATTGTCATTGCCTCAGGAAATGATGCCTCCGTGGCCATGGCCGAGTATGTGGCTGGAAGCGAGGAGGAATTTGTGCGGCAGATGAATGAGAGGGCTAAAGGGCTTGGCATGGAGAATACTCATTTTGTAGACTGCTGCGGCCTTACAGAGTCCGGCGATCACTATACCACTGCCAGGGATATTGCTCTTATGAGCCGGGAATTGATCAACCGCTATCCGAAGATCCATGATTACTCTACGATCTGGATGGAAAATATTACCCATGTGACAAAACAGGGAACGAAAGAATTTGGGCTCTCCAACACCAACAAATTATTGAAAATGGGTACTGATTTTACGGTGACAGGACTCAAGACAGGATCTACCTCCCTTGCAAAATACTGCCTGTCGGCAACTGCGCAAAAGGATGGGGTGCGGCTCATAGCAGCTATTATGGCAGCTCCTGACTTTAAGACAAGATTTGCTGATGCCCGGACGCTTTTGGGATACGGATATGCCAATTGCCGGCTCTATGAAGATAAGGAAGGGCTTCCCCTTCCGCAGATGGCGGTAACCGGCGGGATCAGGACAGAGACATCTCTGGCTTATGAGGGCACATTTTCCTATCTGAGCCTGAATGGTGAGGATCTTGGAGCGATTGAAAAACAGCTGGTCTTGGAGGAGTCCATGGAAGCGCCTGTTGTTCCGGGACAGAAGGCCGGCGTATTGGAATACCGTCTGGGTGGAAAGAAACTGGGGCAGGTTAATGTGATCACAAAGGAATGTGTGGAGAAGGCTGGATATAAGGATTATTTGCGGCAGCTGCTTCAGACATGGCGCATGTAGCAGGCAGCCTCTTTTGATCTGGAATACACCTGGAAGAATTTGTCAAGGAAAATTAAGGAAAAATTGAAAGAAACAATTGATACAGCGGATCGATTGAAAAAACCAATTAGACAATTGGAAGCCTTGTGCTAAACTAAAAATGGCCTGCGCCCAGGCGCATATATGATAAAATTAGGATCAATTCAAAAGAAGGATCCAATTGGGATCCTATTATAGGAGATAGAGATGGAACAGCTTATTTATAGGGAAAGAAAACATACCAATTCTACAAAATGGGACAGCTGCAAAGAAAAGTTTGGAAAAGAGGATCTTCTTGCCATGTGGGTGGCGGATATGGATTTTGAGGCCCCATCCTGCGTTAAGAAAGCCCTTGGGGAGTATGTGGATTTTGGCGTATTCGGCTATTACCAGCCGGAGCAGGGGTATCAGGAAGCGTTCCTTCGATGGGAAAAGAAATACCATGGTTATGAGGTAAAACAGGAGTGGATGCGGTTTGCCCCCGGGGTAGTTCCAGCAGTAAACTGGCTGTTGCATATCCTGACAAAGGAGGAGGACACGGTTCTTATCATGCCGCCTGTCTATTATCCATTCAAAGAGGCGATCCAGAACAATGGGAGAAGGGTGGCAGAAAGCCCTCTGGTTCGAGGGGAACGGGGCTATTCCATCGACTTTCAGGACTTTGAGAGAAAGATTACAGAGGAACAGGTAAAGGCCTTTATCTTCTGTTCTCCTCACAATCCGGTGGGAAGAGTGTGGAAACCGGAGGAGATCCGCCGTGTATTAGATATTTGTAAACAGCATCAGGTTTATGTGATCTCCGATGAGATCCATCAGGATATTGTTATGAGCGGCTATCATCATACCCCATCGGCCCTGGTGGGGAGTTATGATGATATTCTGGTAACCCTGACCGCAGCCACGAAGACATTTAACCTGGCTGCCTGCCAGAACTCTATTGTGATCCTGCCTGACAAAGATCTGAGGAGAAGGTACGACGACTATCTTAACCGGCTGCGCATTAAAGGGGGAAATGCCTTTGGATATGTGGCGGTGCAGAGCGCTTACGAAGGCGGACGCCCATGGCTTGAGGAGCTTTTAAATATGGTGGAGGGCAATTATCATTGCCTTAGAAATGCCCTTGAAAAAGAGCTTCCCCATGTCTGGATCTCAGATCTGGAGGGAACATACCTTATGTGGATCGATCTGGGCGCTTATGTGAAGCCAGAGGAAATGGAGCAGGTGATCTGCCATGAGTGCGGCATTGCAGTGGATTACGGAAGCTGGTTCGGCGAAGGAGAGAATGCTTCCTGTATCCGTGTGAACCTGGCTACCTCCAGGGAGAATATAGAGGAGGCCGCAAGGAGGCTGATCCAGGTATTGAAGAAATAGTAACCGTTCAGCCAACCATCTTTTTGTCCGCTTTAGACGGACAGGAAGCATCGGGCTGTGGGAGAAAGGTATAACAATGGAAGACATCAGGATAAACGATCTGTCCTTTGCCTATGAGGGTGGGGAAAAGCTTGTCTTAAAGGATATTAATGCCCGGATCGAAGCCGGGGAGTTTATCTGTATCCTGGGCCAGTCCGGCTGTGGAAAGAGTACGCTTTTGCGCCTTTTAGCCGGACTTGAACGGCCCTCATCCGGGGAGATCCTTATAGGAGAACGGCCGTTAAAGGGGGCCAGCCTGGATCGGGGAGTCGTATTTCAGGACTATGGCCTGTTTCCCTGGATGACAGCCGGGGAAAATATTATGCTGGCCTTGAGACAGCGTTTTCCAAAGAAGTCCAAGCAGGAGCTGAAAAAGACAGCGGTGGATATGCTGGTTCAGGTGGGACTGGGGGAGGAGGTATATAAAAAACTCCCCAAGGAGCTGTCGGGAGGAATGAAGCAGCGCTGTGCCATTGCCCAGGCCTTCAGCATGGATCCCCCCATCCTGCTTATGGATGAGCCTTTTGGCGCCTTAGATGCTGTGACCAGGGCCAGGCTTCAGGACCTGGTGCTGAAGCTTTGGGCTCAGGACAGTCCCAGAAAGACCGTGTTTTTTGTAACTCACGATGTGGACGAGGCTATGCTTTTGGCAAACAGGATTTTAGTTTTGGGACAGTCCCCCAGCAATATTATCTATCAGTGCCGGATTCCGGAGGAGGAGCGTCCTACCAGAGAGAATCAGTTTGAGAATCCAAAGATGCTGAAGCTTCGGACGGAGCTGATCCTACAGATCAACCAGGACGTAGCAAGACATATTTGATCTTAAATCGGAATTTGAGTTTCCGCACTTTTATGATTCAGGGCAGCTATCGTCTTTGGAAGAACAGGAATGTGCGTCCAAAGGCGCTGCATATACAAAAAGGAAAAGGAGAAGTATCATGAGAAAAAAGATGATTGCCGCTATTGTGACAGCAGCCATGGCATGCAGCCTTGCGGCATGCGGCTCAGGACAGAAGGCACAGGAGACCACCGCTGCGCAGACTACCGCGGCCGAAAGCACAGAGGCAGAAACCACTGAGGCTGAGGAAAAGGCATCTGAGACAGAGGCCAAGAGCAGTGAGGAGACAAAGGCAGAAGCTTCTGCTGACCATGCGCCGGAACAGAGCACAGTAAAATGGAACTGCGGAACAAGCGGAAATGTGCTGCTGACCATTGCAGAGGAAAAGGGCTATCTGGAAGATGAGGGTATCACCATTGAATATGTACAGGCAAATGCCAATGCAGATGCAATGGCTCTGTTAGCCACCGGAAAGGTAGACGTGGTATCTAACTCCGGAACCAGCAATCCGCTGCAGCAGATTGCATCCGGTGTGGATCTGACTATTTTCGGCGGACATATGGTAGAGGGATGTATGCCAGTTGTGGCAAAGCCGGGAACAGAGTGGAAGGGGATTGAATCCTTCGTAGGCCAGAAGGTGGCTGTCAACCCAAGCTATTTTGCTTTCACCGGAGCCGTTATGGATCTGGGATATGATAATCCTCTGGAAGTAGTGGAGTGGGAGGTTTATTCTGATTACAACGACGCTTTAGCCGCTGTTGTCCGCGGGGATGTAGCATTTGCTCTTATGGGAACCGGACAGAACCTGGCAGTGCAGGAGATGGCAAAGAATGGCGAGATCGAAATCGTCAGCTATCAGAGCGAGGTAATGGAAAATTATTCCTGCTGCCGTATGGAGGCACAGACCAAGTGGGTAAATGAGAACCCCAACACCGTAAAGGCAATCATCCGCGCCCTGCTGCGTGCTCAGTCCTACTATGAGAACAATAAGGAAGAGGCTGTTAAGCTTCATGCAGCTAAGATCGAGGCAACAGAAGAATACGTTGCGGCTTACATGATGGATGATGAGCATTACTTTGTAAGTGTGGATCCTCTGAAAAATTCCGTTGTCCGCGCATGGGATATTCTGGATAAGACAGGTTTCTTAGATGCAAAGGCAAAGGAGATCGACATCAACGATCATATCAACACCACACTGTATGAGGAGGCTCTTGCTGAGGCAGCTGAGGCTTACGGAAGCGAAGATCCTGAGTTTTACGAGAACATGAAGACATTCTTTGAGGAGAATGACAAATAGGAAACAAAGTCTGTAAAAGGCTGTGGGAGAGGAAGATATGGCTAAGATAGGTAGGTTTATAAAAAAATACTGGATCACATTCTGTATTTTTCTGGGACTGGCTCTGCTCTATGTGTTTGTCACGGAAAAAGGGCTGGCTAATCCCTATCTGTTCCCACCGGTGGAGGATATTGAGGAAGCCTTTGTCAGCAGCAGGGGAATGATGCTTGGAAATATGCTGGCTTCCTTTAAGCTATTGATCCCATCGGTGCTCCTTTCCCTTATGGCGGCTCTTCTTTTGGGGACGGCAATGGGAATGAATGCCCGTCTGCGGGAGATCCTCCATCCGGTGATCTATGCATTCAGCGTGATCCCCTCTATTTTGCTGTCTCCCTTTGTGCTTTTGTTAGCGCCAACTCTGTTTTCGGCATCGGTGTTCCTTATTACCTACAACATTGTGTGGGCTACCCTGTTTGCTACGATTACAGGGATTATGACCATCGATAAGCGGTATCTGGACAAGGCGGCCACGCTGGAGTTAAAAGGGGTAAAGCGGCTGTTGAAGGTGATCCTTCCAGCCGCCAGCCCTTCCATTCTGGCAGGGTTTGTCAACTCCCTCAGAAGCTCCTTTGTGATGCTGGTATTTGCCGAGATGTACGGAGCCGGAGAGGGAATGGGGTATTTTGTAAAAAAGTATGCTGAGTTGGGGATTTTTGCCAACACATGGGTCGGATTTGTGTTTATGGTCATTATTTTGGTGATTGTGATGCAGATCTTTGAGATGGTGAAAAAGCGTTTGCTGCGCTGGACCATCGACTAAAAAACAGATGGGTTTTTCGCTTTTAGGGAAAAATCCGTTGTTACCAGTTCCTCATAGGGAACACGCTTCTTTAATTCACCAGCTTCCTCCAGGATATTTTGGAGCAGGTCAAAGCTTTCTTTCTGAAAGACTGTGTCCTCCTTCCAGGTATCCTGTTTTTTATACCTTTCTACAATGCGTGTCAGCTGTTCAAGAGAGGTTTCCTTAAACTGAGGTTGAATGACCTGGGCAATCTCCTGGGCAGAGTGGGAATTTACATAGTCAAGCCCACGCTGGACTGCATTGGTAAATCCCTGGATCACCTGGGGATTTTGGGCTAAAAATTCTTTTCTGGCACAGTAGGCCGTATAGGGAACGTAGCCGGATTCTTCTCCAAGGGAGGCAGCTACCCACCCCTTACCCTCCTGTTCCAGGGTGGTGGCGTATGGTTCAAATTCAACGGTATAATCCGCGTCGCTTCCGGAAAAGGCGGCGGCAGTCAGGCCAAATTGGATGCTCTGGTCGATGGTCAGATCCTTTTGAGGATCCAGACCGTGCTTTTTCAGAATATATTCAAAGACCATCTGGGGCATGCCGCCTTTACGTCCGCCTAATACTTTTTTCCCTTTTAAACCTTCCCAGGTGAAATCCGGCTCCGCTTCCCGGCCTACCAGGAAATTGCCTGCCCGCTGGGTCAGCTGGGCAAATGTGACGGCAGGGTCGTCAGAGCCCTCCTGATACACATAAATAGACGACTCGGATCCCATAAAGCCAATCTGTGCATCACCTGAGATCAGGGAGGCCATGACCTTATCAGCTCCGCCTGCGTTTACCAAGGTCAGGTCAATGCCCTCCTCCTCAAAGTATCCAAGCTCAATGGCTGCATACTGGGGAGCATAGAAGATGGAGTGAGCCACTTCGTTTAGGACCAGGGGAACCGAAGATGAGGAGCCGGGTGTTTTTTCGGAGCATCCGCCGGTCAGGAGAGAAAGCATCACAGCGATGGCAGCAGCGGCAAAAGGGATTCTTTTCTTTTTCATTAAAACCTCCTGAAATAGGGATCACCGCCAGAGGCCGGGAAGCATATCCCATTGCCCTTTGGCGGTATTGTCTTTTCTATAGTGTATTGCCCCGAAAAGGAAATGGTGAATCCAATCTGAATTGAAAGACTGATAGAAAAATGCAGAAATGCGAGGGGACGCCTGGTTGCGCGGGGCTTCTGTTTTTGGTAGAATAGGTCTTGCATGCGGAATGAAAGAAATACAGGAGAGTATGGCGATGGATTACAGAATGATTGTGTTAGATTTAGACGGAACGCTGACAAACCGGGATAAGATCATTACGCCCAGGACAAAGAGTGCGCTTATGAGGGCCCAGGAAAAAGGCTACATTGTAGTGCTGGCCTCCGGACGGCCAACAGCCGGGGTAGAGCCTTTAGCAAGAGAATTGGAATTAGAGCGGTTTGGAAGCTATATCCTGTCCTACAACGGGGGAATGATCACAAACTGTGGAACTGGCGAGATCGTGTTCTCCTCCCTGATCCCCAGGGAGGCAAATAAAAAGATTATTGGCCTGGCCCGTGAACACAGGGTGGACATCCTGACTTATGAGGGGGAGGAGATCATTACCAATAACCGGGAGTGTCCTTATGCCCAGATCGAATCAAGGATCAACCATCTGCCTCTGCGCCAGGTAGAGGATATGGAACAGTACATGGATTTTGCAGTTCCCAAGTTTCTTATGCTGGAAGATGGGGACTATATGGTGACGGTGGAGCCCAAGGTGAAGGCAGCTATGGGACGGGATTTTTCTGTGTATCGGTCAGAACCATATTTTTTGGAGATCATGCCAAAGGGCATTGACAAGGCATTATCCCTGGCACGGCTTCTGGAGAAGATCGGCCTTACAAAAGACCAGATGATCGCCTGCGGCGACGGATATAACGATCTGACGATGATCCAATATGCAGGATTGGGAGTGGCTATGGAGAATGCGGTCCTTCCGGTGAAAAATGGGGCGGATTATATTACATCCTCCAACGACGAGGATGGAGTGGGGCTGGTAGTGGAAAAATTTATGCTTTCTTAATATTCATGTATGGACTTTCAAACTTTAATATGTTAAAATGGTTAAGTATAGGAAATGTTTTCCTATACCTGTGATCATAATAGACTGCGGTT
>ENA-UONU01001713-UONU01001713.1-human-gut-metagenome-genome-assembly--contig:-CS51-NODE-1713-length-14919-cov-4.590823_pt1 | contig 14919 bp, 14 predicted proteins | sample MGYA00242462_ERZ724009 | MGnify/ENA metagenome assembly ERZ724009 | reverse complement strand
TGGGATATGTATAAAATAAATTTTCATGAGTTTTTGTTTTGAAATCTCCTTATATCTGTACATATTGCACAATTTAGTTGTCTTATTTTCAATATTTTTACTATGGACTAAAACTTTTTTAGATAGTATAATTATTTTAAAGAAATAATTAAATAAATTTTCGCCAATATGTATATCCTGGGGATAGGCCCAGAGTCTCTACCAACTACCTTAAGAGTTGACTACATATCTTATGTAGCCAGCTCTTTTTTTGTTATATAAAACCATTTATTAACAACATTTCTTTCATTGGTAGCATTATCCTATATCATTCATGCAGACTCTATTCCCCATTGGCAAAAAGTAAGGAGGCAACCGAATAATGAAGATTGTAGGGCAGCAAGTAAAACGTGTGGACGCATACGGAAAAGTAACAGGCGAAGCCAAGTATACGGCAGATCTGGAACCCAGGGACATTCTGCACGGAAGAGTGATCCATTCTACGATCGCCAACGGTCTTGTAAAAAGCTTTGACCTTGAGGAAGCGCTGAAAGTACCTGGAGTTGTAAAGATCGTCACCTGTTTTGACGTTCCTGACTGTCCGTTTCCTACTGCGGGACATCCCTGGAGCGTTGAGACGAAGCATCAGGATATTTGCGACCGAAAGATCTTAAACCAGAGAGTCCGTCTTTACGGCGACGACATCGCTGCCGTTATAGCAGAGGATGAGGTGGCAGCAGCCAGAGCCGCCCGCCTGGTGAAGGTAGAATACGAGGAATATAAGCCCATCGTTACCGTAGAGGCAGCCATGGCAGAAGGAGCCACTCCCCTTCACCCGGATCTTCGCAAGGACAATGTGATCGTCCACTCCCATATGACCATGGGAGATCCTGATTTTACATACCAGGATGGGTTAAAAAAAGCTCAGGAACTTTATTCTTCTGAGGATATTGTAGCTTTAGAGGAGGAGTACGATACTCCCAGGATCTCCCACTGCCATATTGAGCTTCCTGTATCCTGGGCCTATGTGGACGTAAACGGCAAAGTGACCATCGTGTCCTCCACCCAGATCCCCCACATTGTAAGGCGCTGCACCTCTCAGGCCCTGGGGATCCCCATTGGACAGGTGCGCATCATCAAGCCATATATCGGAGGCGGCTTTGGAAATAAGCAGGATGTACTCTACGAGCCCTTAAACGCCTTTTTGACCATGTCCGTAGGCGGAAGGCCGGTCCGTCTGGAGATCAGCCGCGAGGAAACCATCTCCGGAACCCGTACCCGCCATGCCATCAAGGGCAAATGTAAGGCTGTAGTCACAAAAGATGGGCGGGTTCTGGCAAGAAAGCTGGAGGCTTATGCTAATAACGGCGCTTATGCTTCCCATGGCCACGCCATCTGTGCCAACTGCGGCAATGTATTTAAGGATCTGTACCGTGATGAATTGGGAACCGAGGTTGACTGCTACACGGTGTACACCTCCTCCCCCACTGCCGGAGCCATGAGAGCCTATGGAATCCCTCAGGCTGACTGGTTTGCAGAGTGTCTTACGGATGACATGGCTGACGCTATCGGGATGGATCCCTGTGAGTTCCGCTTAAAGAATTGTATGGAGGAAGGGTTTGTGGATCCCTCTAACGGAATCACCTTCCACTCCTACGGTTTAAAAAAATGTATTGAGGAAGGAAAAAAACATATCCACTGGGATGAAAAATGGGAAGCCTACCGCCATCAGGAGGGTCCTGTGAGAAAGGGCGTTGGAATGGCAATCTTCTGCTACAAGACAGGCGTACACCCCATTTCTCTGGAGACTGCTTCCACCCGCATGATCTTAAATCAGGACGGATCGATGCAGCTTTGCATGGGCGCTACGGAGATCGGTCAGGGAGCGGATACCGTATTCTCCCAGATGGCCTCCCAGACAACGGGCATCTCCTTTGATAAGGTCTATATCGTGTCCACCCAGGACACAGATGTGACTCCTTTTGACACCGGCGCTTACGCCTCCCGTCAGACCTATGTATCCGGCATGGCCTGCAAAAAGTGCGGCGAGGAGTTCCGCCATAAGATCCTCTCCTATGCCGCTTACATGTTAAATCATGATGTGAGCGATATGTCAAAGACTGTATATGCTGATCAGGTGAAAGAGGCAGCCGACCGCTTAAGGAACGCCCTTGGCCTTGCTCCTGATGAGGAGATCCTGGAGGATATGCTGGACATTGAAAACAGCCAGATCATCGGCGCCGGCGGCGATCCCCTTCTCTTTGATGTAGCTGTGGTTGCGGATACTGCATTTTATTCCCTTGACCGCTCTGTCCACATCACAGCGGAAGTAACCAACCATTGTAAGGACAATACATTCTCCTCCGGATGCTGTTTTGTGGAGATCGAGGTAGATATGCCTCTTGGGCTTGTGACGGTAAAGGACATCATCAATGTCCATGACTCCGGCATCCTCATCAATCCAGCTACGGCAAGGGCACAGGTACACGGCGGCATGAGCATGGGACTGGGATACGGTCTGTCCGAGGAGCTTCTGGTAGACGAAAAAACAGGTAAGCCGTTAAACAATAATCTGCTGGACTACAAGATCCCTACTGCCATGGATACACCAGATCTGAACGTATCCTTTATCCAGTTAGACGATCCCACCGGCCCTTACGGAAACAAATCCCTGGGAGAGCCTCCGGCCATCCCGGTGGCCCCGGCGATCCGCAATGCCATCTTAAATGCTACCGGCGTTCATATGAATGTAACCCCTATGACCGCCCAGCGGCTGATTGAACAGTTTAAAGAAAAAGGTCTGATATAAGGAGAAGGTTATGTTTGATATTAAGTCATTTTATGAGGCAAAGGACGTGGCAGACGCCATAAGAGCCCTGAAGGAAGATCCCAATGCGCAGATCATAAGCGGAGGAACCGATGTGCTCATCCGTGTCCGCGAGGGAAAGGATGCAGGAAAATCCGTGGTATCCATCCACAATCTCGAAGAATTAAAGGGCGTAAAACTGCTGGACAACGGAGATCTGTGGATCGGAGCAGGAACTGCTTTTTCCCACATTACCAACGATCCCCTGATCCAGAAGTACATCCCCATGCTTGGGGAAGCCGTTGATACAGTAGGAGGCCCTCAGATCCGTAATACAGGAACCATCGGAGGAAATATCTGCAACGGCGCTACCTCGGCCGACTCTGCTTCCACCATGTGGACTCTGGAAGCCCTGGTTCTGTTAGAGGGGCCGGAGGGAAAGCGCACTGTCCCCATCTGTGAATTTTATACCGGCCCTGGCCGGACAGTCCGTGACCGCTGCGAGGTGTGCACCGGCTTCGTTATCAGGAAAGAAAACTTTGAGGGCTGGCACGGCCACTATGCCAAATACGGCAAGCGCAAATCCATGGAGATCGCCACTCTGGGCTGTGCTGTGAGGGTAAAGCTTGACCCGGACAGAAAACATTTTGAAGATGTGCGTCTGGGATACGGCGTAGCAGGCCCTACTCCCCTGCGCTGCCGGAAGGCTGAGGAATTGTTAAAGGGCTGTGAGACAGCTGATGAAGGGGCAATCCAGGCCTTTGCAAAGGCCGCCCTTGACGAGGTAAATCCCCGCTCCTCCTGGAGAGCTTCCAAGGAGTTCCGTCTCCAGCTCATTGAGGAGCTGGCAAAACGCGCATTATGCGAAGCAATCAAAAAAGCCGGAGGTGTCATCAATGCTTAAAATCGTACACATGAAAGTAAATGATAAAGAAGTGGAGCTGGCTGTAGACGAGAGGGAATCCCTATTGGATACCCTTCGCCAGCGCCTGGGACTCACATCGGTAAAGAAGGGCTGTGAAGTAGGCGAATGCGGCGCCTGTACGGTTCTGGTCAACGGGGAGGCCATCGACAGCTGTATCTATCTGACTATGTGGGCAGATGGAAAAAGCGTAATGACCGTTGAGGGCTTAAAGGGGCCGAACGGCGAGCTTTCCCCCATCCAGAAGGCATTTATCGAGGAGGCGGCTGTACAGTGCGGTTTCTGTACCCCTGGCCTGATCATGAGCGCTGTGGAGATCGTAGGAACAGGCAAGAAATACAACCGTGAAGAATTAAAGAAGCTGATCTCCGGTCATCTGTGCCGCTGTACCGGCTATGAAAATATCCTAAACGCCATGGAGCGTATTGTAGAGGAAGTATATCGGACCAGTCACAGGGACGAAGAAAAACAGTAAGGGGGTATCGGTTCATGGGGGTTACAAACACACACAGCAGCCAAAGCTGCAGCATTAACAATATCTATCAACTGGAAGGAAGGGTTCCTGTGGGGAAGGCCATTCCCTTTGGCCTCCAGCACATACTGGCCATGTTCGTATCGAACCTGGCTCCCATTACCATCATTGCAGGGGCTGCAAAGCCCGCTTTAAGCCAGGCTCAGATCGCTATTCTTTTGCAGAATGCCATGTTCGTGGCCGGTATCGCTACCCTGATCCAGCTGTATCCTCTGTGGAGGATCGGTTCTAAGCTTCCCATCGTCATGGGCGTCAGCTTTACCTTTGTCACGGTTCTCAGCACCGTGTCTGCCAACTACGGCTATCCGGCTGTGATCGGAGCCGTTCTCGTAGGCGGCCTTTTCGAGGGAACATTAGGACTATTGGCTAAATACTGGAGAAAGATCATCACTCCCGTGGTAGCGGCCTCCGTGGTAACAGCCATCGGATTCTCTCTTTTCACCGTAGGCGCCCGCTCCTTCGGCGGCGGCTATGCCGAGGATTTCGGTTCAGCGGAAAACCTGGCCATCGGAACCATTACCCTGGTAACCTGCCTTCTGTGGAATATTTTTGCAAAAGGATACTTAAAGCAGCTGTCTGTCCTGGCAGGCCTGATCGTGGGGTATGTGATCTCTATTTTCGCCGGGAAGGTGGATCTGAGCGTAATCCTGTCGGGAGGAGTGATCTCTTTCCCACACATCCTTCCTTTTATGCCGGAATTTCATCCGGGAGCCATCATCTCCGCCTGCATCATCTTCCTTGTGTCAGCTGCTGAGACCATCGGCGACACCTCGGCTCTGGTATCCGGCGGCCTGAACCGGGAGATCACAGGAAAAGAGATCTCCGGCTCCTTAGCCTGTGACGGCTACGCTTCCAGTATCGCGGGACTCTTTGGATGCCCTCCTGTCACCTCCTTCTCCCAGAATGTGGGGCTGGTAGCAATGACAAAGGTGGTCAACCGTTTTACCATTATGACAGGAGCCTTATGCATGATCTTAGCAGGACTTCTTCCTCCGGTGGGCAACTTCTTTGCCTCCCTTCCGGAATGTGTCCTGGGCGGATGTACCATTATGATGTTCGGTTCTATCCTCACTTCCGGCGTACAGATGATCTCCAAATGCGGATTTTCCCAGCGCAATGTGACCATTATCTCCCTGTCCTTAGCTATCGGGATCGGTTTTACCACTGCCAGCGAGATCGGAATCTGGAATATCTTCCCACAGCTGGTTCAGTCTGTATTCTCTGCCAATGTGGTAGCTGTGGTATTCGTAGTATCCATTGTTTTAAGCCTCCTGCTTCCAAAGGATATGGATATAAAAAAATTGGACGATCCAGCCGGCAGGTAAAAGGCAGAGGGATAAAAGCAGCGGGCTAATGCTCATGTTCGGTAAAGCAACACACAAACAGAAAGACGAGCAGCCCTCATTCCGTTCGATTTCAAGAAAAAATGCTCTGGCAGGATGGTATTGCCAACCCGCCGGAGCGTTTTTATTTAGCTGTGCTTATTTCATATATTCGTCACAGCTATGGTTATTGTACTGCTTTTTGATATGGACGATGATAGAGCCATCGGGCTGCTCTGCTTCATCAACAATCTGGAATTTTGTGTTCTTGCGTTCAAGCTGTACTTTATAGTGTTCCAGCTCGTCTTTTACGGCTTTTACCGCAGCAGCATAACCGAGGTCATCTTTTAGCTGAAAATGGATCGTTTGCAGATATGTCATGCTTTGATTGTTTCTGGCATATCTAATTTTTGGCGGATATATGCAGCAACTTCTTCGGCACTGATATTAAGGGAAAATGAAAATTCTTGTGCGATAATGGCTTCTACTTTTTTCAGTATTTGTGCGTCACTGGAACAAAGCCCTTTTTCATTATCCTTTGATTTTAAGTAAAGGCAGCTTGCAAGCTGCAATAGTTCACATTCATCACGCCGGGATAAAATATCTTGAAATTTGATCGTCCTTTGTTTTCTGTCATTTATCCAAGAGATCGTATGGTTTTTGACGCTTAAAATCGCCTGGTCTATATCCTCTGGCGAAAGAATAGGGCGCATTTGTTCAATCAATTTCTGGTTTTCTGCAGGTACAAAGATACAGACAGCTTCTTGATGAACAGGCTTCAGAATGTAATATTCCCGTTCACAGGTATCAAAACTGAATTTCATAGGACGAATATCTTCAATTTTACATATACCCTGATTGCCGTAGTTTACATAGTCATTTTTTCCGGGCATGAACTTCCCCCTTTCTGTTTAAATTACGTTACTTGCTGATCATAATTATACCAAAATCAGACACGATTTTTCAAAAGTGATTTTTCCCAAAAATTCTGCGTGTTCCTTTTGTGCAAAATGACAAGCGCAGTGCTGCTATATTCTGCTAAAATAATTTAGCGTAGTTTTAGATAGCTTTTCTCTGAGCTTGTATTTGTTTTATCAATATCTTTTACCTTTTTATTGATAATATCAATTGGACTATTTTTTTCATAACCTTATACTTAAATAGAATGAATAGGAAAATGCGAAATCGCTGAAAATGGGGAGTTATTATGTTTAGTTTAGGACTTGATTCCGGTTCTACCATGACAAAGGGCGTTCTATTTGACGGCAGCAATGTAATAGACTGCCATATGAGCCCTACCTCCATGAGGCCTGGTGAGATCCTGAGGGACGTATACCGCCGCCTTTACCGGGAGGATACTGGATTTGTGGTAAGCACTGGATATGGACGAGAGCTTTTAAAAGAAGCGGATGCTAAGATCACAGAAATCACCTGCCACGGAGCAGGAGCCGCATACCTGGCCCCAGGCTGCGACACGATCATCGACATCGGCGGACAGGACTGTAAGGTCATCACACTGGACCGTGACGGGCAGGTGACAGATTTTCTGATGAATGACAAATGCGCTGCCGGTACAGGAAGATTTATGGAAATGATCATGGGCCGTGTTGGCAGACATATCTCTCATCTGGATGAATTTGTAAAAGATGCCCATCCTGTGGCCATCAACAGCATGTGCGCTGTTTTTGCTGAGAGTGAGATCGTAGGGCTTCTGGCCCAGGAAACCCCGCCGGGAGATATTGTTCTGGGCTGCGTCCATTCAATCTGCCGCAGAACAGCCATTTTTGCCCAGCGTCTGGCCCCTGCCAAACCGAATATCTTTTTCTCCGGTGGGCTGGCACAGTCAGAGGTCATGCGTGATGTTCTGGGGCATTACATGAATACTACCCATATCGCGACCCATCCCCTGTCCCAGTATACAGGAGCCATTGGAGCCGCCATTTTGGGATACAACAAACTGAACAGAAGGAGAAGCTAACACTATGGAACTTAAAAAAGAATTACCTCAGATCTTTGAAGAATTTGCCGATGCGAGAAAGAACTCATTTCTTGCCATCAAAGAGCTAAAGGAGGCAGGAACCCCTGTGATCGGCGTGTTCTGCGCTTTTCTCCCAAGAGAGATCCCTCAGGCTATGGGAGCTGCTGTGGTCAGCCTGTGCTCTGTATCTGATGAAACCATCCCGGATGCAGAAAAGGAGCTTCCCAGAAATCTCTGTCCCCTGATCAAATCCAGCTACGGCTTTGCACGTACTGATAAATGTCCCTTCTTCTATTTTTCTGACCTGATCGTAGGCGAGACCACCTGTGACGGCAAAAAGAAAATGTTTGAGATGCTGGCTGATTTTAAGCCAGTCCATGTCATTGAGCTTCCCAACTGTCAGACGGAGGAAGGCATCCAGATGTACCGCCGCCAGATCATACATTTCAAGGAATTCCTTGAGGAAAAATTCGGATGCACCATCACAGAGGATGCCATCCGAAAGGAGATCCGCAACCGCAACCGCATCAATGCCGCATTGACACGGCTTCAGTATGTGATGGCCCAGGATCCTGCCCCCGCTATGGGATTAGACATTGTGACCACCGTCTACGGCACTGGTTTTAAGCTGAATATTGATACCCTGGCCGACGAGATCAATGAGGTGACGGATAAGATCGAGGCAGACTATGCTGCTGGCAAACACATCGAAAAACGGCCCAGGATCCTTGTAACCGGCTCTCCTTCCGGCGGAGCTGCCTTAAAAGTGGTCAGAGCGATCGAGGACAATGGAGGCGTTGCCGTATGCTTTGAGAACTGTTCCGGCTTAAAGCCGCTGGCTCCCATTGACGAGGAAAACCCTGACGTATATGACGCACTGGCAAGAAAATATCTGGGAATCGGCTGTTCCTGCATGAGCCCCAACCCCAGCCGCATGGAACTGTTAGACAAGCTGATCGACGACTTCCATGTAGACGGCGTGGTAGATCTGGTGCTTCAGGCATGCCATACCTACAATGTAGAAACCTCTCTGGTACGCCGGCTGGTAAAGGATAAAAAACATATCCCCTACACCGTTGTGGAGACCGATTACTCCCAGGCAGATATTGGCCAGCTGAATACCCGTATGGCCGCGTTTATCGAGATGCTGTAAAGAATACATATAGGGAGTTTCCTCGCTGGAAGCTCCCTATTATTTGCATTTTTCCTTTTTATGATTTCACCCTTTTATCTGCCAGCCTGGCCAATGCAGCGCCCCTTCCCGATCAGGGATAAGCACCACCGGATCCATTACCAAACGGCCCTGGCTGTCCAGGATATACCATTTTCCGTCAATGGTCTGCTGCCCTGTCACCATGGCTCCGTCTGATCCCAGATAGTACCAATGATCCTTATATTGATACCATGTGTCATGCACCATGTAACCGGCTCCGTCAAACCAATACCATTTGCCGCTGTCTTTATCCTGATACCAGTCATTTTTCACTGGTTCCCCAGTATTTCCCAAATAAAAACGCCATCTTCCATCCTCTTTCTGCCATCCCGACTTTTTAATAGGATCCTGCTCCTGGCCATCTCCATCTTCTTCCTTACCCCCGCTTTCGTATTCCTTGTAGAACACATCCAGATCTACCCTTCCTGAAATCCCAGGCACGATCCCCTGGCTGGTATACTGCCAGGCTGCCATATTCGGAATCGAGGGACGCTTATTTGGTTTTCCATCATTTTTTCCATAACTGGCAATCCAATAATCATACGGCAGGGACACAGGATCCAATACATGGTAATACCAGTCGGTATTACAGTAAATTCCCACCTTATAAGAACCTGTACTTTGAATTTCTTCCAAAAAGGCCTGTGCAATAGCTGTGATCCTCTCTTTTCCAAGCCTGCGCTGCTCTGACCACTCCAGATCCAGATACACCGGCAGCTCCAGGCTCCGGCCTCCTAAGAGAGCGGCCACCCGCTTTGCCTCCTGGACGGACTGGATTTCGGTCAGGGCATAGGAAAAGGCGTAAACTCCCACCTTCAGACCTGCTTCCCTGGCTTTCCTATAATTTTCCTCAAAACGGAAATCGACCCCTGTCCGGGTGATACTGCGGAGAACGCCATAGCGGCAGCCGGCTTCAGCCACCTGCGGCCAGTGGATCTTTCCTTGATAGCTGCTTACATCTAGTCCTTTTATTTCCATTCGCGACTCCCTTTTCTTTTATTATATGCAGGGTGTCCTTTTTTCCGGATGATCATGGAGCCGGTCAATCAGGCTTCCAGACTAAAATTTAAAAGATCCTGCGTGGAGCGCTTTTGATGGAATAGGAAATTGCGGAAAATTTCCTGCCAAATAAAACCGCTGAGCGTCCGTTGGCTAAACAGACACTCAGAGGTTTTATATTAGATCAATTAAATTATTTCTTGCAAAATGCACTTGGCATCCATGGATATGCTTCTTCGTTTGTGCGGTTATAACGCTCCAGCCTGCGCATTTGCTCTGCAATATGGGGCAGATCCATGCGGGCTACCAAAGTTTCGATCAGCTCTGCCCCCTCATCTGCCAGGCGTCTGCGGGTTTCCTCATCTGGGATCATAGGCGTACTCATATGATCTTCCGGTGAAGCAAAGCAGTAACCGATTGCTGCGCTCTGATAGGCCAGCCCAAAAATATCGTCAAATTCCTTACAGGTCTGAGGCTTTTGATGGAAATATCCTGTAGTCAGCGGAACATCTTCCAAACGCCCCATGATCCGATAAGCGCCCACCGTAATCGCGTGGAAACTGTCCATGCTTTTAAACAGATCCTTTGCATTTTTCAGCATCTGCATGGTCAGATCCATGTAAAGGATGGGAACTCCCGTTTCGTCAAAAAAGTCCCGTACCATAGGGCTGCAGGTCATATGGGCAGGCCCATGGAAGCTGATATAGATCTGGCGCTTAAAGCCCTGGCGCAGCAGGCTGTGGGCAATGGCGCTTAAATAATCAATTCCCTGGCGGATAGAAACCTGCACCGTACCCCGGCCCGTTGCCGTTGCCCCCGCATAAAAATAGGGCAGTCCGGTCAGCACCAGACCATTGCAGGCCTCTGCCATTTTTAGGGCATAGGCTTCACTGATGACGGTCTCACTGTCTAAGGGCATACCGCCATGCATTTCCACGGTTCCGACAGGAACAATAATTATATCATTTTCTTCTAAATATGCCTCCACCTCGCTGTTTAACATGCGGGGCAGAATACGCGTACGAAGCTCCATATACACTCTCCTTTCCATCTCAAAAGCACGCCGCTCTCTTACAGCCCAAACACGCGCTGTGCATTTCTGAAACAGATATTCTCATAGGTACTCTGTGTCAGGTTTCCGGCTGCGGCCTGTTCGTCCAGCCATTGTCCCAAGGGAAAAACCATATCTGTATGAACCATATCTGTGGCAAAGAATAACCGCTCTGAGTATGTCTCTAAGAAACCCAAGCCAAATTCCGGATCTCTCATAATCGCGCGTCCTCCGCTATTTGCACTTAAATCTCCATATAGGTTCGGATACTTTGCAAACAATTCCGGAACCCGGCCGCCTGGAAGAACCGGCCCTTCCCCCCAGCGGTTCCTCCCCTCTTTATCTATCGGTGCATCTCCACTCATTTCGATCCAGAATGCCTGGCTGTGCCCCAGAAACAAAGTATCCGGATTGCGTTTCAGGCAGTCTTCCAGCAGCGGAAGTCCCGGTTCATCTACAACACCATAGGAATACCCTATTTCAGGGCTCATATGAAAGGTGACCGGAAGGTGCAGCTTTCCTGCTGCCTCAAATAAGCTGCGAAAGAACGGATCATCCAGTCTGCGGTTGATCATCAGCTCTCCAATCCCAATGGCCCCTTTTTCCTTGCAGGCCAGCAGCCGGTCATAGATAGTCTCCTTATTTCCATCATAATCCAGATTGCACATCCATGCATAATGTTTGGGATCGGCTGACGCGATCTTATAATTTTCTTCGTTGGAGCCTATGGGCATGAAAGAAGATGTCTCTCCACTGGACATAAGCACACCTTTTTCGATCCCCAGTTCTTCTAAATGGGGCAGCATTTCTTGATAGCTGCTTACAGACATTTTATCACTTTTGGGAACAGAATGAAAACCCAAATGGAGATGCAGGTCAATTTTTCCCATAGAATCCTCCTTTCCCTCCCATATATTTACTCCTGTCCAGCCGCTTTTCTGCGGGCTGCCAGCTCCGCATACATGTTGGCAGTCTTCTCCTTGTCCAGATTAAAGATAATTCCAATGCCGATCAATTCTAAAATACAGGTGATCACCGGGATCGCATTTACCAGATAATAAATATTGTTAATGGTTTCTCCACTCTGAACCGCTCCTGCGCCGGAAACATAACCAATGGCTGCCAAGGCAGATGCAGCACCGGTGGATGCAATGGTAGAGCCGATCTTCCGGCTGAAGGTGTACAGGCTGTACATACTTCCGTCTGCACGGAAATTCATTTTCCATTCACTGTAATCCAGGCAGTCAGTAACCAATGCCCAGATCAAGATTGTAAAGGCAGTCTGCCCAATGGTTGACAGCAGTACCAAAACTGTATAGGCCAGAGGACTTTCAACCTGGAAGAACAAAATAAAAGAAGAAATCAACAGGTTATAGGTGCTCATGACCAAAATTACCGTTCTTTTTCCAAATTTTGCCACGATTTTAGGAACCAGGATGAAACAGACTGCCATTACAGGAATGGATCCCAGGCTGGCAAGGGTCATAAAGCTGGTATCCTGATAAAATTCTTTGTAAATATAGCTCTTTAGCTGGCTGTAGCCAGTAATATACAGCATACTTCCAACGGTAGCAATCATAACGCCGATCAGAGGACGGTTCTTAATTGCTGCCTTTAATACCTTGCCATAGTTAAATGGCTCTTTTTCCGAACCGCTCTGACGAACACGCTCTACCGTCAGGTTACACAGGAGCATATAAGAAATCACGCAGAGAAGTCCGAATACAACTGCAACCATAGTAAAGCGTTCCGGCAGGATATTGGAATCCTTGTCAAAGCAGACTACAGGAATAATGGACAGTGCTCCGAATCCTACTAAAGTACCTCCAATGCTCCTTGCTCTGGACAGCTTGGAACGGTCAATGGGATCTGTGGAAACCACGCTGGCCATTGCTCCAAACGGCATACTGGTTCCCGTATAGCACATGCCGTACAATACATAAGAAAATGCAACCCATGCGTGAAGGGCGACACCTTCAAGAGGAACATTGGTAAAGCAGAGAACACCGGAAAGGGCCAGAGGAATCATAAACAGCTTGACCCATGGTTTAAATTTATCACCGCTTTTTCCAATGGTCCACCGGTCCGGAAAAGATCCCATGATCGGATCATTCACAGCATCCCAGAGGCGTGCCGCCAAAAACAAACCAGCCATCCACCCCGGTGAAATTCCTAGAATATAGGTACAGAATGTCAAAAAGTATGCATCTACAAATAAATTTACAAAGCTTCCGGCCATATCTCCAAAGACATAACCAAGCTGGTCCTTTACGCCAAAAGGACGTGCAGATCGTTCATTCATCTTCGCTCCTCCTTGCTGCAGCAGAAAGCCGCATGTCAGTAATCTTCCTTTTTGATACGATGTTTCAGGCCTCATGTATCAGGGTGCTTTTAGCATACTACACCACTATTACAATTACTATTACAAATATCGCATAAAATATTGCAAATATCGCCAAGTTAAGCTATAGTATTTCCATGCACAATCACCGGGAGGAAATGAATGAAGCTGTCAGAGGTGAAAAAATATAAACAGCTGATCTCAGCCCTAAAAGGCTCTGAAATCAGCAATGAAGAACTTCAGAAAACAATGATCGCTAAAGGCGGGATTTTATCTAATATTTACCAGGAATTGGAGATGAACTCCAATACGGTAGACTGCCAGCAGGATGTAAATTACACAAAGGATAACGTACAGCTCCACAGCCATACCTTCTATGAGGTACTGTACTGCCAAAGCGGAAATGTACAATATCTGCTGGGGCCAGACCGCTATAGGGTGGGAAGGGGAGATATTGTTTTTATCCCTCCAGGGATCAGCCACCGGCCGTTATATCTGGATCGGCTGGCAGAGCCTTACTCCCGTTATGTCATATGGATCCACCCGGATTTTATAAAAACACTGACAGAGCATTTTTGTTTTCAGCCCTTGTCAGCCCCCATATTGCTGCGGACCAAAGACAGCGGATGGGAATACCTGGGAACCTATTTTCAGTCTGCATGTATGGAGGCCGCAACAAAGCAGGAGGGATACCAGGGCTGTATCCTGTCCAATGCCATTCAGCTGCTGATCCATTTAACAAGAGCCTGTTCCCACAGTAAAGCATTGGAGCCCCTCACAGAAAAACGGGAGCTGTTAGATGAGCTGATCGCATATATTGAGGATCACCTGGCAGAAAAAATAACCCTCCAATCAACGGCCTCTCATTTTTATATCAGTGAACGGAGTATTTCCCGCTTGTTCAGCGAAAAAATGGATGTGAGCTTCTACCGCTATGTGACACAGCGCCGTTTAATTGCCGCAAAGGTATTGATCATGAATGGGGAAGCCTTGGAATCAATTGGAGAACAGGTAGGATTTTTCGATTACTCCACATTTTACCGTGCATTTAAACAGGCGTTTTCCATCTCCCCCTGGCAGTTCAAAAAGCTTCATGAGCCCCAGAGGGCTCCGCTCCACCCATAATGCGGCTTATTTCTAAGGCAGCAGCAGCCTGCCATGCCCTGGATTGATTTTCTGACAGGCTCAAATCCCCTCCCAATCCTTGCAAACATCAATCCAGCCCTGGGCGGCAGAAAATTTCTCTAATTGTCCGATCGTCACCTTGACTGTGTTGTGCTCATCGCCGCCGCCAGTATACACAAGATCAAATCGTTTCAATGATATATCCAAATATACCTTTACATTTTCCTTTAATGCAAATGGACATATCCCACCTGGGATATGTCCCGTGAGCAGCTCAACCTCCTGAAACGGAATCATTTTTGCCTTAGTCTTAAATACAGCTTTGTACTTCCCATTGTCTATTTTTGCATCGCCGCTGACAGCAATGACAATAGGGGCGTCATTTACAATAAATGACATGGTTTTTGCAATCTGCGCAGGCTGACATTTCAGCAGTGCCGCAGCGTTTTCAACTGTATCGGAAACAGTCTCGTTATATAAAACCAGTCCCTCCAGACCAGCTTCTTTAAACAGTTCTCTTACGCTCTTCACTGACATATTTTTTCCTCCACTAATCATAAGCAGACCGTCCGACAGCTTTCTCCTGTTCTCTCAGTCTGCCACTTTTCTCGTTATTATACCACATTACCGTGAAGTTGGACGGGATTTTGA
>ENA-UONU01001705-UONU01001705.1-human-gut-metagenome-genome-assembly--contig:-CS51-NODE-1705-length-14959-cov-5.086957_pt1 | contig 14959 bp, 16 predicted proteins | sample MGYA00242462_ERZ724009 | MGnify/ENA metagenome assembly ERZ724009 | reverse complement strand
TAATATTTGCAGCTGGACTTAGTGCAACGGGAAAGGTTTTTTCGGTTGTAGAGACAGCAGCCATAGCATTAGCCCAGGGATGTGCTTCTTTTGTGAGCCAGAATCTGGGAGCTGGAAGATTGGAACGGATCAAATCTGGGGTCCGCCGTATTTGTTTTTTGTCTGTTGGGATAGCTGCTTTTATAGCAGTTATACTTACTTTAACCGGGAAATGGATTTTTAAGTTTTTCGTAACAGATCAGGCTATGAACTATGCAATAGGGGATTTGAAGGTGATCAGTTTTGGCCTTTTGTTCATGTATCCTATGTATTCGATTCGTCAATCGGTTCAGGCGCTGGGGAATGTGAAAATTCCTCTGCTTGCAGGACTTCTGCAATTGATGGTTCGGATACTAACCTCTTGTTGCTTGCCTGTTTATCTGGGCTATAAAGGACTTTACTTTACAGAGACGATGGCATGGCTTTCCAGCCTTTTGCTAATTGGATTTATATACCCAAGGCAGCTAAGATCCTGTAAAAAAGAGATACGATTAAAAAATAAGTATAGGAAGGAAAGTGGGGAAATAAAATGAGCGTTATTTCGTATATGAAGAGAGAGAATATTGATATGGTTCCAATCAGTGATGGTTTTTTCCGAGGTGAGATGTTAAGCGGAGCTATGGAAGGTGTGTCTACCAGCAAATGTGTGGTGAAAGAAGGACATACAGTCCAGCCGGAGCAGTATAAAGATAGGGCAGTTTCACTTTTTATCTATCAGGGAACAGGAAGAATTTATTCTGGTGATAAAACATTTGAAATTACAGAAAAGTGTTTGTTCTGCCCGGACTTTGATAATGAGGCATATACAATTCAGGCAGACACAGAAATACAATATTTAGAATTAACACAGAAGATGACAGAGGAGGATTGGAAGCATTTTGAAATGTACCATATTGTTCTCCCATGGTTCAATACAAAATCAAATTGGCACTTATATATAGAGGGCTTTAGGGCTTCTGAGTTAAAATCCTTTGCTATCCTTCATCAGTACTATGTGAGCCGGATGAGTTTAGGGGAAGTTGTTGGGCCGGGAGAGGCAAGATTAGAACCCCATACACATCCTGAATTATACCAGTGGTTTTATGGGCTTCCTGGAACAGATCCATTTATTTTTAAAGCAGAAAATGATGAGATTGAAGTTCGGGAAGGTGATTGGATCTGTATTCCTAATCATGTTCCTCATATTGTATCGCCAATGAAAACAGGGGATTACATTGATTATGTATGGTTCGAGATGGTTGTTCCCGGAAAAGAAATGTGTCCTTATTTTTACTAAAATAGGGTGTTTATGAATAGGGGATTAGACGGATTTCCTTATCCTGTAACAGTACAGTGCAGTTTGGAGTGCTCAAATGAATTGTCAGAGTTGCAGCAATTTTTAGAAGAAATAAACATGTTAGGTTTTTATGGAATAGAGCTGAATTTGGCAGATCCAAATTTAATATGTCCAGATAAATTGAAGTGTATGTTAAAAAAGAACAATTTGAAAATGACATACCTTGCTACTGGCCTATTTGGACGTTATCATGGTTTTTGTTTGGGTACAGATCAACAAGAGCTCCGGAGAAGATCGGTGCAGGGTTTTTTGCAGCAAATGAAATATGCTGAGGCCATGGAATGTGGTGTGGTTTTGGGTTATTTTAAAGGAAGCCCAGAGTTAACCAGATTGAATGGAAAAGAGAATCTGGCACAGTCATTGGCAGAGATTTTAAAAGAAAGCCCCAAAGCTGCAATTTTATTAGAGGCAACTTGTCACTATGAAACAGCTGTCATAAATACCTTATCGGAAGCATTGGATATGCTGGAAAGATTAGGAAATCCTCCATCATTATATATTTTGCCTGACACCTGCAATATGCATATTGAAGAAAGAGAACCTGAGAACGCTTTAGAATGTGCGGCAGGAAGATTTCACAATATTCATTTTTCAGACAGCAATGATTGTTTTCCTGGCTTAGGAGGGATTGATTTTAAGCGTGTCTTAAAAAAACTTGAAGATATTCATTACCACGGAACGGTATGCTTGGAAGCAGGACAGTATAAATCCGGAAGAATAGAAGATTTAAGAAAATCCGTGACTTATTTATGCAGCCTGATATAATGAAAGTGAAAAACAGCGGTATGGAACATAAATACATATGCTTCCTTTAGGAGGCGGGGGAATCATAAACCCCTCTCCTAAAGGGAGTTTTTTTACTTAATTTTCCCTATTTCCTGAACCAAATCCATTTTGAATGCCTCTATATAGCAGGTGCACCGATAAAACAAAACACATGGCGGAAGGAGGAAACAGCATGGAGCAGGATACAGCGAGCCTGGCAGCCCAGATGATACAGGGAGACATACAGGCTTTTGACCAGCTGATGGAACGATTCTATCAAAAGCTGCTGCGCATGGCATATCTTATATCCGGAAGCTATGCGGACAGCGAGGATATTGTACAGGAGACATTTGTGATATGCTGGGCTAACCGGGGACGGATCCGGGATCCCAAGCATTTTTCCAGCTGGCTTTACAAGACAATGACCAGGGAGGCCTGGCGGTACTGCAAAAAGAGCAGGAGAGAGCAGCCAATGGAAGAAGTGTTTGGAGAGCAGGAACCGGGAGGCAGTTCCCTATTGGAAGAAGTGGTGGCCCGTTCCAGAGATCAGGAGCTCTATGAGGCCATTAAAAAGCTTCCGGTTAAACAGAGAACAGCGGTAATCCTGTATTATTTCAATGAGCTGTCCACAAAGGAGGCGGCAGCTGTTATGGGCTGTCTGGAGGGAACGGTAAAATCCAGGCTGTATACGGCCAGGGAATATCTAAAAAAGGAGCTTTCCGGATCAATGGCTACATCAGGAAAGGAGGCAGCCATATGAGAAAAACCCATGAGGATGCAGAAATAGATAAAAGGATCAGAAAAAGCCTTTGGAGACAGGCAGAATCAATACAGACAGGATCATCCGATACGGAGATTATGAAAAGGGCTGTCTATAGAAGGATTGAGGAGGGATCAGGAATGAAGAAATGGAATATAAAACGTACATTCGTTACAGCGGCAGCAATCTGCGCGGCAGGGAGTATTACAGCGGTAGCAGCAGGCAGGATTGTGGGTGTATCGGGAAGCAGCAGCCATAAGGACGAGTTTTCCTACAGCCAGCTTGCGGATATGGAGGATAAGCTGGGCTATCCTACAAATGTGCCGGAAGGGTTTTCCAACGGATATACCTTTGATACCGGAGTGCCTGTTCATCAGGAAGCATCAGACGAAACTGGAAATATTGTAAAATCTGCCGAGAGTCTGGATTTTACCTATAAAAAAGAGGGTCAGCCTGAGATTTATATTTCTGTGGAAAATATAGGCCTTTTTGAGGAGGAAGGACCATATGACTAGAAATTCGATCACAGCGGGATCAGCCTTAGATACAGCAGGGATCAATATATGTTTGTGCCGCCGGATTATGAGCCTTCCGATGAGGAAAAGGCAAAGGAGGCGGCAGGAGAGCTCTATATTTCCTATGGCAGCAGTCAGGTGGAACATTCTTCCGTTCAAAGTATGATATGGGAGGAGGAAGAAAGGGTTTATATACTGACTACGATGGATAATCCGATCACAGCAGAGGAGCTGGCACATATGGCCGGAGAGGTGATCGACCGATAGACTTTAAGGGGGATCGCTTGATCATCAAAATCAGATGATTAGGCAATCCCTCCTTTTGAATTTAGGATTTATGGTTGTCTGTATCTTCCAATGAGAGGGTAGATGGGGATATTATTGATCCTCTGAACAGCAGGCTTCTATGAAGCTTTTAAATACCTGGGCAGAGGTGGGATCATTTTCCCACATCCGTTCCGGATGCCACTGGAGGGCCAGAAGGTAAGGATAATCCGGCATTTCCAGGGCTTCTGCAATTCCGTCTGGGGCAACGGCAGCCACTGTAAGACCTTCTCCAATTTTGCGGACAGCCTGATGGTGAAAGCTGTTTACAGAAATTTCCAGAGAATTTCCGGCAATGCGGTACAGGCGGCTGCCCTCCCGCACTGCGACGTGATGGGCTGCCAGCCAGCCCTCAAAGGGTTGGTTGTGGCAGACAGGAAAGCTTCGTTCTGTCTGGCTGGGGATGTCCTGGTACAGATCCCCGCCAAGAACGGTATTGATCACCTGTGCTCCCCTGCATATTCCAAGAATAGGCTTTTTTGCTTCCATGACTAGGGGAAGGAGGGCAAATTCCAACGCGTCCCGTTTGGGTGAAACCTGTCCGCAGTTGATATGGGTATCTTCTCCCAGATAGAAGGGATGGATATCCGGACCTCCGGAGAAAAGAAAACCGTCACAAAGCTGTACTACGTGGTTAAGGGATTCAGTGTCCAGGTCTAATGGAAGGAGGAGGGGAAGGCCACCTGCTGTTTTGATGGCTTTTAGATAGTCCGGGCTCATACGTATGTTTCCGTTTTCCAGATTGTGGGAAGGCGTGATTCCGATCACAGGCTGTTTCATTTCTTCTGCTCCTTTCAGCATTTTTTATATCATATTCCGTAACAGTTCTGCCATACTCCTGCTTTCATCTTTAGGCCCTTGTGGAATGGAGATCCAGAATATTCGGAGAATAATTCGGAGGATAATTCGGAGGATTAGGAAAACCTCCAGATCAGGCAGGAAATATATAAAAAGAGCCCCTTCCATCACAGGAAGGAGCCCTTTATGTAGCGCTGTAATTAACCCTCAGAGATAGCTCCGGTTGGGCAGGTAGCTGCACAAGTACCGCAGTCGATGCAGGTATCAGCGTCGATTACGTACTGGCTGTCTCCCTCAGAAATAGCGCTTACTGGGCACTCAGCTGCACAGCTTCCGCAGCTTACGCAAGAATCATTGATTACATATGCCATGATAATTTCCTCCTTAAAAGTAGTCTCTATGTTCCTCTATTTTATCTTATTATTTCTAATTATTCAAGAGGAAAATCGTTCCTGGTTCTGCGAATATTGTATAAATTTAGGAGCAATTGGAGCTTTGAACAGCAGAAGCTGATCTTTGATCCTTCATTCCCTGGAGTACGATTTTTCTCGCATCCAGGGCCTTTTGGGGATTCATGGGAGAAATATCCTTCAGAGCATAGGGAAGGCCGAGCTCTTCATATTTCCCTTTTCCCATATCATGGTAGGGAAGCACGTCCAGAGCCTTGATATTCTTCAGGGTTCCCAGATAGCGGCCCAGGCGGTAAAGATACTCTTCCCGATCCGTGAGTCCTGGGACAGCCACATGACGGATCCAAACAGGGATCTGTTTTTCTTCCAGATAGCGTGCAAAGGCAAGAACTGGCCCCTGAGGCTGTCCGCAGAGCTTTTGATGCTCTGCGGGGTCAATGTGCTTGATGTCCAGGAGAACCAGATCTGTGACCGCCATGAGCCGGTCAAACCGGCTTACAAGAACCTGTGACCGTGAGTTGAAGGTGATTCCGGAGGTATCAAGACAGGTGTGTATTCCTTTCAATTTGGCTTTTTCAAATAGTTCTGTCACAAAGTCCAGCTGCATAAGGGGCTCCCCGCCGCTGACTGTGATGCCGCCTTTCTGGTAGAAAGGGCGGGAACGGTCAAATTGTTCCAGTATGTCCTCAGCAGACATGGGAGTGCCGTTTTTTGGATCCCAGGTGTCAGGATTATGGCAGTAAAGACAGCGCATGGGACAGCCGGATAAGAAGATTACCATACGGATCCCAGGCCCGTCTACTGTGCCGAAGCTTTCAATGGAATGGACACGTCCTGTCATAAAGCTGCCTCCTTTAGATTGAACCGTGGAAGGTTCTTGAAATAACCTCATCCTGCTGTTCTTTTGTGAGCTTGTTAAAATTTACGGCGTATCCAGATACACGGACCGTCAGCTGAGGGTATTTTTCCGGGTGAGCCTGGGCATCCAACAGCGTATCCTTGCTGAATACATTCACATTCAGGTGATGTCCGCCCTCTTTGACATAACCGTCTAATAGAGTAACAAGATTATCAATCTGTGCTTCGCTTATTTTCTTCATAATCGGTTCCTTTCTTTATTTTCTATCCAGCCCATCAAAAAGGGTGTGGGATTCACAGCCGCCTCCGCAGCCATTTAATTCGATTTCCAGGTCGCCCAATACCAGGGTATCCTCCTTGCCCAGGGCTCCAGGGATAATGGAGAAGGTATTGGAGATCCCGTCCTGAGCATCCCCAAAGGGCAGTTTTGCTACAGAGGATAAGGACGCCACAGCGCCGTGGCTGTCTCTGTGGTGCATGGGGTTAGCTCCCGGGGCAAAGGGCTGTCCTGCCTTTCTGCCGTCCGGCGTGGATCCGGTATTTTTTCCGTAAACCACATTGGAGGTGATCGTCAGAATGGAGGTAGTGGGAATGCCGCCGCGGTAAGTGTGATTTCCTTTAATATCATTCATAAAAGTGTGTACCAGATCCGAGGCCAGCTGGTCAACCCGGTCATCATTATTTCCGTATTTTGGGAAATCTCCCTCTACTTCATAGTCAATGACAATGCCCTGATCGTTGCGGATGGTTCTGACCTTTGCATACTTGATGGCGGACAGGGAATCTGCTACCACCGACAGCCCGGCGATCCCTGTGGCGAACCAGCGGGTCACCTTTTTATCGTGAAGGGCCATCTGGAGGCGCTCGTAGCAGTAGCGGTCATGGCTGTAATGAATGATATTCAGCGCATTTACATAGACGCCGGCCAGCCATTTCATCATATCCTTGTATCGATCCATTACTTCATCGAAATCCAGGTATTCGCTGGTGATCGGGCGGTATTTTGGCCCCACCTGCTTTCCGCTTATCTCGTCTACTCCTCCGTTGATGGCATAGAGCAGGCATTTTGCCAAATTTGCCCTGGCGCCAAAGAACTGCATCTCCTTTCCCACCCGCATGCTGGATACACAGCAGGCAATGGCATAATCATCGCCGTGGGTGACCCGCATAAGATCGTCGTTCTCATACTGGATAGAGGAGGACTGGATGGAGGTTTTGGCACAGAACCGCTTAAATCCTTCCGGCAGCCTGGTGGACCAGAGCACTGTCAGGTTGGGCTCCGGGGCAGGGCCTAGGTTTTCCAAGGTGTGGAGATAGCGGAAGGACATTTTCGTTACCATGTGGCGTCCGTCGATGCCGACTCCGCCAATGGACTCTGTCACCCAGGTAGGATCGCCGGAGAAGAGTTCATTGTACTCAGGGGTTCTTGCAAATTTTACAAGGCGAAGCTTCATGATAAAATGGTCAACAAATTCCTGGATCTGTTTTTCCGTATATCGCCCGGATTTTAAATCCCGCTCCGCATAGATGTCTAAGAAGGTAGAGGTGCGCCCAAGAGACATAGCGGCTCCGTTCTGTTCCTTTACTGCTGCCAGGTATCCAAGGTAAGTCCACTGGATCGCTTCTTTTATATCGGCAGCTGGACGGGAAATGTCAAAGCCATAGATCCGGCCCAGCTCCTTTAGATCTTCCAAAGCCCGGATCTGTTCAGACAATTCCTCCCGCTCCCGGATCACATCTGAATACATGATGGTGCGGGTGGTATCCTTTTCCTCTTTCTTTTCCAGGATCAGGGCGTCCACGCCGTAGAGGGCTACCCGGCGGTAATCGCCGATAATGCGTCCCCGGCCGTATGCGTCAGGAAGTCCTGTGATGATATGGCTGGAACGGCAGGCCCTCATCTCCGGCGTATATGCGTCAAATACTCCTGCGTTGTGTGTCTTGCGGTGTTTGGTAAAAAAATCTATGATTTCAGGATCAACCTCGTAGCCGTTATCCTGGCAGGCCTTCACAGCCATCCGTATACCGCCGTAAGGCTGCAGGGAGCGCTTAAAGGGTTTGTCAGTCTGAAATCCTACAATGGTTTCCTTTTCTTTGTCCAGATAACCGGGGCCATGGGAGGTGATGGTAGAAATGATCCTGGTGTCCATGTCCAGTACCCCGCCGGCTTCCTGCTCCTTTTTGGAAAGCTCCATTACCTGTTCCCACAGCTTAGCCGTGTTTTCTGTGGGGCCTTCTAAGAAATCTTCCCCTCCGTCATAGGGGGTATAATTTTTTTGGATAAAATCCCGGACATTGATCTCATGCTGCCATGAGCCGCCATTAAATGTAATCCACTCTGTTCTCATGAATGTTTCCTCCTGTGAGTGTAGGTAGTGCCATCAGTAAGCAGCGGTATAGGAATCTTCCTGCTTGAGTTTGTGTATCGTGCAGCGAATCAAGCCTTTTTAGGATACCCATTTGCGCTGCAGTCATACCAGCCTTTGCCGGACAACCATAGTCTACTAAAAAATGGCCAGATAATCTGTTGCTTTTGCAACAACTATTATAAATTGAATACTGTATACAAGTCAATCAATCTTAATGAGAAGATTTATTGACAAGGTCTTGTCAAATATGGGAAAAGGTATTATTATGTAACAAGCGTAATGTGCCAGCTTTTGGTTATACTTACAGCAGAAAAATAAGGAGGACACGATAATGGAAATCAATAAAGATATGCTTATTGGCCAGTTGATCCGGGTAGATGAGTGCATCGCTCCAGTCCTGATGCGTGCCGGAATGCACTGCCTTGGCTGACCAGCATCTCAGGGAGAGTCTCTGGAAGAGGCATGTATGGTACACGGAATTGACTGTGACACACTGGTTTCACAGATCAATGAAATTCTGGCAGCGAAATAATTGCTGACAGGTGATTAGAATGAAACATAGGACAGGCGGAGGGCGTAGATGGGCCTTCGCCTGTTTTTTTGATATTGACAATTTTTCATCTCATAACTAATATATTAGTATATTATAATGATGGTTCACATAAAGGAGGAACATGCCATGAATATGACACTGCGCTGGTTTGGCGAGGGAGTGGATTCTGTGACATTAGAACAGATCCGCCAGATACCGGGAGTAAAAGGAGTCATCACTACTCTTTACGATATTCCTGCCGGAGAACCCTGGCCTATGGAGTGGATCCTTGCGATGAAGGAGCAGGCAGAGTCGAAAGGCCTTCAGGTTATGGGTATCGAGAGCGTAAACATTCACGATGCCATTAAAGTGGGGGCCCCGGAACGGGAGAAGTATATCGAAAATTATATTACAACACTGGAGCGCCTTGGACAGGCGGATATTCATGTGGTCTGCTACAATTTCATGCCTGTATTTGACTGGACCCGTTCCGACCTGGCGAAGGTACGCCCAGATGGCTCTACGGTGCTGGCTTATGACCAGAAGGAGATCGATAAGATCGATCCGGCCCATATGTTTGAGTCCATGGGTGAGAAGTCCAATGGGTTTGAGCTGCCGGGGTGGGAACCGGAGCGGATGGCACGGATCAAGGAGCTGTTTGAGATGTATGAGGGTGTGGACGAGGAGAAGCTGTTTTCCAATCTGGTTTATTTCCTCAGGGCCATTCAGCCGGTGTGTGAAAAATATGATATAAAAATGGCAATCCACCCAGACGACCCAGCCTGGCCTGTTTTTGGCCTGTCCAGGATCATTACGGGAAAAGAGAAGATCTTAAAGCTTATGAAAGCGGTGGACGCCCCCTTTAACGGCGTTACTTTATGTACCGGATCCCTCGGAAGCAATCCGGACAATGATATTCCTGACATAATCCGTTCCCTAAAGGGAAGGATCCCCTTTGCCCATGTGCGCAATCTTCAGTACAATGCACCTGGCGATTTCCAGGAGGCAGCTCATCTCTCCGCTGACGGAAGCATGGACATGTATGAGATTATGAAAGCACTTTACGATATTGGATTTGACGGTCTCATACGCCCTGATCACGGAAGAGCTATTTGGGGTGAAGTAGCTATGCCGGGATATGGGCTTTACGACCGTGCCTTGGGGGCATGTTATCTCAACGGCTTGTGGGAAGCCATTGAAAAGCAGGCCTGCAGATAGCTATGCTGGAGGGAAGCACAGAGAAACGGAAGGTGGGGGAGACGGCAAGGCAGTATGCCTACCGCCTTCTGAGAAATGAGATCATCTCCCTGGAGCTGAAACCAGGTTCTCCCTTTAATGACGGGGAGTTTGCAGGGCGTATTGGTCTGAGCCGGACGCCGGTGCGGGAGGCAGTCATACAGTTATCAGAGGAATCCAGGATCATTGAGATATTTCCCCAGAGAGGGATGAGAGTAAGCCTGATTGATATGAGTCTGGTGGAGGAAGCAAGATTCTGCCGGCTGGCGTTGGAAAAAGAAGCGGTTCGCCTGGCATGCCGCCTGATCTGCGATCATGATAAGAAGTGGATGGATGAAATCATACAGCTTCAGGAATTTTATCTGAAAGGGGATTCGCCGGAACGGTTTATGGAGCTGGATAACGAAATGCACCGCAGGCTGTTTTCCATCTGCGGCAAGGAGCTTTCGTATGAACTGTGCCAGCGTTTGTCCATTCATTACGACAGGATCCGGAGTCTTTCTGTAACTGAGGTAAAGGACTGGCAAATTCTGGACGATCATAAAAAGCTCTTTCAGGCGATTTGCTGCGGTGATGGAGAACAGGCTGCGGCGGTTATGGACGCCCATCTGAACCGATGGAGGGTCAATGAGGATGCCTTTCGGAGCAGGCATCCAGACTATTTTAAAGAATCGTAAGCGATTAAAGGCAGGACAGCTTCTGCAGCGCCTGGCTGCGAACCATGACTTCGTAATGTTCGTTGAAATAGGCCTGAGATGCGCTGTCTCCAGACAGCTTGACGCTGTATTCAGCCAGGATATTGCATACACGGGAAAATTCCAGATCGGTACATTCCTGGCGTTGAACGATCAGATAATACTGGCGCGTGCCTGGCTTTTTGTAAAGGGTGTTGACGCCGTTATATACTTCTTTTGCAGCTTTGGCTGCCTCGGTCACCCGGTCCAGGCTGTCAAAGCGGAAGATGCGGCAGCTGGATACAGCTGCCTCTTTTTTTGCAGGAGCAGCTTTCTTTTTTTCTTTTTTCTCTGCCGCTTGTTCCAATGAAGCAGGTTCCAGATAATTTAAAGCATCGCCGGCCCCTTCTAAGAGCTCTCCTGCCGTCTGTATGGTCTCAGATCCAGGGGATTCCTCAGAGAATGGGGAAAATTTGGAAAATCGTGTATCCAGTTCTTCTGGATCTTCTATTTTTGTGATCACCAGCATAACACTCTCGCCGGACAGAGGAATGGCTTCTACCATAAGGGGAATATCCTCTGCCTCAAATCCCAGTTCCTTGGAAGCCTGCTGGATCATTTCACGGAACAGCTGTCTTGCCTTTTCTGTGCCGTATGCCAGCTCCAGAAGGTTGATATTGCGCGAGCTCAGATCGACACTGTTGAGAGTGCAGCGGATTTGGTTTTCATTGATACGCTCTATTTTCATCGAATCACTTCCTGTTCTATATCAAATGCTGGATATGCCGCCACAGTTAGGTTTTTCTGTACAGCTATGGCGGTTTTGTCCATGGTGTAAAGAGGATCCAGTCTGCAGAGAGCAGACTGCCACACCTTAAATATACTACATTACGGGGCGAAATATCAATCATTTCATAAAAAAATATTTCCGGGGTGTACAGTAACCTACATTGATTTTTATAAACCCTTCGGGAAAGGAAGGATAGAAGTTATAACGACCATAGACAGGTGACAAAAAAGAGAATAGAATCCGATTATGAGATGATATTGTAACAATGACAAAGGAGGGATACATAAGGAACCCGGTTTTATTTGGAAAATACCGCCTGCTGCGTGAATTGGGAACAGGACGGTCAGGAACCGTATGGCTGGCAGTCCACCTGGGATTACAGGAATATAGGGCGATTAAATGCGTACCAAGACAGCAATTGGATCAGGAAAGTTTTCGGTCGGAGGCTCTGATCTTAAAAGAATTACATCATCCTGGAATCCCTATGATCTATGATCTGGAGGAAGATTCTGAATATTTCTATTTAATCGAAGAATATCTGGAAGGATGTTCTCTTTATACCCTGATCATCCGTCAGGGGCCTATGAAGGAAGCGGAGGCTGTGAATTATGGAATACAGCTCTGCGGACTGGTAGAATACATGCATTCTGCATGTGAAATCCCCATATTACATTTAGACTTACAACCAAATAACCTGATCCTCTGTAACGGTGTCTTAAAGCTGATTGATTTTGACCATGCCGCTGGAAGCCTGGCGGCAAATGCCAGCTCAAAACGCTATGGGACAGTGGGATGTGCGGCTCCGGAACAATATACTTCTGACCAAAAGCTGGATCAAAGAACCGACGTTTATGCCATTGGTGCGGTGCTCCGATTTATGATCACAGGAACCCTGAGAGAAGGAAAGACGGCTGCCCCTGCCCCATCAAAGGCTCTTGGGAGGATCATTGAGACATGTATGGAAACAGACATGGACAAACGGTATTCTTCTGCCAGAGAGACCGGGGAGGAGTTAGGGGGACTTTGCGCCCAAAAACAGGGATGTGGAAAAGAAAATAAGGCGATACCATCTCATATTGTGATACTCGCCGCCATGAAGCCCGGTTCGGGAGCTACTCATCTGGGGTTCGGATTGGCATCTTTTTTAAATCAGCAGGGTTATAAAGTTCTTTATGAAGAACATAATCCGTCTCAGGCTGTCCGGACACTGGCCAGCGCCAGTTCCATGAGGCCAGATCAGTTCGGGATTTACGCTATGCACGGAGGCTGTTTTAAGCCCTGGTACGGTCCGGCAGTGGATCTGGAGGAAGCGGAAGGCTTTGATGTGGTGGTGAGAGATTACGGAACACAGTGGGAGCAGGCGGCACAGGGAATGAAAGAGGAGACAGCCTGCCTGTTAGCGGCGGGCAGCGCCAGCCCTTGGGATCTCCGCTCTGTCAGCCGTTTTGGAGGCTGGCTGGAAGGAATGGGGGCTGGATTGGAGGATAAGGGCTGCTGCTTTATCCTGAAAGGCAGCCAAAAGAATTGCCGGGAAGCCCTGAGGGCTTTGGAGAAGGCAGGAAAAGGCAAGGTAAAAGGGGATTCCTTTGTATTTTTGCAGTATGAGGATCCCTTTCAGCTTCAAAAAAAGGAACGATCATTTTTTGAAGCAGTCTGGATCTCCCTTTCTGGAACGAAAGGAGATCAGAGAAGAAGTTGGTGGGGAAAATGGGATTTTTTAAGAAAAATCCGATGAAAGGAGCAAAGAAGCCTGAAAAAAATAATAGGATCATTGGGATCGCGGGGGCCGGAAGGGGAACAGGGGTGACCCATATGTGTATCCTCACAGCCAATTATATGGCCAGTGCCTTGGACAGAAGGACGGCCCTGATCCAATGGAATGATCACGGAGGATTGGAGGGATTAAGAGAGATTTGTCTGGCTGATCTAAAGCAGTGTACAGACATAGAAGCACACAAATACAAGATTTTTGGGGTAACATATTACACTCATGGCTCCCCTCAGATACTGACTGGCTGCCTGGATGGCCCTTACGAGGAAACCATTATTGACTTCGGAGAGCTGAGGCAGGAGGTGAGGGAGGACTGGCTTCGATGCAGCGTTCAGATCCTAATGGGCGCATTGTGCGAGTGGAAGCTGAAGGCATTTTTGGGACATCTGGCAGAGGACAGAGGAGGCAGAGGCCGCCGGATCTATATGGCGGCCTTTGGAAGTGAAGATATGAGAAAACAGATCGAGCGCCGCTTTCGGATCACTTTGATCCGTGTCCCATTTTCAGCAGATGCATTTTCAGTGGATCGGGGCCTGATGGAATGGTTTAACAGGATCTTGTAGAGAAAACGCAGAAGCAGGCATGGGGAAATATGTCACGAAAAACGCTCCTTGGGGATCTGCTTTTGTATGGGGGAATTGGAGGTATATAAGAAATATGGAATATGGGGATAGAAAACGGCTCCAGAGAACGTATCTGGACGGTTTGAGAAGATATAAGAATAAGGGGGTGAGGATTACGATTGACGGGGTGGAATGTCCGGAAACAGAATGGGGCAGGATTTTTGAGCTGGGTGAGGACGGAGGATTTTACATGGGGGACTATGTGGGAGCAGAGCAGGGCTGCCTGAAAGAGATCCGTTTTGATAAGGTATACCTGTGCGATCCGCCCAGAGAGAGCTGCTAAGAGCAAGATAAGAGCAAGAGAATCTCTGGACAGAAAACGCTGTCAGACAAAAGAAACAGATACATTCTGGAAAATAGATAGGGATAAACAGCAGGATCCATTTACCGCCGCTATGAGCATCGTCTCAGCCTGTGCAGCCAAAACAGGCGGATGTGGATCCTGCTGTATTTTTCCCAAAAATCGTAAGTAAATTGCTTGCAGTGTCCTCTTGATTTTGTGTTATAATAGATGCCAAAATCCAGGTATGATCCTGGTGAAAGGCAAGACACATGGTAAAACGCATGGGAGGGCGCAATGGGAAGAAGCAGAAGACGGAAAAAACAGGGAGGATGCCGGAGGGCGGCCCTGGTTTTGCTGCTGACAGCAGTACTGGCAGCAGGGGGGCTGGGGGTATGGATAGCAGGGAAGTATGTGCCGGGCAAGGAGATGGCAGATAAGAGCCGACTGTTCCATATTAAAGAAGGCCAGGTAGCCATTGTTTTGGACAATGAGCTTCAGGAAGAAAAAGGGATCTATGAGGAAGGCCAGGTATACCTTCCTATAGGCTGGGTCAATGAAGCTTTGAATGAACGGTTTTACTGGGATCCGGATGAAAAGCTCCTGATTTACGCTCTGCCGGATTCCATTGTCTATGCGGACGGGAATACCCAGGGAGAGAATGGGCCTCTTTTTAAGGTGAAGGAACAGGAAATGTATCTGTCCCTGGGCCTGATCATCAATTATACGGATATACGGACCCAGTCTTTTGCTACCAGTGAGATCAAGCGCGTCTTTATTGATACATCCTGGGAGCCCTACAGCTGTGCCCTTTTAAAGAGAGATGGGAAAATAAGGGAGAAGGGGGGAGTTAAAAGCCCGATTGTCACGGATGTGCTA
>ENA-UONU01001696-UONU01001696.1-human-gut-metagenome-genome-assembly--contig:-CS51-NODE-1696-length-15037-cov-5.058937_pt1 | contig 15037 bp, 15 predicted proteins | sample MGYA00242462_ERZ724009 | MGnify/ENA metagenome assembly ERZ724009 | reverse complement strand
TACGGCATCAGGGACGGGCTGGTGCTTGACCTGGGATGCGGTACGGGAAGCGTCACAGAAGAACTGGCCTTGGCTGGATATGATATGATCGGGGTGGATAATTCCCAGGAAATGCTTCAGATCGCCATGGATAAAAGGGATGCCTCCGGGAAAGATATCCTTTATTTGCTCCAGGATATGAGGGAATTTGAGCTTTACGGAACGGTACGGGCTGTGGTCAGCATATGCGATTCCATAAATTACCTGATGGAATATGAGGATCTGGTTCAGGTATTCCGGCTGGTCAATAACTATCTGGATCCTGGCGGGATTTTTATTTTTGATCTGAATACGCCCTATAAGTATGAAACGCTTCTTGCTGACAACACATTTGCGGAGGCCAGGGAGGAGAGCAGCTTTATATGGGAAAATTTCTATGATGAGGAAACAGGGATCAATGAGTATGACCTGACGTTGTTTATACGGGAAGGGGAGCTGTACCGCAGATATGAGGAAACCCATTTTCAAAGGGCTTATTCCCTGGAACAGGTGGTGAAGGCAGCCAGAGAAGCTGGAATGGAATGGATCGCCGCTTATGATGCCTGCACCCATGATCCGGTCCGTCCGGACAGCGAGAGGATCCATGTGATCATGGGGGAGCAGGGAAAAGCAAGGACAGATAATGGCAAGGACAAAAGCCGGTAAGGACGAAAGCCAGAGAAGACGAAAGCTGGTAAGAACGGAAGCTGGCAGGAATGAAAGATAGGAGAGAACTGTATGGCAGATTATGTAATAAGAGCAACGGCGGCAGAGGGGCAGATCCGCGCCTTTGCTGCTACCACCAGGGATTTAGTGGAGGAAGCCAGAAAAGCCCATAATACCAGTCCGGTGGCTACGGCAGCTCTTGGGCGTTTGATGACAGCTGCTGTGATGATGGGATGGGATATGAAAGGGGAGAATGACCTTCTGACCATCAAGATCCAGGGGGATGGCCCCATTGGCGGCCTGACTGTGACAGCGGATTCCCAGGGAAATGTAAAGGGATATGCATTCCATCCCGATGTAATGCTCCCGCCAAATGCAAAGGGAAAGCTGGATGTAGGCGGAGCTTTGGGCGTAGGTGTTTTGAGCATCATCAAGGATATTGGATTAAAGGAGCCCTATGTGGGACAGACAATCCTTGTGACAGGGGAGATTGCAGAGGATCTGACCTATTATTACGCAACCTCCGAACAGACCCCCTCCTCTGTAGCATTGGGAGTTCTGATGAATAAGAATAATACGGTGCGCCAGGCTGGAGGATTTATCATTCAGCTGATGCCAGGAGCCTCAGAGACTATTATCAGCAGGCTTGAGGAGAAATTAAAGGAGATTTCTTCTATTACCACTTTGCTTGATGTGGGAAATACCCCGGAGATGATCCTTGAATATATCCTTGGTGAGTTTGGACTGGAGATCGGAGGACGTCTTCCTGCTGCTTTTTGCTGTAACTGCAACAAAGAGCGGATCGAGCGGGCATTGATCAGTGTCGGAAGAAAGGATATTCAGGAAATGATCGACGACGGTAAGCCTATTGAGGTGAACTGCCATTTCTGCAATAAGAATTACAGCTTTTCTGTGGAGGAGTTAAAGGAAATGCTGGAGAAGGCCAGATAGGATAAAATAGGACAGGGCTCCTGGCAGGAAAAACAGAATGAGAGCAAACAATAAAAGCCAGTCAAAGGACTGGCTTTTATCTGTAATCATTTGAAATTCAGATATAACTTACTTCAACTTCTATCAGTGATGATATATACTTGAAAAAGGTACACTGTTGTTCATTGATTATAATTTGGTTACGTTGGTAGCCTGAGGACCCTTAGCTCCGTTTACTACGTCGAACTCAACCTCTGCGCCCTCATCTAAGGACTTGAAGCCTTCCATGTTCAGACCGGAGTAGTGTACGAATACATCGTTGCCCTGCTCGTCGGAGATGAATCCGTAACCTTTCTGGTTGTTGAACCACTTAACTGTACCTTTCATTGTGATACCTCCAAAAAATAAAAAAAGTGATATGCCATGAGTAATTTCACGGCTGACCTTAGAATATCATAAATGTTGGAATGTGTCAAACGTTTTTAGCCTTGAGTTTGTAAAGTTGAGTTGGTAAACGGCAGCTTATTTTATGCTTATTTATGTTATGGAAGAAAATTTTGTGTTATACTGGACAAAGACCATTGATCGCCGGGGAAATTTTGAAAACAAACTTAGAAAAACAGATGAAAAAAGGGAAATGGAAGGGATCAGGATGAAAGTTATCAATATATGGAAGCATTTTTATACGATTACGCACCACAGGAATCTGGTGAGGAAACATTGCTTTAAGATCGGCCTTTACTGGCAGGGGCTGACCCATGATCTTTCTAAGTACAGTCCGGAAGAATTTTGGACGGGAGCCGCTTATTATCAGGGAAACCGCAGTCCCAATGCGGCGGAGCGGGAGGCAGTGGGATACTCCAAGGCCTGGCTGCACCATAAAGGGCGCAACAAGCATCACTATGAGTATTGGATTGATATTTCCAACAACAAGGAGGAAGGATTGGTGGGGAATAAAATGCCGATCCGCTATGTGGCAGAGATGCTCTGTGACAGGATTGCCGCCTGCCAGGTGTATAAGGGTAAGGACTACACGCCGGCAGCGCCCCTGGAATACTACGAATTTACAAAAAATTATATTACGATCCATCCGGAAACCAGAAAGCTTCTTGAAACCCTTTTGTATCTTCTTAGGGATCAGGGGGAGGAAGCTGCTTTTTCCTATGTGAGAGAGCTTTTGAGACAAGGCGGTTATTAGTGGAGCGTGTTCTGTCTGCCTGGATGCATGTTCTGTCCAATCTTTGGGAAGGATAATCAGGACAGTTATATCCCTGAATGGGAAATCAGGAACAACATGCAGAAAGGCGGAATGGAATATGATGGGATTTGCGGCAGCGCTGCTTTCAGGGGCATTGATGAGTATACAGGGAGTATTTAATACCCAGGTGACAAAGCAGACCAGTGTATGGGTAGCCTCCGGCTGGGTACAGCTGACAGCATTTGCTGCCTGTGTGGCTATATGGCTGTGTACAGGCAGGGAATCGGCAGCAGGGCTCCTTCAGGTGTCTCCCCGATACCTTTTGACGGGAGGCATTCTGGGGGCATTGATCACGTATACGGTGATCCGCAGTATGGGAAGCCTGGGGCCGGCAAAGGCAGCCCTTCTCATTGTGGTGACTCAGATCATAGTCGCTTATGTGATTGAACTGTTGGGACTGTTCGGCGTTGAAAAGGCTTCTTTTGCCTGGAATAAGCTGCTGGGCGCTGTCATTGCTGTGGCGGGGATCGTTCTTTTTGAGCGATAAGAGGGATCTGGAGGAAGTTTACTGGTTCCCTTGGCAAAAATGGATGAAAAGCGGTTACAGTTAAGGGAAATTTAAGGGAAATAAGGCTTGTATTCGCAACTGCTTTCCGATAGAATAGATGGTATCAGGCTGAGGCGGTGCTCCTTACAAGGAGGGACCGTTTGAGATGAATCAGGATTCAAAAAGAGGCAGGAAAAAGGCACTTTTTTCAGCCGCAGCTGTGATCGTGTGCATGTTGGCTGCAGGCATATGCTACAGCTGTACGGGGGCGGCTTTACAGGAGGATACGTCTGTATGGCAGCTGGGATCAGGGACTGCACAGGAAGAGCTGGAAACGTGTGAGGAGCACAAGGAGCTAGGAACAGAAAACCCTGTTAGTGATACGTTGGGAGAATGGGAAGCAGAGCCAGAAGGTGCAGGTTTGGAAGAAGAAGGCTTCGGGGATGAAGGCTCAGAAGCCCCAGGATCTACGACTTCTGCGGTGTGGGTTCATGTGTGCGGCTGTGTCCGGGCCCCAGGGCTTTACAGCCTTCCGGAGGGAAGCCGGGTCTGGAACGCCATTGAGGCCGCAGGAGGGTTTTCTGAGACAGCCGCAGCGGATTGGCTGAATCTGGCTCAGCCGATAGAGGATGGTATGAAGATCGAAGTACCGGATCTGGAAAAGGCAAAGCAGAGGGAAGAACAGGGCTTGACCGCTGAGCTGACAGGAACTGGAGGCAAAGGGGCTTTGGGCGCCGGCCGGGAGAGGGGTCCTGTTTCGACGGCCAAAGTCAATCTGAATACAGCTTCCCTGGAGGAATTGATGACACTCAAGGGGATCGGGAGATCCAGGGCAGAGGACATTATCCACTACCGGGAAGCCTTTGGACGTTTTCAGTCCATTGAGGACATTATGAATGTGTCCGGGATCAAGAATGCTGCTTTTGAGAAGATCAAGGACAGTATCACAGTATAGACATTCCATGTAAGGACAGGCGGCTTGTGCAGTTTCAGAGGCCGCCCTTTCATAATTTATGCGGGGCCTGTCAGGAAGCTCTTTTTCAGGCCCCAAGGGTTAGGGGAATAGCGGCGGATAAAGGGGCTGCGGGAAATCGAATAGTAAGAGGAATGAAAAATGGCAAGAGTATTGGTTGTAGATGATGAAAAATTGATCGTAAAAGGGATCCGGTTCAGTTTGGAGCAGGACGGATTTGATGTGGACTGTGCTTACGACGGAGAGGAAGCCATTGAGATGGCGAAAAAGGCGGAGTATGATATTGTGCTTTTGGACGTAATGCTCCCTAAATTTGACGGTTTTGAGGTATGCCAGGCGATCCGGGAATTTTCGGATATGCCTATCATCATGCTCACTGCCAAGGGGGGAGATATGGATAAGATCCTGGGGCTGGAGTACGGCGCAGATGATTATCTCAGCAAGCCTTTTAATATATTGGAGGTAAAGGCAAGGATTAAAGCCATTATCCGCCGCAGTGCCAAAAATAAGCGCCAGAAGAAAGAGGAACAGAGCGCCGGGCTGATTGAGGCAGGGAACCTGAAGATGGATACGGAGAGCCGCCGTGTATTGATCGGTGACCGGGAGATCAATCTCACGGCAAAGGAATTTGACCTTTTGGAGCTGTTGGTCCGCAATCCCAACAAGGTTTACAGCCGGGAAGCTCTTTTGTCCTACGTGTGGGGAAACAAGGCCATGGACGGAGGAGATGTGCGCACGGTGGATGTCCATGTGAGACGCCTTCGGGAAAAGATCGAGCCCAGCCCCAGCGATCCCAAATATGTACATACCAAGTGGGGCGTTGGATATTATTTTCGTGTGAAAGCATAGGGAAGTGGGAGGATGGAAATGAAGCTGGAGAAGAAAGAAGAACAGAGAACAGGGCAGAAAGAAATACAGAACAGAAATCAGGATATAGACCAGAATACAGACCAAAATACAGAGCCGGGTGTGGCTCTGACGATACGAACCGTTTCCCCTTTTGACCTGGATGCAGTGACACAGGTAGAGGCGGTATGCTTTCCGGCGGCAGAGGCAGCAGGGCGGGACAGCTTTCAGGGAAGGCTGGAACATTTTCCTGACAGTTTCCTGGTAGCAGAAATGGGGGGGAAGGTTATCGGCTTTATCAATGGAGCTGTGACAAATGAGCGGACCATACGGGATGAAATGTTTGAGGACAGTTCCCTTCATGACCCTATGGGAGCATATCAGAGCGTTTTTGGTCTGGATGTACTGCCGGAGTACAGAAATCACGGGGTGGCTGCCAAGCTGATGGAAGCACTGATCCATTCTGCCAGGGATCATGGAAGAAAGGGAATGATCCTTACCTGTAAAGACCGTCTGATCCATTATTATGAAAAGTTCGGCTATGTGAACCAGGGGGTTTCAGCCTCTGTACATGGCGGCGCGGTATGGTACGATATGATATTGGAGTTTTAGCATATGAAGATCACACTTGTGACAGTAGGAAAGATCAAGGAGCGGTATCTGGAGGACGCTATCCGGGAGTATTCCAAGCGCCTGAGCCGTTATTGTAAGCTGGAGATCGTGCAGCTTGCAGATGAAAAGACACCAGATGGGGCTTCTGAAGCCCTGGAACGCCAGATTAAGGAGAGAGAGGGACAGCGCATCCTTTCCAATATCAAAGATGGGGCCTATGTCATCGCACTGGCGATTGAGGGGCAGATGCTTTCCAGCGAAGAGCTGTCAGTCAAGATCCAGAAGCTTGGGGTAAATGGAGCCGGCCATCTCATTTTTGTTATCGGCGGTTCCCTGGGGCTGTCAGAGGAAGTGATGAAGCGGGCAGATTACGCCCTGAGCTTTTCCAGGATGACTTTTCCCCATCAGCTTATGCGCGTGGTGCTGTTAGAGCAGATCTACCGAAGTTTTCGCATCGCGGCCGGGGAGCCATACCATAAGTAGCCGCAGCATTCTGGGATTTATCCTGAGACATGGAAGAAGCGGCAAATGACGGGGAAGAAATTTCGGATACAGAAAGGGGTGGGGGTGATGAAACGGAATCCCCAGGGAAGGCGTTGGCATAGGTTAGATAATACGGGAAAGCTGTTTCCACTGATCGCCAGCGAAAATCTGAGCAATGTATTCCGCATTTCTGTTCTATTAAAAGAAAATATAAAAGCCTCTTTGTTGGAGGAAGCGTTAAAACAAGTTCTGCCCCGGTTTCCCGGCTTTCAGGTGAAGCTGAAACGGGGCTTTTTTTGGTACTATTTTGAAGAAAACAGAAATGAGCCGTATGTGGAACAGGAGAGCAGCTGGCCATGCCGTTATATTGATCCCAAAAGCGGGCATCTCTATCTGTTCCGCGTCAGCTATTATGAAAAGCGGATCAATCTGGAAGTGTTCCATGCTGTTACAGATGGCATGGGGGCAGTGAATTTTTTGCGGGAACTGACGATTTGTTACCTTGACCTGAAAAATGGAAGAAAAAGGGATGCAGAAAGACAAAGAAACATAGAGGCGGGCAGTATGGAAGACAGTTATCTGGCCCAATACCGGAGGAACCTTAGGGGAAGGGGGAAGGAAAAGCATGGCACAGAGCCTTACAGCTCCCGCCCGGCCCTGTCCCTCACCGGCTCTTATATCCCCTTTGGCGGGGAGAGCGTAGTCCATGGCTATGTGAACACGGCTCAGCTGAAGCAAGTATGCAGGGGGCTGGGGGTCAGCATCACAAAATACCTTACCGCCTGCCTGATCTGGGCGATTTTTATGGAATATGGAAGAGATTACGGAAAAAATAAGCATATCGGGGTCAATCTTCCGGTGAATCTGAGAGCTTTTTTTGGTTCCACCACAGATTCCAACTTTTTTGCAGTGACAGGGATCGATTACCATTTGGCACGTTCCGGGGAGTTTCAGGATATTTTAAGGGAAGTGTGCAGGCAGATGGATGAAAAGATTGTCAAGGAAAAGCTGGAGGAAACGATTTCTTACAATGTGTCCAGAGAGAGAAAATGGTATGTGAGGATCCTTCCCTTAGTTGTAAAGTGGATGGCCCTCGGAATGATATTCCGCCGTAATGACAGGGCCCATACAATTACGCTGTCAAATATTGGACCTGTTTCTGTGGAGGAGAGCTATGAGAAAGAGATCGCCTCCTTTCAGATGATGATCGGGGTGTCCAAGCGCCAGCCAGCCAAGTGCGGAGTCTGCTCCTTTGGAGAGAAGACCGTGATCACTTTTACAAAAGTATTCCAGGACACACGGCTGGAGGAACGCTTTTTTGGAAAGCTGAGGGAGGACGGCATCGGTACAGAGCTGGAGAGCAATGGGGTGGTTTTGGAGAAGGAGGACCGCCATAGGTATCCGGTGATCCAGCATGACAGGGATCTGTGGAAGCAATGGATTCGTGTATGCTATGGCGTGCTGGCAGCCCTGGCAGTCCTTTTGGGAGTGGTGAACGCTATTTCCTATGACGGCCTATGGTGGGCGGGGATTGCCGTGCCGGCAGTGATCTTTGTGGCTTTGACCCTGCGCTATTCCATTCTGCGTCACGCCAATCTCGGCAAAGCGATTTTGATTCAGACGATCGGGATCCAGATAGTCCTTTTGATGACAGATTGGGTTTCCGGCGCCCAGGGCTGGTCAGCTAATTACGGGGTTCCGGCTTCTATTTTATTTGCGGATGCGGCTATTGTGCTTCTGATCCTGGTGAATCGTCTGAATTGGCAGAGCTATTTTATGTATCAGCTTTCTATTACGGTATTCAGCTTTATACCGCTGCTTTTATGGGCTTTGGGGCTCATTACAAGACCATTGTTCTCGATCGTTTCCATAGGGATCACGGTGGGAGTGCTGGTGTGCATGGTCTTTTTGGGGGATCGAAGGTTCAAAAAGGAGCTGATACGCAGATTTCATTTATAGGAGCTTAGGACGAGAGCAGAGAGGATAAACAGGATGAAGAAAAAAAAGATCAGTATGCGCGGAGCGCTGGTGCGGGATATGATCCAGGATATTATGGAAACCTCCCTTGGAAAGCCCATACAGACAGGGGAGTTTCGGAAAAATCCAGTGGAACCGGCCTGGATCTGTCCTGCCGGGTATGAGTATGAGATCATTTCCATGGAAGGTTTTCAGATGGAATATGTAAGGCAGGCAGGAGTCGTCACGGGAAGGGTGATCCTTCAGCTCCATGGGGGAGGATATATCGGCCCTATGAAGAACATTTATAGGAAGTTTGCCCTGCGCTACAGCAGGATCAGCTACGGGGGAGACGTTCTGACTGTGGATTACCGCGTAGCACCGGAGCATCCCTATCCGGCAGCCCTGGAGGATGCGGTTCGTGCCTACCGGTGGCTTCTTGAGGAAAAGGGAGTTCAGCCTCATCAGATTGTGGTGGCCGGGGATTCGGCCGGAGGAGGGCTGGCCCTGGCCCTTTGCCTGTATCTGAGGGATCACGGATTTTCCCTTCCGGCCGGCCTTATCCTTATGTCTCCCTGGGCGGATCTTACATGCAGCGGGGACAGCTATAATTTTAACTTTGAGAACGATCCTCTCTTTGGAAATTCCAGGGAAAGCCTTCTGTACCATTCCTCCTATATTGGGGAATCGGATCCAAAGGATCCTTATATTTCTCCTATATTTGGAACGTACCAAGGGTTTCCGCCTATGCTGATCCAGGTGGGAAGCTATGAGATGCTGCTCAGCGATAGTCTGCAGGCAGCTGATCGTGGACGCCAGGGGGGCGTGAAACTTCGATTATCTGTCTATGAAGGAATGTTCCATGTATTCCAGATGGGGATGGATCTGATACCGGAGAGCCGGGAGGCGTGGAAAGAAGCAGCGAGATTTATGGAAATTATTTACCATATTGACCAAAAACCAGTCGGGAAAAGCGTGCGAAGGGTGAAACAAAAAAGAAATTTACACAAAATCAGCAGACAAAAGGGAAAAAAGATGATATAATACTGCCATATTTTATTATACGCCAATTCGTTGGTGCGTTAAAGCACTCATGGGGAAAAGATGGCTGGGAAAGGAAGGCAGAAACGATATGATATGGGCAAACGAGGAGACCATGTCCAGGGATGAGATCCGTGGGATACAGCTGGAGCGCCTGCAGAGTACGGTAACACGGGTTTATGAGAGGGTTCCCGCTTACCGGGCCAAGATGGATCAGGCAGGCATCCGGCCAGAGCATATACGTACTCTGGAAGATCTAAAAGAACTTCCCTTTGTCACAAAGCAGGATATGAGAGATAATTATCCCTATGGCCTGTTTGCAGTGCCGAAGAAGGAGCTGAGAAGGATCCACGCCTCCAGCGGAACAACGGGAAAGCCTACGGTGGTTGGTTATACCGAGAAAGATCTGGAGGTCTGGAAAGAATGTGTGGCCCGTCTCGCTGTGGCGGGAGGAGCTTCCGATGAGGATGTGGCTCAGATCTGTTTTGGATACGGCATGTTTACAGGAGCCCTGGGGCTTCACAATGGGTTGGAGAAGATTGGGGCTGCCGTGGTTCCGTCTTCTACCGGAAATACCCAGAAGCAGCTCATGTATATGAAGGATTTCGGAACGACTCTGCTGGTAGCAACGCCCTCCTATGCCATGCGCATTGCAGAGGTAGCGCTGGAGATGGGGCTGGATCCCAAAAAGGATCTGACGGTCAGATCCCTGGTATTGGGAAGCGAGCTGATGACAGAGGCTATGAGACAGGAGTTATGGAAGGTTTGGGGGGAAGACGTAAACCTGACCCAGAATTATGGCATGAGTGAGCTTATGGGGCCTGGCGTATCCGGAGAGTGCCTTGAGTTAAACGGAATGCATATCAATGAGGATCATTTTATTGCTGAGATCATTGACCCAGCTACAGGAAAGGTGCTTCCTCCTGGAGAAAAGGGAGAGCTGGTGGTCACCTGTATTTCTAAAGAGGCTCTTCCGCTGATCCGCTACCGCACCAGGGATATTACCCGTTTGATGTATGAGCCTTGCCCATGCGGCCGTACTACAGCCAGGATGGAGAACTTATCCGGCCGCACCGATGATATGTTAAAGATCCGGGGAGTGAATGTATTCCCCAGCCAGATCGAGGAGGTTCTGATCAACACAGAGGGTATTGGCCCGAACTATGAAATTGTGGTAGACCGGAAAAACCATTCAGATATTCTCATCATCAAGGTGGAGGTAAAGGCAGAGAGCATGATGGATTCTTATGGTGCTCTGGAGCAGCTGGAGCGGACACTCAGAGAGAAGATGCATCTGATGCTTGGGTTAGATGCCAAAATACAGCTGGTATCTCCCAACACCCTGCAAAGATTTGAAGGGAAGGCAAAGCGGGTGACGGATCTGAGGAAAAAGGATCAGGCATAAGGAAAGGCTGCTTATTTTGAGATGACGGTATAGAGACGAGGATACAAAAAGGAGAGTAAGGGTTATGGCAGAAAAGAGGATATTACTTGGCAATGAAGCCATTGCAAGGGGAGCTTATGAGGCAGGGGTGAAGGTGTCTGCCGCTTATCCGGGAACGCCCAGTACAGAGATCAGCGAATCCCTGGTTCCCTATGACGAGATCTACGCAGAGTGGTCACCCAATGAAAAGGTAGCAGCGGAGGTGGCGTTAGGCGCTTCGATGGCCGGGGTCCGTTCTATGTGCGCGATGAAGCATGTAGGACTGAATGTGGCCGCTGATCCATTATATACGGCCGCTTATACCGGCGTGAGAGGCGGCATGATGATCGTAGTGGCGGATGATCCGGGGATGTACAGCTCACAGAATGAGCAGGATACGCGTATGGTAGCCAGAGCGGCTATGCTGCCTGTGGTTGAGCCTTCAGACAGCGCTGAGGCCAAGGAATTTACAAAGTATGTTTTTGATCTCAGCGAGAAATATGATACTCCCGTGATCCTGCGCACCACCACCAGGCTGTCCCATTCCCAGGGAGTGGTGGAGCTGGAGGAGCGGGCAGAACCCTTTGATATTCCCTATGAACGGGATGCGGCAAAGTATGTGATGATGCCGGGAAATGCCATTAAGCGCCATGTGGAGGTGGAGAAGCGCTTAAACCAGCTGGCTGAGGATGCCAATACCCTTCCGCTTAACCGGGCAGAGTACCGGGATCTTTCTGTGGGATTCATCACTTCCGGAATTGCCTATCAGTATGTGCGGGAGGCTATGCCGGAGGCATCTGTATTGAAGCTGGGACTGGTACATCCTCTTCCAAGGAAGCTGATTGAGGAGTTTGCTTCCAGAGTAGATAAGCTTTACATATTTGAGGAGCTGGAGCCGGTGATTGAGGAACAGGTAAAATCCTGGGGCATTGGGAAGGCTGTAGGAAAAGAGCTCTTTACCAGGCAGGGGGAGTACAGCGCTAACATGATCCGGGAGCGCGTTCTGGGAGAAAAGCCCCAGGTGGATCCGGCAGCTCAGGTTCCGGCCAGACCACCGATCCTCTGTCCTGGCTGTCCTCACAGAAGTGTTTACACAGTTCTGAATCGATTAAAGATCCATGCAGCCGGGGATATTGGCTGCTATACCTTAGGAGCGGTTCCGCCTCTCAGTGTCATTGATACAACCATCTGTATGGGATCCAGCATCAGTACCCTTCATGGAATGGAAAAGGCCAAGGGAAGGGATTATATTAAAAACTGGGTGGCTGTGATCGGCGATTCCACCTTTATGCATACGGGGATCAATTCACTGATCAATATGGTGTACAATCAATCCTGCGGTACTGTGATGATCCTCGATAATTCCACCACAGGAATGACAGGCCATCAGGATCATGCGGCCACAGGAAAAACATTAAAGGGACAGACTGTGCCGGCAGTGGATCTTTACAGACTGTGCCGGTCTTTGGGGATTGATCATGTGTATGCAGTCAATGCCTTTGACCAGAAGGAGTTAGAGCGTGTAGTGAAGGAGGAGACAGCCTGGGATGGGGTTTCCGTTATCATAGCTCAAGCGCCCTGCGCCCTTTTAAAAGGGATTTCCTTCCCAAATAAGTGCAGACCCCTTCCGGAAAAATGTAAGAAGTGCGGAGCCTGCCTGAGACCGGGCTGCCCGGCTTTGACGAAGAAGGAAGATGGAACTATTTCCATTGACGAGACCATGTGTAATGGATGCGGCTTATGCAAACAGCTGTGCAAATTCGATGCGATCGATCTGGTAAAGGCGGGTGAATAAAATGACAGTAAAGAATATTATGATCGTAGGTGTGGGCGGACAGGGAACTCTCCTTACCAGCCGCATACTGGGAAAGCTGGCTACGGAGGCCGGATATGATGTAAAATTGTCTGAGGTACATGGAATGGCTCAGAGAGGGGGAAGCGTGGTTACCTTTGTCCGATATGGAGAGCAGGTGGCAGAACCTATCGTGGAGGAGGGGCAGGCGGATGTGCTGATCGCTTTTGAGCGGCTGGAAGCTCTGCGGTATCTCCATTTTCTCAAAAAGGACGGTGTGGCCATTGTCAATGACTGGCGTATCGATCCGATCACTGTGGTCACCGGAGGCGCATCCTATCCTGAGGGGATATTAGATACAGTAAAGAAGGTGCGCCCCACGATTGTTGTGGAGGCTACGAAAGAGGCAAAGAAGATGGGAGCTCCTAAGACCTTCAATGTGATCGTTCTGGGAGCTGCGGCAAAGCATATGGGATTTCCAAAAGAGGATTGGCTGAGGGTGATCGAGACCACAGTTCCGCCAAAGACAGTGGAGATCAATAAAAAGGCATTTGAGATCGGATATGCCCTTTCCGTTTAGGTATTTTTAAAGCAGGAATCGTGGAACAGGGCGGTAAAGCGGGAGGTTATATAGGCAGATGATATGGAATGAGACAAAAGAGTGTATGAGCAGGGATGAGATGTCCAATCTCCAGAGCGCCAGACTGGTAAAGCTGGTGGATCGTGTGTATCACAGCGTGGAATACTATAGGAAAAAAATGCAGGCTGTAGGGTTGGAACCAGGGGATATACGCGGGATCGAGGATCTGGAGAAGCTTCCATTTACGACAAAAGATGATCTGAGGGACACTTATCCCTTTGGCATGTTTGCTGTTCCCAATTCACAGATTACCCGGATCCACGCATCCAGCGGAACCACAGGAAAGGCGACTGTGGTAGGCTACACCCGCAGGGATATTGAAGTGTGGAGCGAGTGCGTGGCCCGCTGCATTACAATGGCAGGCTTGGGACAAAATGATATTATCCAGGTAGCGTATGGATATGGGCTGTTTACAGGAGGATTGGGAGCTCACTACGGCGCAGAAAAAATGGGGGCGACCGTGGTTCCCATGTCCACAGGAAATACGAAAAAGCTGGTGACAATGATGGTGGATTTCGGGGCGACCGGCATTATGTGTACTCCGTCCTATCTGCTGCATATTGCGGAAACCATTGAGGAGATGGGGGTAAAGGATCAGATCAGGCTGAAAGCCTCCATCAATGGAGCGGAGCCCTGGACGGAAAAGATGCGGGGGCAGATCGAGAAGCAGCTGGGAATCCATGCCCATGATATTTACGGCCTCAGCGAGATCATGGGGCCAGGAGTGGCGGCAGACTGCTCCTTCCATCGGGGACTGCATATTCAGGAGGATCATTTCCTTCCTGAAATCGTGGATCAAAATACCCTGAAGCCTCTGAGAGATGGAATGACGGGAGAACTGGTCATTTCCACGCTGACAAAGGAGGGGCTGCCCTTAATACGTTACCGTACAAAGGATCTTACCAGTTTGGATCACGGTCCATGTGAATGTGGAAGAACCACGGCAAGAATCGCCCGGTTTACCGGACGGACAGATGATATGCTGATCATCCGGGGAGTCAATGTATTCCCATCTCAGATCGAATCCGCTCTTTTGGAAATGGGAGGGACAACTCCCCATTACCTGCTGATCGTAGACCGTGTCAATAATCTGGACACATTGGAAGTGCAGGTAGAGGTGGAGGAGAGATTCTTTTCCGATGAGATCCGGGAGCTGGAAAATCTTACCGGAAAAATTGCTCATGTGATCCAGCAGGCCATTGGATTGTCTGTAAAGGTGAAACTGGTAGAGCCGAAGAGCATTGAGCGCAGTATGGGAAAGACAAAGCATGTGATCGACCGGAGAAGCATGGAATAAAAATGTTGGAAATGGGATTCGGAGATGGCTTTTGACAGGGAATGTTCCTGGAAGAAAGGAATGGATGGCCATAGCCGGAGAGGAAAGGCAGGTTGGGTTATGTTTGTAAAACAGTTATCTGTATTTATCGAAAATAGAGAGGGCAGGCTGGAGCAGGTGACAGAGGTGCTGAAAACAGAGGGGATCAATATTTTATCCCTGAGTATGGCAGATACTACGGAATATGGTATGCTCCGCATGATCGTATCAGCTCCGGACAAGGCAAAGGATGCCCTTCGGGAAAAAGGATTCTCCGCGATGCTTACCAATGTGCTGGCTGTCAAGCTGGAGGATAAGGTAGGGGAGCTTCATAAGATGACTCATATTTTATGCAGTCAGGGTCTGAATATTGAATATATGTATGCTTTGGCTTCCGCTGACCGGAGAGCAATGATCGTAAAGGCTTCCGATGGGGAAACAGCTGCAAAAGCCGTATTGGAAGGCGGATTGATCTTATACAGCAATGAGGAAATGTGCTGGTAAAGAAAATGAGCTGAATCAGAAGCGATGCCGTAAAATACGGAAGATCAAGAAAATATCCATAAGACCCAAGTGGGATCATTTCAGCCGTGGCAG
>ENA-UONU01001687-UONU01001687.1-human-gut-metagenome-genome-assembly--contig:-CS51-NODE-1687-length-15218-cov-5.590055_pt1 | contig 15218 bp, 18 predicted proteins | sample MGYA00242462_ERZ724009 | MGnify/ENA metagenome assembly ERZ724009 | reverse complement strand
CGCAAGAGCCCAGCGAAGCGGGTCTTGTGGGGAGAGGACGAGCAAGGAAGCGAACATGATTTTCGCCGTCAGGCGGAAATGAAGCTGAGCGGACTTTGCGAGGACGAGGGGGGGCCGGGGGTGCAGGCGCTATGGACAAAAGCGCGCCCTTGGCGCTTGAAGTCCATCCGCGCCCAAACCCCGGCGATTCTTTGGTGACTTTCTAATCGTTTAGAAAGTCACCCGCCGGAGGCCTGGCAGGGCCTCAATAGGCTGCAAGGGCCCTGTCCTTGCCAACAAAGGAGTGCCGCCCTTGGCGGCACTCCTCATTTTCTATGATTGGGGCTTCACGATGAGGTTGACCAGTCTCCCGGGCACTACGATGGATTTGACCAGAGCCATGCCGTCGGTAAATTTGCGCACCTTCTCGTCCGCCTGGGCGGCGGCTACGATGGCGTCGTTGTCCGCGCCGGCGGGCACTACGATATTGGAGCGCACCTTGCCGTTGACCTGGACGGCCATCTGGATCTCGCTGGCCACGGTCTTGGACTCGTCGTACTCCGGCCAGCTCTGCTGGCAGGCAAAGCCCATCTGGGCGTAGAAGCCCAGCATCTCCCACAGCTCCTCGGCGATGTGGGGAGCGAAGGGGGAGAGCATCACCAGCAGGGCCTTCATGTCCCCCTTGGTGCAGCCGTTTTTCTGGAACTCGCCCACCAGGGTCATCATGGCGGCGATGGCGGTGTTGAACTTCATGCTCTCGATGTCGTCGGCCACCTTCTTGATGCACTTGTGGATGGACGCCTCGTTGGCAGGGGTGTACGCCAGGCTGTCCGAGCAGCTTTCGGCCAGGTTCCACACCTTGTCCAAAAAGCGCTTGCAGCCCTTCACGGCGTTGTCGCTCCACACGGCGGCCTGCTCAAAGTCGCCGATGAACATGATATACAGCCGCAGGGTGTCCGCTCCGTAGGCGGCTACGATGTCGTTGGGGTTGACCACGTTGCCCCGGGACTTGGACATCTTCTCTCCGCCCTCGCCCAAAATCATACCATGGCTGGTGCGCTTTTGATAAGGCTCCTTGGTGGGCACTACGCCGATGTCGTACAGGAACTTGTGCCAGAAGCGGGAGTAGAGCAAATGAAGGGTGGTATGCTCCATGCCGCCGTTGTACCAGTCCACCGGGGACCAGTATTTCAGCGCCTCCGGGGAAGCCAGGGCCTTGTCATTGTGGGGGTCCATATACCGCAGAAAGTACCAGGAGGAACCGGCCCACTGGGGCATGGTGTCCGTCTCCCGCTTGGCCGGGCCGCCGCAGTGGGGGCAGGTGGTGTTCACCCAGTCGGTCATCTTGCTGAGGGGGGACTCGCCGTCGTCAGTGGGCTCGTAAGACTCCACGTCGGGCAGCAGCAGGGGCAGCTGGTCCTCGGGCAAGGGCACCCAGCCGCACTTGTCGCACCACACCATGGGGATGGGCTCCCCCCAGTACCGCTGGCGGGAGAACACCCAATCCCGGAGCTTGTAGTTGACCTTGGCCTTGCCGATGCCCTTTTCCTCCAGCCATTTGGTGATGACGGGGATGGCGTCCTTCACCGTCAGGCCGTTGAGGAACTCGGAGTTGACCAGGATGCCCGTCTCGTCCTTAGCGGTGAAAGCGGCCTTCTGCACATCCTCCCCGCCGGAAACCACCTCCACAATCTCACAGCCAAACTTTTTGGCAAACTCCCAGTCCCGGTCATCGTGGGCCGGAACGGCCATGATGGCGCCGGTGCCATAGGTGGCCAGGACGTAATCGGAGATGAAAATGGGAATTTCTCTGCCGTTGACGGGGTTGACGCCCCGCACGCCGGAGAGCTTCACGCCGGTCTTTTCCTTGTTCAGCTCCGTGCGTTCCAGATCGGACTTGGAGGCGGCGGCTTTCTGGTAGTCGGTCACGTCGCCAGCGTTGGCAATGAGGCCGGCATCCAGCCACTTCTTGATAAGGGCGTGCTCCGGGGAGAGGACCATATAGGTAGCGCCGAACAGGGTGTCCGGCCGGGTGGTAAACACCACAATGTCGTCTCCGGCGGTAGCCTTAAAGGTGACTTCCGCACCGGTGGAGCGGCCGATCCAGTTCTTCTGCTGGATTTTCACCCGCTCGATAAAGTCCAAATCATCCAAATCGTCGATGAGCCGCTGGGCGTACTCGGTGATCTTGAGCATCCACTGGGACTTTTCCTTGCGAATGACCGGGGCGCCGCACCGCTCGCACACGCCCTCCACCACTTCCTCGTTGGCCAGCACGCATTTGCAGGAGGTGCACCAGTTCACCGGCATGGTGGCCTTATAGGCCAGGCCGTGCTTCCAGAGCTGAAGGAAAATCCACTGGGTCCACTTGTAGTACTTGGGGTCGGTGGTGTCGATGACCCGGTCCCAGTCAAAGCCAAAGCCCAGCATTTTCAGCTGGCTGGTAAAATTTGCGATATTCTGCTTGGTGACGATGGCGGGGTGAATGTGGTTTTTGATGGCGTAGTTCTCCGTGGGCAGGCCGAAGGCGTCAAACCCGATGGGAAACAGCACGTTATACCCATCCATCCGCTTTTTCCGGGTAACGATGTCCATGGCAGTATAAGGCCGGGGATGGCCCACGTGCAGTCCCTGACCGGAAGGGTAGGGAAACTCTACCAGGCCATAGAACTTGGGCTTGCTGCTGCCGTTTTCGGCGGCGTAGACCTTGGCCTCTTCCCAACGTTTCTGCCACTTTGGCTCGATGCTGGCAAAATCGTATTTCAATCCAAACACTTCCTTATTTCTCAGCGGGCAAAACGGCCCAAAATATCAATCTCTGATATTATAAAGGAAAAACGCCCGGATTGCAAGGGGCGGGCGGAAAAAGAGCGGCGGGGGCACATCCCCCGCCGCTCTTTGCATCAGTTGGACAGCCAACGCCCCTCCCCTACCGTTCCGTCCTGGGTTATTGGGATATACCAGGCGCCAAAGGACACCCCCGCCACAGCGTCGATGTCCACCGCGTCCTCCGCGTCGGCATCGCCGTCCAAAATGGCCCGGGCCGCCCGAAACATGGCCCGGCTGTATTCCATCACCGCCTGGATAAATTGTTCTCTTGTCAGTGCCATGGCGTATCTCCTTGTTTTGTTGTCCGGACACCCTTAAGATACCGGAGCGGGGCGGAAAGTTCCAGTCCCTCAGAAAAAATCTCACCGCCGGACGGCGCCGCCCGCTCCGCTGGACCCAAGGACGAAAAAAACGGCCATCCCAGGCCCTGTCCCTTGGTTTTCAGCGAAATCCGACAGCCCTTCTGCCGTATAATCCCATATACCAACCATAAGGAGGACAAGCCATGCCGGTAACCGTCACAAGCGAAAACCGGGACCTCACCGCCCATCTCTCCGGCGAGATCGACCACCACGGCGCCCGGGCCATGATGGCCGAGCTGGATGCGCTCATCGCCGACCGCCTCCCCCGCCGGCTGACCCTGGACCTGTCCGGAGTCAATTTCATGGACAGCTCAGGCATCGCCGTACTCATCCGGTGCAAACGCCGAATGGACGAACTGGGGGGCGTCATCCGGGCGGTATCCATCCCCACCCAGCCCCGCCGGGTGCTGGACGCCGCCGGGCTGGGGCGGCTCATCAGTCTGGAATAAGGAGGGCTACATACATGAAAGCCATCGATCAAGCCACCATCGTCTTTACCTCCCGCTCCGCCAACGAGGGGTTTGCCCGGGCCGCCGCTGCCTGCTTCGCCGCCCAGCTGGACCCCACCCTAGACGAGGTGGCGGATATCAAGACCGCCGTCAGTGAGGCGGTGACCAACGCCATCGTCCACGCCTACCCCGACCGGCTGGGCCGGGTGACCATGCGCCTGCGTTTGCTGGAGGGTAATGAGCTGGAGGTGCAGGTGAAGGACTCCGGCGTAGGTATCGCTGACGTGGAACAGGCCCGTACTCCCCTGTTCACCACTGGCAACGAGGAACGGTCCGGCATGGGCTTCACGATCATGGAGAGCTTTATGGACGGCCTCAAGGTCAAGTCCGCCCCGGGCAAGGGCACCACCGTCACCATGCGCAAGCGGATCGCCCGCCGGGCGGGCGCCCCCCGGTGAGGGGGGCCGACGCCCCCACCCTCCTGGAAGCGGCCCAAAAGGGCGACAACGACGCCTGTGAGCGGCTGCTGGTGGAAAACAGCGGCCTGATCTGGTCGGTGGCCAAGCGGTACTATGGCCGAGGGGTGGAGAGCGAGGACCTGTATCAGTTGGGCTGTCTGGGCTTTCTAAAGGCGGTGCGGGGATTCGACCTGAATTATGGCACCCAGTTTTCCACCTATGCCGTGCCCAAGATCGCCGGAGAAATCCGTCGTTTCCTCCGGGATGACGGGGTGGTGAAGGTCAGCCGCACAGTAAAGGAGCGGTCCACTGCCATCCGCCTGGCCAAGGAACGGTTAAGCGTCCAGCTGGGCCGGGAGCCCACCCTGTCCGAGCTGTCCACCGCCACCGGGCTGGAACCGGAGGAGATCGCCGCGGCGGAGACGGCCACCCTCACCGTGGCCTCCATCCACAGTGAGAGCGGCGAGGAAGGCTTCACTCTGGAAGCGGTGCTGGGCGAGGGAGGCATGGAGGATGAGGTGGTGGAACGTCTGGCCCTACGCTCCGCCATCGACGCTCTGCCCGAGCGGGAACGGCAGGTCATCTTCCTGCGGTTTTATAAGAATCTCACGCAGGACCGGGCCGCGAAGGTGCTGGGCGTCAGCCAGGTACAGGTGTCCCGCATCGAGCGGCGGGCCGTGGAGCATCTGCGCCAGGCACTGGGGGAGGAGTAGGGCCGGGGCCCTGCCCCTCCTTTTCTTTTTGGGAAAAAGGAACGGACGGAGGCTGGCGACCTTGCCCCCTGATCCAAAGACTGTGCCCTTGGAAACGTATTTTTTCCGACCCCATTTCTTTTGACAGCCAAAACAAGGGCGGGGCCCTTGCTTTCTGTGGAGGCCGTCCCGCCCTCCGGGGGCCGACTTTTCGTCCGTGCGAAAAGTAGGCAAAAGCCCGCTTAGGGGCGAAAATCCGGGTGAGACTACGGCTTCCAAAGGGCGGAAGCCTCGCTCACAGGATTTTCCCCCTAAGATCCCCCATTTTTTACGGGGGAGCAGGATAGGGTGTGCAGCGTCCTATTTCCGGCGTTGGGATAAGCTGACACTCGGAGCCACTAATTTCCGCTACCGCTCTGCTGGCGGTCGTAGTACCCCTCCCGGCCCTCGATACACGCCTGCTGCCGACAGGTCAGCCCAGCCAGGCGCTCAATCCGCAGCACACCAACAGCGCATACAAAAGAAATGGGTTTTGGAGATTATGTTCCAAGGGCATCAGCCCTTGACGTTCACCTACTTTCTCGTGTAGAAAGTACCCAAAGAGGCTCCTGCTTCAGAAGCTCTATCCCTTTCGCCATCTTTTATTTGATTTCTTGCTCTAATTGGTCGAAAACTGGTGTCCTAAAAAACTCCCCCAATGTAATTCCAAATCCGTTACACAACTTTTCGATTGTCGCAACACCAGGTTGCCTGCTCTTGCCATTCACAATGCTGTTGATCGTAGACTGCGGGACTCCTGAGCATCTGGCCAGCTGACTGATAGAAATATTCTGTTTGTCGCATAGTTGAAAAATGCGTTCTGCAACAGCCTGTCTAGTATCCATATAGTTGCCCCTTGTTTTATTGCTTTTAGCAATTATATGGCAACATCCCCCCTTTGTCAATTGCTAAAAGGAATCATTTACAAACCATGACCCAAAGTAATAATATGGGGATGGTGATAAACATGATTAATTATGCTGCTCTATTCCGGGAACGACGGCTAAAACTAGGGTCTAGCCAGTATACATTAGCAAAAATGGCCGGTATTTCCCAACCATTCCTCAATCAAATCGAAACCAAAATGAAAAAGCCATCCATTGATGTTTTCTTCACCTTGTGTGACACGCTAAAGCTAGAAGTAACCATTTCGGAGAAAAATGACCATGAATAATACCTTATATATCGTCGTACCCTGTTACAATGAGCAGGAGGTCCTGCCCGAGACCTCCAAGCGCTTGAAGGCCAAGCTGGAACAGCTTATCACCGCAGGGAAAATCAGCGAAAAGAGCCGGGTGCTCTTTGTCAACGACGGCTCCAAAGACCGCACCTGGGAGATCATTTCCGCCCTCCACCAACAGTCTCCCCTGTTCTGCGGCGTGGACCTGACCCGTAACCGGGGCCACCAAAACGCCCTGTTGGCCGGCCTGATGACCGCCAAGGACAAGGCGGACGCGGTCATCTCCATGGACGCAGACCTCCAGGACGATGTGGAGGCAGTGGACCAGATGGTGGACAAGTTCCTGGAAGGAGTGGACATCGTCTACGCAGTCCGATCTTCCCGGAAAAAGGACAGCTTTTTCAAGCGCACCACCGCCGAGGGCTTCTACCGGGTGATGAACGCATTGGGGGCGGAGACGGTATTCAACCATGCCGATTACCGTCTCATGTCCAAGCGGGCACTGGAAGGGCTGGAGCAGTTCCGGGAGGTCAACCTCTTCCTTCGGGGCATCGTGCCCATGATCGGCTACCGCACCGACGTGGTGGAGTATGAGCGGGGGGAACGCTTTGCCGGAGAGAGCAAATATCCCCTGAAGAAAATGCTGTCCTTCGCCATGGAGGGTGTTACTTCCCTGTCGGTCAAGCCGCTTCGGATGATCACTGCCCTGGGCTTTCTCATCTTCCTGGTGTCCCTGGTGATGATCGTTTACAACCTGGCACGCTGGGCCATGGGAGCCACCGTCACCGGCTGGGCCAGCCTGGCCTGCTCCCTGTGGGCATTGGGCGGGCTCATTCTGTTGGCCATGGGAGTCGTGGGGGAGTACGTGGGCAAGATTTATTTGGAGACGAAGGGCCGGCCCCGATTCCTCATCCGCCAGGTGCTGGAGGACAGCGATGAAGAAGAAACTGTTTGACGCCTCGGTATGGAAGTTCCTGCTGGTGGGGGTGGGCAACACCCTGTTGAGCCTGGTGCTTATGTTCTTGCTGGAAGGGCTGGGGTACTGGCCGTCCACCGCCATCGCCTACGTAGCCGGGGCGGTGATGAGCTTTTTTCTCAACCGCTCCTTCACCTTCCAAAGCCGCGCGGCTTTCTGGCCGTCTGTGCTGAAATTCGCCGTCAATGTGGCGGTGTGCTACCTGATTGCCTACTCCATCGCCCAGCCCGCCGCCCAGTGGGTGCTGGGCTGGACGGGGCTGGACCCGGTCTGGGTGGAGCGGCTGGCCAAGGTGGGGGGCATGGGGCTCTACACTGTGCTCAACTACTTCGGCCAGCGGTTCTTCGCCTTTCGGAATAAGGCGTGAACGGCAAATTAAAAAACGATGAAAGACCCGTTAAACCTTTCAAAACCCCTTGCATCCCGTCTGTTCCCGGATTACAATGGGACCATGAAGCAAATGGTTCCAGCCACAACATCAAGGAGGTTTCACCATGAATATTAATATCGACTTTGACAAGCTCAAGGAAACTGCCAAGGACTTGGCTCAGACCAGCGTAGCCCGGGCCAAGGACCTGACCGACACCGCCATCGCCAAGGGCAAAGAGCTGACCGAGATCGGCAAGCTCAAGGTGCAGAACGCCAGCGAGGCGGACGCTATCAAGAAGGCCTACCTGGAATTGGGCAAGCTGTACTTTGCTGAGCGGGGCGCTGCGCCCGAGCCCGCCTATGCCGCTCTGTGTGAGAAAATCAGTCAGTCCCAGGCTAAGATTGAATACAACAACGAGCGCATCGCGGACATCAAGGCCGCTGGTAACCTGTCCGACGAGGAGATCCAGGACGTCGAGGTGGACATCCACGACGCTGCGGCCGAGGATCACGCCGATGACAGCTGTGACTGCGGCTGTGGCTGCGGCAGCGATGACGAGCCTCAGGCGTAACCAAACAAAACCCCCCTCTTCCAAGTTTGGAAGAGGGGGGTTTTCACTTCGAACAGGCGTCCGGCTCAATCAAAAAATCTTCCCTTGAAAAAATTCTCGTTTCCCAGGGGTCTTGCCGTCAGACGGAACAGCACGCAGCCATCCGGGCAGACGACGTCCTTGATATACCGCCCGCTTCCGCCGATGTTCTCCAAATCGCCGCCGCTGCGCACCGCCTCCATAATGGGGTAGAGCATCATCATGGTCTTGGAGCAGATGCCATATCCCTGGTCGTTCACGGGACAGCCATAGGTACAGGTATACCGGTCCCCCACCTGCTCCCCGTTGCGGCAGTACCGCTCCGTGCGCTCCCCCCGGAGAAATCCGGTCACCTCGATCTCAAATTCGTACTCCTCATCATACCACTTTTTCATAAACCGTCTCCCTTCCGGCTCTAACCGCTCCGCTCTATCGGGAGGCCAGCGCCGCCTCCACCTCTGCCCGCCCGGGGATGCTGGGGATTCCCCCTTGGCGCTGGGTGGACAGGCTGGCCGCAGTGCAGGCAAAGGCCGCCAGATCCGCCAATTCTTCCTCGTCCAGTTCGCCGGGGGCCTTGCCGGAGGCCAGCCAGCGGCTCACCGCCGCGCCACCGAAGATATCCCCGGCCCCGGTGGTGTCCCGGACCTGGACCTGGGGACAGGTCCCATAGCAGGCTCCCCGGCGGTTTTTCACATAGCAGCCCTTTGGGCCCAGGGTGACCATGGCCAGGCTGACCCCACACTGGTCCAGCAGGCGGTCCGCCCCCTCCTGAGGAGAGCAGCCCCAGAGGAAGTCCACCTCCTCCTCACTGATCTTGACGATGTCCGCCTGGGATACCGCCCACAGCATCTGCTCTCTGGCTGCCGCCGGGCTGTCCCACAGGGGCAGGCGCAGATTGGGGTCGCAGCTGACCCATTTGCCCTGCGCTTTGGCGTGGGCTACCGCCGCCTGAGTGGCGGACCGGGCGGGCTGCTCGGTGAGGCTCAGCGTTCCGAAGTGGAACAGGCGGCACTGGAGAATCAGCTCCAAATCCACCTCCTCCGGGCGCAGGCGGGTGTCCGCCCCCGGCTTGCGGGCAAAGCTGAAGGATCGGTCCCCATGCTCATCCAGGGTGACAAAAGCCAGGGTGGTAAAGGCTTCGGGGTCGGCTATCACCCCTTTCGTCTCGATGCCCGCCCGCTCCAGGGTGTCAGTCAGCAGGCGGCCAAAGGCATCCTGCCCCACTTTGCCCACAAAGGCGGTCCTGGCCCCATAACGGCTCAGGGCCGCCAGGAAATTGCCCGGCGCGCCGCCGGGATTGGCCTTCAGAGTCGGATACCCCTCCCCGTCGGTGCTGACCGGAGCAAAATCCACCAGCAGTTCACCCAGCGCTATCACGTCATACATTGCGATCTCCTCCATACCAGGGCGGTGAAACGCCCCTCTTTCTTCCTTGGGGCAGAAGACCCCAGCTTTTCCCATTATCCAGCCGCCTTCCAGGACACCTGGGCGGTAAACCGCCCGTCCTCCAGACGGGCGGATACCTGGCCCCCCATCCGCTCGGCCAGGGCTTTAACGATGGCCATACCCAGGCCGGTGTTCTGCCCGGTGCGCATCCGGTCCACGGTGTAGAACCGCTCAAACACCCGCTCCACATCCTCGTCGGTCATGCCCGGCGCGTCATTGGAAAAGGCGGACACCACATGGTCCCCCTCCCGGTACAGCCGCGCCTCCAGCGTTCCCGTCCCGTGGCGGTAGGCGTTGGTCAGCAGGTTGGACAGCACCCGCACCACTCCGTTTCGGTCCCCCCACACCGGCGGCAGGCCGTCGGCAATTTTCACCGACACCTGGAGCCCAGCCTGCTCCAACTGCTCATAAGCCGCAGCCAACTGATCGGCCAGCTCTCGGGCCAGGTCCACCGGCTCCCGCTCCAGCTGCCACTGGCCCCCCTCGATGCGGGACAGGTCGTAGAAGGAGGTGATGAGCGTCTGGAGCGTAGCCGCCCGGCTGCGGATGACCGCCAGATATTCCCGCCGCTGCTCCGGCGTCAGGCTATCCTCCTCCACCAGCTGAAGATAGCCCAGGATGGAGGTCAGCGGGGTGCGCAGATCATGGGATACGTCGGCAATCTGGCGGCGCAGGTCCTGCTCCTTTCGCCGATAGCCGGCCCCCTCGGTCTGGCGCTGCTCCATCAGCTCGTTGATGGTCTGGAACAATCCCTCGGCAGCCACATTGGGGCAAGGCACCGTCACCCGGACGGTGGACCTGCCCTCCATCTGGGCGCGGATCTGTTTTTCCGCCCGCCGCATCCCCCGCTCCAGGCTGAACAGATCCACCGCCAGGATCAGGCACAGCAGAGCCAGCAGGACGATTACCGCCGTGTGCATCTCCGCTCTCTCCTTTCTTTTCTCTGAGCTATGCCCTGCAAATCAGATTGCCTTCCGTTGGAAGGCGATCTGTCCACTGGCGGTGGACACCGCCCACCAGGCCGCGCCCACCAGCCACGCCTTAGCACACAGGCTCCAGTCAGGTGCGGACAGATTCATCACGTCAGCCAGCACATTATTGGGCAAATAGGTTTGAATGGCCCGCAGCATGGCTCCAGCGCCAGTGTCCCCCGCCATTCCCCCGGCGATGAACAGTGCCACGGACAGCCCCCACAGCACGGCCATGGCCCCGAACGCACCCAGCACATCGCTGCGGCAAAAGAAAAACATGGCGCAGCACAGAGCCTGCACTCCTAACCATAAGGGCAGGGCGGAGGCCAGGGCGCACCCCACTATCTGAAGCGCCAGAACATCCTCCATCGGATCATGGCCCAGCAGGAGGAAGCACATCCCCACATAATAGCCCATCATGACCACGCATAGCAGCAGGGACAGCGCGGTCTGGGCCAGCAGCTTTCCCCAGTATATTTTTCCCCGGTTCAGGCCGTAGGACACCTCGTTTTTCAGCGTACCGTTCTTGTACTGATCGGCAAATACCATATCGCAGGTGAGCAGCGGCGCCAGCAGTCCCAGCGCCAGCAGCGGCAGCAAATTGGTCATACCATCATAGAAAACTATACGGCTGGAACCGATGAGCAAAAAGCCCAACATCAGCAGGGATTCCAAAAACAGCGCCACCCCCAGGACGACCCAGGGGTACTTCCGGCGGGACAGCTTATAAAATTCCGCTTTCACATAGTTTCGCACTGTTTTTCCTCCCTTCTTCAAAGTCAGGCAAAAGCCAAAAGCGAACACCTTTGGGAGACAAGTACCAAAAACCATTTCTTTTGTATGCGCTGTTGTCATGCTGCGGATCGGGCGCATGACCGGGTCGCTTTCGCTGCGGCTTCTTTTGCAAATGAAGTCCGCACCGCTCCAAACGGCCCCGATGCGCCTATCCTCCGCACTTCTCAAAGAGACGGTCTTTCAAATCCAAAGAAAAGCGCCTTCCAGTCTTTTGGCGCCTACCACTCAACGACCGGCGCTGGGGCAACTAGGACCCTTGCGCCGGACCTAGGACAGTTCATTCCCCTATTCCGCCTCCCCGTAAATCGATAGGGAATCGGAGAACAGCCGCTTTTGACCAAACCCCTGCCCTTCGGGATTGAAGGTCATCCGCGCCTAACTCCCGGCGCATCTTTGCCTACTTTCTGTGCGCATAGAAAGTAGGGCGCCCAAAGCGAAACCTTACACCTTACAGGTGCCGGAAGCACCCCCTGGCCGTCAAAGGCCGGGCAAGGACTTACGCCCTTGCCCGGCTGTCTCCCCCTACGGGGAGGCAGGCCCCATTTCAGTTGATTTCCTTCCTGCGGAACCACACAGCGCCCAGGACACTGAACACCGCCAGCCAGACGGCTCCCACGATCCATGCCTGGCCGCAGTAACTCCAGCCGCCCACCACGGAAGGGGCGTTGTCCACCATGACGGTGGGCATATACTGGTAGAGAAAACGGATAACCGTTCCCGCAGGGTTGGCGCTGAACAGCGCCATACAGACCTCCATCACTGGAGGAATCACCGCAAACACGCACACGCTGGCAACGGACGCCCACAGGTCGCTCTTGATCAGAAAACGGAAGGCGCAGGTGCAGGCGAGCACCCCCACCCACAGCGGCAGGGCGGTGAGCAGGCAGTAGCCCACCATCTGCATGGCCACCGCGTCCGCCTCCGGGTCATGGAAGAGCGCCAAGTAGCACAGGCCCAGGTAAAAGGCAGCCATCACCGCCATAAACAGCAAAGACACCGCCAGCGACACGAGAAACTTGCCCAGATAGATACGTGTCCTCGGGATGCCAAAGGACACCTCGTTTTTCATAGTGCCGTTTTTATACTGGTCGGCAAACACCATGTCGCAGGTGAGCAGGGTGGCATAGAAGCCCAGGGCCAGCATCACGCACAGCATCCCCGCCCCTGTGTAGAAGTCCACATGGTTGCCGTGGGAGTTGGTGAACATCCACCCCGCCACCATCAGGGCCTCCAGTGCCAGCAGCACCACCAGGGTGATCCAGGTGTATCTCCGCCGGAACACCTTGTAAAACTCAGCCCGGATGTAGTTAACCATTGCGCCCACCTCCGATCAGGTTGAGGAAGTAGGCCTCCAGGTCGGCCCCTTTCTGCTCCATACCCAGCAGGGCCACGCCGCCGGCACTCAGCGCCCCGGACACCGCCTGGGGCCGGTCCAGGCAGTCGAACAGCTCGATGACGTTGCCGGGCAGCACCTCGAATTTATCGGTGCCCAACCGGGTCTGGAGGATCATGGCAGCCCGGGGGGCATCGTCTACCGTCAGGCGCAGGCAGGTGCGGCACTTCTCGTGCAGGGTCTGGGCGGAGATCTCCTCCAGCAGCTTCCCCCGCTCCACAAAGCCATAGCAGGTGGCCACCGAAGACAGCTCGGTGAGGATATGGCTGGAGATGAGGATGGTGGTCTGACGCTCCTGGTTGAGCCTGCGCAGCAGAGCGCGGAACTCCGCTACCCCCTCCGGGTCCAGGCCGTTGATGGGCTCGTCCAGGATGAGGAAGTCCGGGTGGTTCATCAGCGCCAGGGCCAGGCCAAGCCGCTGCTTCATGCCCAGGGAGAAGGTCTTGAACTTTTTCTTCCCCGTGTCCCGCAGGTCCACCGCCTCCAGCACCTCGTCCACCGCGCCCTTGCCGGGAATCCCCCGCTGGATGCGGTAGTACTCCAGGTTTTCCCGGGCGGTGAGGAAGGGCGCGAAAGAGGGAGTCTCGATCATGGCTCCCGTCCGGCTCCTGGCCCGTGCCAGCTCCCGGCCCGTCTGGCCGAACAGCTCCACCGAGCCAGCCGTGGGGGCCGACTGGCCGGTGACCAGCCGCATGAGGGTGGTCTTGCCCGCTCCGTTGCGGCCCACCAGACCGTAGATCTCTCCTTTTTCCACCGTGATACTCACGTTGTCCAGCGCCCTGCTCTGCCCATAGGCCCGGGTCAGGCCATGGGTAGCCAGTACGATCTCGCTCATAACAGTTTCCTGCCTTTCCTTTGACGTTGGCCCTATCATACCGGCAAAGCCTCAAAGCCCGTCAAAGAAAGTGTAAAGAAAGTCTTAATTCGGAACGCACAGCCTTTTCACTCCGCCTCTGCCATCTTAAAGCCGATCCCCCACACGGTCTTGATATACTCCCGGCCGGGGCCAGCCTTGCTGAGCTTGGAGCGCAGGTTGCTCACGTGGACGTTCACCGTGTTCTCGTCTCCCATAAACTCCTCCCCCCAGACAGATTCATAGATCTGCGCCCGGGAGAAGGCCCGCCGGGGCTGCTCCATCAGCAGGGCCAAAATGGAGAACTCCCGGGTGGTGAGGGGCACCTCATGGCCGTCCAGCGTAGCGGTGTGGCTGTCCCGGCTGAGCGTCAAGGGGCCCCAACGCAGGTCTTTCCCGGCCTGGGGCTGGGAAAAGCTGCGGCTGCGGCGCAGTTGAGCCTCCACCCGGGCCAGCACTTCCCGGTTGTCAAAGGGCTTGGTCATAAAATCGTCCGCTCCCAGGGTCAGGGCATTCACCCGGTCGTCCACCGCCACTTTGGCGGACAGCACGATGATGGGCATGGTCTTACCCTGCCGGATCTGAGTGATGAACTCTTCCCCGGTTAGCCCCGGGAGCATCAGGTCCAGCAGCACCAGGTCATAGTCGTATTTCTCCGCCCAGAGCATGGCCTCGCTACCGGAAAACGCGGAGCGGCAGGAATAACCCGCTCCCTCCAGGATGGTGCACAGCAGGCGGTTGATGTCGGCGTCGTCCTCCACCACCAGGATGTTGGCTTGGTTCATGGCTCGTCCTTCCTTTCTATCGGCTGGCTTCCGGCGACGGGTCCGGTCGGGAGCTGTTCTCCCGCTCCGGCGAAGCGGAGTTCTCCCTTTCTGGCGGGACGCTCCCCTCCCCTTCCGGGTCTGTCCGCCACTCCTCAAAATCCGTCAGGCACAAATTCAGATCCACATTGGTGGAAATGCCGTCCACAGTGCCGGAGCTGGTGTATTGCCACATGGCGAAGTGGTAGCGGAAGCTGGTGGCCGACCAGTCCTCAGTATAATGGGCCAGCCAGAAGGGCCAGTCCAGCAACCGCTCCAGCTCCAGCTCGGTATACCCCTTGGAGGGGCTGAAGTACACCATGGGCAGGTAGCCCGCCTCTTCCACCTCCCGGCAGAAGGCGATGGTAGCGTTCGTAATGGCGTCTCCACTGGTGTCCAGGGTGCGGGAATTCTCCTGGCTCACCCGCTCCCAGTCGAATACCACCGGCCAGGCCACATCATAGGGGGTGATCCACTCCAGCACCTGCCGGGCCTCCTCCACTGCCTCTTGCTCATCAACGGCCTGGGAGAAAAAGTACACCCCCACCTCCAGCCCGGCGGCTATGGCCCCCTCCATATTTTGGACAAAATATTCGTCCTGGAAGATGCCGCCCTCCGTATAACCCCGGTAGCCCGCCCGGATCATAGCAAAGTCTACCCCTGCGTCGGCCACCCTCTCCCAGTCGATCTCCCCCTGGTGGGCGGACACGTCCACTCCTACATAGCTGGGTCCGTCCCCGTCATAGGTGAGAAAGCCCCCAGCCACCACAAAATCCTCTGCGGAATAGGTGTTGGCGGGCACCGGATCCGGGGTGGGCATCCCCTGCGTGCCGCAGGCGGTCAGGGTCAATAGCAGCGCCAGGGCTAGGGCCAGCGCCAGCCCGGCTTTTCTGGTTTTCATGGGCGGCACCTCCTTTTTTGGTCTGTCCCCCATCATAGCACAAAACAGGTCCGTGCGCCACCCTTTTTCCTTCCCAGAAGGGGGCGGCAAGAGCGTACTTTTGCCCCCAGCGTTCCTTTCTCCGCTCCCCCGT
>ENA-UONU01001675-UONU01001675.1-human-gut-metagenome-genome-assembly--contig:-CS51-NODE-1675-length-15314-cov-5.618389_pt1 | contig 15314 bp, 8 predicted proteins | sample MGYA00242462_ERZ724009 | MGnify/ENA metagenome assembly ERZ724009 | reverse complement strand
GCAGAAGAACAGAAAGCCCAAAGGCGACAGCGGCAGGGATCAGATTTTCCCAACGGAAGGGATGGTCCAGCAGCCCGCGGATCAGCAGGACCGCGGCGGCGATGCGCAGAAGCCAGGGCAGCAGGCCCAGGATGACCAGGAACGGCACACTGAGGATGGTCAGCACCACGCCCAGGACCAGGATCACAGCCAGGCAGAGCAGAGACAGCGTGAATAGGGTAATCATTTTGAATTTCCTCCTTCCTACTGACGCTATCCTACCATTTGATTCTGAAAGGGGGAGAAAGCCAGCATTAAAAACAGCTTAAAAGCGGCGGCGGTCATACCTTTTATTCCGGATGGAACTGGGCGCGGTACTGGTGCATCCGCACGGAAAACAGCTCACCGGTGGAGGGAGGGGTATAAGTAATGGCGTTAGCTCCGGCCTGGATGGTGCGGAGGATGTCCTCCTCTGTGGGGCCCCCGGTGGCAATGATGGGGATGTCTGGGAAATCTTTTCGAATCTTGACCACGATCTCAGGGGTGCGTGCGGCCCCTGAGATATTCAGAATATCGGCTCCGGCCCGGACACGCCCGGCGACATCCATCTCAGAAGAGATGATGGTGGCGATGACCGGGATGTCCACCACATGCTTGATCTGGGTGATGGTCTCGTCTGTGATGGGGGCGTTGACCACAACGCCGAAGGCCCCCTGGTGCTCTGCGTACTCCGCCTGCCGGACGGAGCGGGAGCCGCTGGTCATCCCGCCTCCCACGCCCACGAACACCGGGACGTCGGCCACACTGATGATGGCCTGGGCAATGGAGGGCTGGGGGGTAAAGGGATAGACCGCGATGATGGCGTCTCCGTTGACGTTCTTGATGATGGCCACATCGGTGGTGAACACCAGGGATTTGATGCGGCGGCCAAAGATGCGGATGCCGCTGCATTCTGAAATACAGTGGGGGACGGCCAGCAAATGGCTGCGCAGAGTCCCGCTGTATGTAGGGATCTTTTTCATAGGCGTAGTACCTCCTGCGGATGAGACAGGTTTGGGGGCGTCAGGTCAGGTCCTGGATGTGGATCTGATAGATCTTGGCCGGGCGGCCTCTCAAGTTGAGCTGCCGCCGGAACTGTACAGAGGCGTAGCCGCCGGCCTCCAGCTTGGATAGGATCCGGAGAGCACTGCGAGGGGTGATATCCAGATAGAAGGATAGCTCCTCCGCAGAGAGAGTGTCGTTTCCTTTCTGGGTAAGGACGGAGACGATCTTACTCAAATAGAGGGGGGAGATGGAGAGACGGCGGCTGAGCTCCAGCCGCTTTTCATCGGGCGCATCGGTATAGGAAATGCGGCGGACGCTGGAGAGCGGGCCGATGATGGTGTTGTCCTCCATCACGATAAAGGCGGCGGACCCCTTGCACAGCAGCGCCTCTTTCAGCGCCCGCTGGGCGTTTCGGTGGGCATCCACTACGTTGCCGGCACAGCCCCAGGCGGTACAGATGGGAAAATCCAGTCCCGCCTCCAGAAAGGCAGTCACAGGACAGATGGTGTACTGCTGCGTGAGGTCTTTCAGGACTGAAATATTGGTGGTGATCTCATAGTGCTCCCCGTGCTCATAGATGAGGAAGGGGGTGCCGAATTGTTTGTTGCAGGCCTGAAGACGGTCCCCCAGTGCGGCCCACTGTTCCTTGGACAGGGGCATGATGGAACGGATCAGCCCCAGGCAGGCGGCGGAATCATGCATAGACTGGGTGCGCAGCTGCATGACCAGACCGCGGAAGGTCTCCAGCATAGAACCGGGAGAGGGGAAAAGGAACCTGTGGCGGATATTGTGCTGACGGAAGTAGTCCTCCATACTGCCGAAACGGGTCACCAGCAGGTCCACCTTTCCGCTGTCCCAAATCTCTTTGTAGTACAGTTTGAGAGGCTGATACCAGTCCGCGGCGTCCACTGTGCTCCAGTCGATGGGGGCGGTGCCCAAGAGAGGGACACCGTCCCTGAGAAAGATAGAGTGGAAATCTACTGGGATCTCCGGCCGGTCGAAGTAAATGCGTGAGAAATCAAGCTCCGGATTTTGGACCGCCAGGTGGGCGATCAGCTGATAGTAGTCTCGGTCAGAGATATTGAAGTAGGAATGGGGGATCTCTTCCACACTGGGAAATCGCTTTCGGATGACATTATAAGGGTAGGAACCGCTGAATATCAGGGCATCGAACTGCTCCGCGTTTTGCTCATAGAGATAGAGCAGGTGCTCCAGAGTGGTATAGGGCAGGTAGGTGACATTGCAGAAGGTGCGGATCTCCTGATCAATGTCCATGATGTGCTGGAGGGAGCGTGTGGTGGTAAAAATGCCGACAGAGTTCATTGGGACCGATCACCTCAGCTCATATTATATCGGAACCGCTCCGCGCAGACAAGCGTATGACGCAAAATAAGACGAAAATCTTTTCTGCGTGTCGTCAAATCAAGATGTCCAAAAGAACGGCCAGATATGCAAGATAAAGCTGGTGATCTGACTAAATCAAGAACAAAATATTTGTAATAAACGGGGAAATTAAAAAATGCTGTCCTTTTCTATTGACAGTCTGGGCATGGAAATAGTATAGTTACACCATAATTTCCGAAACGTGTCTGTAATTATATATTTAATTTCCAATAATTCCGAGACAGGAGCAGTAGGAAGGAGAACGAGTAAATGGCGACAAAAAAGGAGCGGGCGCTGGAGGTCATTGAGGAAAAAAAGGCGCTGCTTTGGCCCATGAGCGACACGCTGTGGGACCACCCGGAGACCGGGTTCCACGAGCGCTATGCCGCTGAGCTCTATGGCAAGACGCTGGAGCAGGAGGGCTTTCAGGTGGAGCGGGAGCTGGCCGGTATCCCCACCGCCTTTTCCGGGACCTATGGCCAGGGCGGGCCGGTGATCGGATTTTTGGGAGAATTTGACGCGCTGCCCGGTCTCAGCCAGGCGGCCGGAGCGGACGAAAAGCGGCCGGTGGAAGAGAACGGCCCCGGACACGGGTGCGGGCACAATCTGCTGGGGGTCGGCTCGCTGGCCGCCGCCATCGCCCTGAAGCACTACCTGCAGGACTCCGGCCTCCCCGGCACCGTCAAATTCTTCGGATGCCCGGCGGAAGAAAACGGATCCGGGAAAGGATTCATGGCGCGGGATGGCGTGTTTAATGGAGTGGACATTGCTTTCAGCTGGCATCCCGGGGAAGTAAATAGCGTCTCTACGGAGAGCACCATGGCCAACTACCAGATCAGCTACCGCTTCCAGGGAGTGTCGGCCCATGCAGCCATGTCTCCCGAGCTGGGAAGGAGCGCCTTGGACGCCCTGGAGCTGATGAATGTGGGAGTGCAGTTCCTGCGAGAACACGTCCCCACAGACACCCGCATCCACTATGCCATCACTGATACAGGGGGCAATGCCCCTGGTGTAGTGCAGTCCCACGCCCAGGCACTGTATCTGCTGAGAGCAGTCCAGCTGCCTCAGGTAAAGGAGCTCTACCAGCGGGTCAATCAAATTGCCAGAGGCGCGGCAATGATGACAGGGACAGAGGTGGAGATCACATTTATCAAATCATGCTCCAACATGCTCATTAACACGGAGCTCAACCAGCTGATGCAGCGAAACTTGGTGGAGGTCGCCCCTGTCCAGCTGGAGGAGGAGGACCTGGAACTGGCCCGGCGCATTCGGGAGACATTGGGCCCAGTACACTCTTATTTCGATACTGTGGCCGCTGAGATCACCGACCCGGAGGAGCGTGCCAGAGTGGCGGCGGATGCCGATTCCCTGGTCCATAGGATCGTGCTCCCGCTGGCCAGAGAACGTCAGGGCTTTGTCTCCTCCGATGTGGGCGATGTAAGCTGGAACTGCCCGGTAGCGCAGATCAATGCCGCCACCATGCCAGCAGGAGTGCCCATGCACTCCTGGCAGATGGTAGCTGTAGGGAAATCTGCTATGGCAAAAAAGGGGATGCTTTATGCCGCCAAGGTCATGGCCGGGTCGGCCATTGACGCGCTGGAGGACCCCGAGATCATACGCCGGGCCCAGGAGGAATTCTGCCAACGCACAGGTGGTCAGAAATACGCGTCCCCCATACCGCCGGAGGTAAAGCCCAGGATCGACTGAACGGCTCTGGCCGGCGCACGGAAAAGTGGCCCGCTTGGTAGGGAGGGGCGGGCATAGCCTGAGACGGAGAAAAGCAGAGGAGGAAAAAAGAATGTCACCTATTGTAATCTGTATCGCGCTGTTTGTGGTGATGCTTGTTCTGTTCTTCACGAACAAGATCCCCATGTCCTTTACCGCGCTGGCGGCCATGGTGGCCCTGGTGCTCTTCGGATGCCTGGACAGCAGTGCGGCCATTGCCACATTTGGCAGCAACACGGTCATCACCATGGCCTCCATGTTCGTAGTGGCCGCGGGACTGACCCGGACCCAGATGATCAATAATGTCACCAGGCTGCTGTACAAGGTCACGGAGGGCTCCTTCACCAAGGTACTGGCGTCCTATGTGGTGATCACCTGCATCATTGGACAGTTCGTGCCCAGTATCGTGGCCATCTTCGCGCTGGTCCACCCGCTGGTCCAGAACATGTGCGACAGAATGAACATCAGTCCCTCCAAAATGATGTACCCCATTGCCATCGCGGCCGTTTCCACCAGCTTCATCATCGAGCCCATCGGCCCCTATGCCGCCTGGTATGTGACGCAGAACGGGTACATGGAGTCCTATGGGTGGACCTCTACCCAGCTGAACATGTGGAACGAGACGGCGGTCTTCCTGCCGGTGGGGATCGTCACTATCCTGCTGGCCATTTTTGTTGTTCCTCGCTTCCTCCCCGATCAGCCGGAGCGGCCCATTACGGCCATCGGCGGGCGCAAGCTCCAGGAGCAGGCTCCCCTCAGTCCGGTGCGGGAGTTCCTGGGCTACGGTGTGTTCGTGGCCGTCATTCTCGGCCTGATGCTGGGCTATACCTCCTGGCAGGTGACGCTGATCGGCGCCATCGTTCTGGTGGCCTCCGGGGTGCTGACAGAGCGGGAAGCCATTGAAAACATGAACATGAGCACCGTCCTGCTATATGTGGGCGTGTCCGCATTTGGAACGGCTCTGGCCCAGACCGGTGCCGCCGAAATGCTGGCCGATGTGTTCTCCAAGATGCTGGATGGGATTACCAACGGCTATATTGTCGGCTTCACTTTCTATGTGGTGGGCTTCCTGATGACCTCCCTGCTGTACAACCGGGCCGTGAGTACGGTGCTGATCCCCCTGGTGGTCATTACATGCAGTTCTATCGGCTGTGACCCCCGCGGTCCCATCATCCTGGTGGCGCTGTCCACCATGTCCTCTCTGGTCACCCCCATGGCCACTGCTGTGGTCCCTATGGCGATGAATGCTGGCGGATACAGCGCTAAGACCTGCCTGAAAGTCGGACTCATTCCCGGCGTGGTCCGCGGGATCGGGGGCACCCTGATCGCTATGACCCTGTACCCCATGTAAACTGGTGTTAAATGGAACCGCGCGCCGACAGCTCCCTGGATACAAAACACTCCCCCGAAGGCTTACTGCGTTCGGGGGAGTGTTTTTTGACATTTTACTTGAAATATTCCGCACCGGACTCGAACAGCGGCTGGTGCTTATCTCCGGGAATGTTCCGGCCCACAAAGTCGCCGTACCGCTCCGAGTGCCCCATCTTGCCGAACACCCGGCCGTCGGGGGAGAAGATGCCCTCGATGGACATGATGGAGCCGTTGGGGTTGACGTCGATGTCCAGGGAGGGGACGCCCGCCCCGTCCACATACTGGGTGGCCACCTGGCCGTTCTGGATCAGACGGCGGACCATCTCGTCGGAGGCCACAAAGCGGCCCTCGCCGTGGGAGATGGGGATGGCGTGCAGGTCGCCCACCTGGGACTTCAGCATCCAGGGGGAACGGACCGAGGCCACCCGGGTGGTGACGTACCGGCTCTGGTGCCGGCCGATCAGGTTGTAGGTCAGAGTGGGGCACTGATCGTCCATGGGGCGGATCTCCCCGTATGGGACCAGCCCCAGCTTGATGAGGGCCTGGAAGCCGTTGCAGATGCCCAGCATCAGGCCGTCCCGGTCCCGAAGCAGGTCATGGATCGCATCGGTCAGCCGGGGGTTGCGCAGGAAGGAGGCGATGAACTTGCCGGAGCCGTCGGGCTCGTCGCCGCCGGAGAAGCCGCCGGGCAGGACCACCATCTGGCTGCGGCGGATGGCCTCTTCAAGGGCCTGAGCGGACTGGGCCAGCAGGTCGGTGGACAGGTTGCGGACCACCACGATCTCGGGCTGGATGCCCGCCCGCAGGCATGCCTGGGCGGTGTCATATTCGCAGTTGGTGCCGGGGAAGACAGGGATGACCGCCCGGGGCCGGGCCGTCCGGCTCTGGCAGACGATGGGGGCTCGCTCCCCGCAGGAGATGGCCTCCACTTTTTCCGTCTTTCCCGCCCGGGTGGGATACACCTGCTCCAGCACCCCTTCGTTCCGCTCCAGCAGCTCGGCAACGGAGGCGGTGTCCTCCCCGATGGTAATGACCGGCTCCTGGGTGGTGGTGCCGATGCGCCAGGCCATGCCGGGGAGGAACTCCTCCCCTTCCAGCTCAAACACGATGGCGCCGGAGCAGGGGCCGTACCAGGGAGCGGCGGCATCCACATCGGCCTGGAAGCCGATGGAGTTGCCGAAGGACATCTTCATCACCGCCTCGGCCACGCCGCCGGCCTCCACCGCCCAGGCGGCCTTCACCTTGCCCTGGCGGCACAACTGGTGGAAGGAGTCCCAGGCAGTCTTCAGCTCCCCATAGGAGGGGAAGCCGGGCAGCAGATACACCGGGTGCCCCGCCCCCTTGAATTCGGGCGTGAGCACTTCCCCGGCCTTGGCGGGGGCGATGGCGAAGGAGATCAGCGTGGGGGGCACGTCCAGATCCAGGAAGGAGCCAGACATGGAATCCTTGCCGCCGATGGCAGCCACATCCAGCCCCAGCTGGGCGTCCAGGGCCCCCAGCAGGGCAGAGAAGGGCTTGCCCCAGCGCAGGGGCTCGTCCCGAAGCTTCTCAAAATACTCCTGGAAAGTGAGGTAGGCCTGGCGGCGGTCACAGCCGGCGGCCACCAGCTTGGCCATAGAGTCCACCACTGAGGCAGCCGCACCGGTGAAGGGGTCGCGGACCATGGTGTCTGGGTCGAAGCCCCAGGCCATCACGGAGCACAGGTCGGTGCTCTGGCCGGGCAGCACGGGCAGCAGGGCGGCCATAGACTGGGCCGGGGTGCGCTGGGTGCTCCCGCCGAAGGGCATGAGCACGGAGGCGGCGCCGATGGAGCCGTCAAACCGCTCGGTCAGTCCCCGGCGGGAGGCGCACTTCAGGCTGGAGGCCATGTCCCGCAGGTCCCGGAACCGGGGGGAGGGCTGCCGCTGGGCGGCGGAGCGGTCGGGTACGGTGACAGAGGTGTGCTTGTCCGCCCCGTTGGTGTCCAGGAAAGCCCGGGACAGGTCGGCGATGGTCTGGCCCTTCCAGGTCATCACCATCCTGGGGCTCTCCGTGACCACCGCCACGGGGTATGCCTCCAGGTTTTCCGCCTGAGCGGCGGCGATGAAGCGGTCCGCGTCCTCCGGGGCCACCACCACTGCCATGCGCTCCTGGCTCTCAGAGATGGCCAGTTCGGTGCCGTCCAGGCCGTCATACTTCTTGCGTACCGCGTCCAAGTCGATGCGCAGGCCGGCGGCCAGCTCGCCGATGGCCACGGAGACGCCGCCGGCGCCGAAGTCGTTGCACCGCTTGATCATGCGGGTGACCTGGCTGTCCCGGAAGAGGCGCTGGATCTTCCGCTCCTCGGGGGCGTTGCCCTTCTGGACCTCGCTGGCCATGGTGGTGAGGGAAGCCTTGTTGTGGCTCTTGGAGGAGCCGGTGGCTCCGCCGATGCCGTCCCGGCCGGTGCGGCCGCCCAGCAGGACGACCACGTCCCCGGGGGCAGGACGCTCCCGCACCACGTTGGAGGCCGGCGCGGCGCCCACCACGGCGCCCACCTCCAGGTGCTTGGCCACATAGCCGTCGTGGTACACCTCGGCCACATGGCCGGTGGCCAGGCCGATCTGGTTGCCGTAGGAAGAGTAGCCGGCGGCGGCGGTGGTGGCCAGCTTGCGCTGGGGCAGCTTGCCCTCCATGGTCCGGTCATAGGGGGCGCGGGGGTCGCCGCACCCGGTCAGGCGCAGAGCCTGATACACATAGGCCCGGCCGGAAAGCGGGTCCCGGATGCAGCCGCCGATGCAGGTGGCCGCGCCGCCGAAGGGTTCGATCTCGGTGGGGTGGTTGTGGGTCTCGTTCTTGAACATGAGCAACCAGTCCTGCGCCTCCCCGTCCACCGTGGCGGTGACGTGGATGGAACAGGCGTTGATCTCCTCCGACTGGTCCAGGTTCTGGAGCAAGCCCCGCTTTTTCAGCACCTTGGCTCCGATGGTGGCCAGGTCCATCAGGGTCTGGGGCCGGGCCGCGGCCTTCTCCGGTCCGTACACCTCCGCTCGGGCGGTGAGGTAGCGACGGTAGGCGGAGTCCACCGCGGGGTCCAGGATCTCCACCCGGTCGATGTGGGTGGAAAAGGTGGTGTGGCGGCAGTGGTCAGACCAGTAGGTATCCACCACACGGACCTCCGTGATGGTGGGGTCCCGCTTCTCCTCATCCCGGAAATAGGCCTGGAGGAACTTCAGGTCGTCCAGGTCCATGGCCAGCCCCAGCTGGGAGAGCAGGCCGGCCAGTCCGGGCTCGTCCAGGGTGGTAAAGCCCTGGATCACGGCCACACGGTCGGGGGCCTCGTGGGTGCGGACCAGGGTGGCCGGCTTGTCCATGGAGGCCTCCCGGCTCTCTACCGGGTTGATGAGGTAGCGGCGGATCTTGTCCAGCTCCTCCTCAGTGAGCCGGCCGCCCAGCAGGTACACCTTGGCGTAGGCGATCAGGGGGCGGTCCACCCCGGCCATGAGCTGGATGCACTGGGCGGCGGAGTCGGCCCGCTGGTCGAACTGCCCCGGCAGGGCCTCCACCGCCAGGATGCGGTGGGGATACTCGGGGACGGGGAAAGTCTCGTCATACACCGCATCCACCTGGGGCTCGGAGAAGACGATGCCCTTGGCCTGCTCATAGATCGCGGGGTCGATCTGGTCGGCGTCGTAGCGGTTCAGAATGACCACAGACTCCAGGCCGCGGATGCCCAGCTGGTCCCGCAGAGCACCCAGCAGCCCCTGGGCCTCCACATCGAATCCGGTCTTTTTCTGTGAATAACAGCGCAGTACGCTCATGTCCATTCCTCCAGATATATATTATTTTTTATGTTTCGATCCGTCTGTGTGTCCCGCCCCCGGGGGAGCGGGGGCGCGCAAGGGAAACCTTTGTGGATAGTTCAGGATGGGAAAGGCGGTGGACCTCCCACGCTGGAGCGGGCGGTCAGGGGTCCAGGACCCAGTTCTCCAGCCCATGGAACACGTTGTCCCGCACTGGGTCCAGTCCGCTTAGCCGTCCCCATTGGGTCAGCACGGAGCCGTTTTTGAAGCAGATGGGGACGATGGGGGCGTTCTGGATCAGGTGGGAGCACAGTGAGGCGGCGGCAGAGGAGCGCAGCTCCGCGCCCGCGGCCCGGAAGGCGGATAGCAGGCCGTCGGTGGACGGGTCGGACCAGCCGCCGTAATTCAGGCCGCCCCTCGTTCCCACCAGCTGAGTCAGATCGAAGTCGGCGGTGAGGCGCACCTCCGCCAGATACAGATCAAAGTCCCCCCGCTCCAGGGCGGCCAGATAGTCGGTCCAGGAAAGGCGCTCCAGAGAGATGGACACTCCGGCCCCTGAGAGCTGGTCCACAATGCGCTGGGCGGCGGCCACCTTGCTGCTGTTCTCGCTGTTCACCAGAAAGACCAGCCCGTCGCTGCCCAGCTGCTGCCCTTCCAGACCCTTCACCAGATCGTCGGGGGAGTAGTCCGCGGAGTCTGACAGCAGTTGGTGGTACAGCGGGCTGTCAGGGTGGATGGGCAGCGCTGTGGGGACGGCGTGGTGGGCAAAGGAGATCTCCGCAATGGACCGCCGGTCGATGCCCCGGGACAGGGCACGCCGCAGCTGGGCGGAGCGGAAAGGTCCCCGCTGGGTGTTGAAGCCCAGATAGATCAGATTGGTGGTGCTGTAATCCCATGCCTCATAACTGCCGGAGTAGCCCAGGCTGTTGGTGCCAGTGAGGTCGGCATCCAGCAGGGTGATGTCCCCGGCGTCAAAGGAGGAGATCAGGTCGTCCGCCTGCCCCACCGAGGCTAAATGGATGGTCTGGAATGGGAGGGACCTGCCCTGCCACCAGCCGGAGCGGGCAGTGAGGACGGTCTCCCCTGTTGCCTCCTCCGTCAGCACATAGGGGCCGGTCCCCAGGGGGCGGTCCCCGTCTCCCAGGGCAATGGGGATGTCCAGCAGAACCGGCAGCGCCCCGTTGGGGGTGGAAAGAGTGACGGTCACCGTCCCCTCTCCGGCGGCCACCGACCGCACGCCCCCCAGCCGCTGGGCGTAGTGGGAGTCCGGCGCCATAGCGTCCCGGAGGGCCTGGGCGGCAACCGTCCCCGTCAGGGGGGTGCCATCGGAAAAGGTGATCCCCTCCCGCAGGGTGAAGGTCCAGGTCAGCCCGTCCTCGCTGACGGTGTAACCGCTGCACAGCAGGGGCTGGGCCTGAAAAGAGGCGTCCACCGAGAAGAGCCCCTCATAGAGCAGGGAGCCCAGAGTCAGATTTGCCCGGTTGGCCGCCCGGGCGGGGTGGAGCGTGTACTCGGGGTAAAAGGCGAGGGTAAAGGGGATAGAGACGGGGATGGCCTGCTCCTCCTTCGCCGCAGAGGAGAAGTCCGTGCCGGAGGCGGAAGGGGGCTCCGCCTGGCCGCAGCCGGCAAGGGACAGGGCCAGCGCCGCGCTGAGAAGCAGCAGGAAAATACGCCGACGACCCATGGGGAACCTCACAGTCATAAAAGTTGGATAATGGCGGCCATGCTGCCCCGCCGCTCCCCCATCACCCGATGAGACCAGAAGCGGTCGGTGCGGCAGGCGGTGCAGTCCGGGCAGAGGGCGATGTGCTCCGGTGAGAGCCCCGCACGGCGGAGCCAGAGGGCGTTGGCCCCCTTCAGGTCCACGTGCCAGCGCCCGTCCTCCGCCGGGCGTATGCAGGTCTCCGCCTGACTGCCCAGCCCATCCCGGAGGGCACCAGGCACGTCGTCGCGGGTCAAAAAGCAGCAGGGGGAGATCCCAGGCCCGATGGCGGCCCGGATATGTTCCGGGCGGCAGCCGTAGTCCTCCCGCATCCGGAGGGCGGCCCGGGCTGCGATGCCCAGGGCGGTCCCCCGCCAGCCGGCGTGGACAGCAGCAGCGCAGCGGCGCACCGGGTCCAGCAGCAGCACGGGGATGCAGTCGGCGGAAAAGATGGTCAGGCACAGGCCGGGCTCGTCCGTGATAAGGCCGTCCGCCTCATACACGCCGGGCTCAGCGGAGCTGGACATCACATCTCTCCGGGTGACGGGCCGCACCAGATCCCCGTGGACCTGATGGTTCTTCACCAGGGCGGCGGGGTCGGCCCCCGCCGCAGAGCAGAAGCGGCGGAAATTCTCCGCCACCCGTTCCGGGGCGTCCCCCCGGTTAGCACCCAGGTTCAGGCTGTCCCAGGGAGCGGGAGAGACGCCGCCCAGCCGGGTGGAGAAGCCATGGGCGCAGACGGATGGATCAAAGCCGCCACAGGCGTAAAACGGGACGCTCTGACAGGTGCGCAGGGTGACCTCCATAGGTGTGCCCCTCCTTTGCCGAGATGTAAAGACCTTAGCACTTTATTGTATCCTAAAATCCTCCGTCTGACAACCCGTTACAAGGGAGAAAAGAGGGCACGTTTTCCTGGCGGGGCGGGCGCTTTTCCCAATGGGGCGCTCCGGCGTGCTGCTGCCCGGGACCTGCCCCGCAGCCGGAAGCGGGCGCCCTGCACAGGGGCCGGAAGGAATATCACCCTGCAGGCCCCTGTGCCCCTGTGGGGCGGTCGCCTCCTATGGACCTCTGCAAAGCATCTTTCCGGCGGCCGGCCTGTGCGGCCGCTCAAAAGTACTTGAGCCCCGGCGGTGACACCGCCGGGGCTCTCTGGCTCACAGGGCGCAGTGGAAGGTGCGCTTGATGACCTCCTCCTGCTGCTCTCGGGACAGGCGGTTGAAGTTGACCGCGTAGCCCGAGACACGGATGGTGAGACTGGGATATTTCTCCGGGTGTTCCATGGCGTCCTCCAGGGTGGCCCGGTCCATCACGTTCACGTTCAGGTGGTGGGCCCCCTGGCAGAAGTAGCCGTCCAGAATGGCCACCAGATTGGCCTCCCGCTCCCCCTGGTCCCTCCCCAGGGCGTGGGGAACGATGGAGAAGGTGTTGGAGACCCCGTCCTGGCACACGTTCCGATAGGGGATCTTGGCCACCGAGTTCAGGCTGGCCAGGGCCCCGTTCTCGTCCCGGCCGTGCATGGGGTTGGCGCCGGGGGCCAGGGGCTCTCCCAGCTTGCGCCCATCGGGGGTGGAGCCTGTCTTTTTCCCGTACATCACATTGGAGGTGATGGTCAGGGCGGACAGGGTGTGCTTCGCTCCCCGGTAGAGGGGGTGTTTTTTCAGTTCCCGGATGAAGGTCCGCACCACGAACACCGCCTCGTCATCCGCCCGGTCGTCGTCGTTTCCGTATTTTGGGAAATCCCCCTCCGTCTCAAATTCCACCGCCACCCCGGCCTCATTCCGTACCGGCCGGACGGAGGCATAGCGGATGGCGGAAAGGGAGTCGGCGGCCACGGAGAGGCCGGCAATGCCGAAGGCGGTGAGCCGCTCCACCTGAGTGTCATGGAGGGCCATCTGGCTGGCTTCATAGGCGTATTTGTCGTGCATGTAGTGGATGATGTTCACCGTGTCCGCATACAGCTCCGCGGCATAGGAGAGCACCTGCTCATAGTTGGCCCGGACCGCTTCATAGGAGAGCACTTCGTCCAGGATGGGACGGATGCCGGGGACCACCGTCTCACCGGTGCGCTCGTCCACGCCGCCGTTGATGGCGTACAGCAGGCATTTGGCGATGTTGCACCGGGCGCCGAAGAACTGCATCTGTTTGCCCACCGCCATGGCGGACACACAGCAGGAGATGGCGTAGTCATCCCCATACACCGGGCGCATCACGTCGTCATTTTCGTATTGGATGGAGTCGGTGAGGATGGACATTTTGGCACAGAAGGCCTTGAAGGGGGCGGGGAGGTGCTCCGACCACAGCACGGTGAGGTTGGGCTCCGGGGCGCTGCCCAGGTTGCCCAGGGTGTGGAGATAGCGGAAGGAGGTTCGGGTCACCAGGGTGCGCCCGTCAATAGACATGCCGCCGATGGCCTCGGTGACCCAGGTGGGGTCCCCGCCGAAGAGCTCGTTGTACTCCGGCGTACGCAGGTGGCGGACCAGCCGCAGCTTGATGATGAACTGGTCAATCAGCTCCTGGGCCTCCTCCTCGGTGATGACCCCTACCTCCAGGTCCCGCTGAAGGTAGATGTCCAGGAAGGTGGAGGTGCGGCCCAGGGAGGTGGCGGCCCCGTTGTTCTCCTTGATCCCTGCCAGATAGGCCAGGTAGACCGCCTGCACCGCCTCCCGGGCAGTGGCGGAGGGGCGGGACAGGTCCACCCCATACCGTGCGGCCATCTTTTTCATCTCCTCCAGGGCCCGGATCTGCTCCGAGACCTCCTCCCGCAGGCGGATGCGCTCCTCGTCCATGGGGCCGTCCAGGGCGTCCAGGTCCCGTCTTTTTTCCTCCACCAATCGGTCGATGCCGTACAGGGCAACCCGGCGGTAGTCCCCGATGATCCTCCCCCGGCCGTAGGCGTCCGGCAGGCCGGTGAGCAGGCCGGCGTGGCGGGCCTTCCGGGTGCGCTCCGGGTAAGCGTCAAAGACCCCCTCGTTGTGGGTCTTGCGGTACTGGGAGAAGTGGTCCTCGATCTCCGGGTCCAGGCGATAGCCGTACTGCTCCAGGGCGGACCGGGCCATCCGGGTTCCGCCGTACAGGTTGACGATGCGCTTGAGGGGCGCGTCGGTCTGAAGGCCCACGATGACCTCGTTCTCCCGGTCGATATAGCCGGGGGCAAAGCTGTCGATTCCGGAGACGATGTGGGTCTCCACATCCAGCACGCCCTTCCGCAGCTCCTGGCGCAGCAGGTCCTCACACCGCTCCCACACCGCCCGGGTGCGCCGTGTGGGGCCGGTAAGAAAGCTGCCGTCCCCCTCGTAGGGGGTCCAGTTCTTCTGAATAAAGGAGCGCACATCGATGCTGCGCTGCCACTCGCCGCCATGAAAGCCCTTCCATGCCTGATTTTCCATCTTCATACCGCTCTTCCTTTCTCCGCAGTTGTGGTGTAGGGAGCAAAAAATTCCCGCTCCAGCCGCCGGCACAGATCCCGGTCCATTGGGGGTGTACCTGCCAGAGGGTCGGTCCGTTCCAGAGCCTCATACTTGTGGGCCCCCAGCTTGTGGAAGGGCAGCAGCTCTACACGCTCCACATGGGGCAGGGTGTCCACATAGGCCCGCAGTCCCTCCAGGTGGGCCCGGCTGTCGGTGAGGCCGGGGACCACCACGTGGCGGACCCACATGGGGGTGCCCGCCCGGCGCACTGCTTCTACAAAATCCAGGGTTGCGGCCATGTCCCCGCCGGTGACTGCCTTGTAGCCCGCCGGCTCATGGTGCTTCACATCATAGAGCACCAGGTCGGTGTGGGCTAGGATCTCCCCATAAATTCCCCTTCCGGCTCCCGAGGTGTCCAGACAGGTGTGGACACCCTCCGCCTTCAGCCGCCTGAGGCACGCCAGCAGAAAGTCCGGCTGGGCCAGAGGCTCGCCGCCGGAGAAGGTCACGCCCCCGCCGGAGCGGTCAAAGTAACTGCGGAAGCGCAGCAGCCTGCGGACCAGCGTGCCGTCCTCCACCGGCCGGCCGCCCCCGCTCTGGGTGTCGGGGTTGTGACAGTAGCGGCACCGCAGGGGGCAGCCCTGGAGAAAGACCACTGCGCGCACCCCTGGACCGTCCACCAGCCCCATGCTCTCCATGGAGTGGATATATCCCGTCATCCTGTTTCCTCCTTGCTTTTCTGTGATGGCGTGGCAAAAAAGGGCGCAAAAAAGCCGCCCCTCCGGGCCCCTTCAGCGCCCAGACGGTCGGCATGGTGACGATCATACTCCCTGTGGTTTCACTCCACTTCCGTCAGTCATATGATCCACATCCACAATACAGCAGAGACCCGCCTCCTGTCAAGAGGCGGGTCCCCGTTTCTACTTTTTCCACAAATCAGCT
>ENA-UONU01001665-UONU01001665.1-human-gut-metagenome-genome-assembly--contig:-CS51-NODE-1665-length-15414-cov-5.227033_pt1 | contig 15414 bp, 11 predicted proteins | sample MGYA00242462_ERZ724009 | MGnify/ENA metagenome assembly ERZ724009 | reverse complement strand
ATTTTTACTCCATTGTTTAAAGTCACATATTCCATATTTACCTCCATGCCGAAGCACAAAACTGTTGATTGAAAAATAAGCCATCGGGCTTATTTTTCAATCTTTCCTCCTTAACCTTTTGGTTATGGTATAATGATTTCGCGCAGTACAATGACTGTACCGGCAGCAGGCAGCCGCAGCAACAGCTTCCTTTCACAGCAGAAGTATACAGCGATGCCCGCCGTATGTACACATCATGATTTTTATAGAGCATAAGCATTCAATTATGCTAAAAGAAATGGAGGAACGAAAATGGATCTGATGCAGCTTCAATATTTTAAGATCATCGCAGAAACGGAGTCTCTGACAAGGGCGGCAAAAATTCTGCATGTTTCCCAGCCTGCCATGAGCGCCATGCTGAAAAAGCTGGAGGAGGAGCTGGGCGTTGAGCTTTTTGACAGAAGTCCAAACCGGATTCATCTGAACCGGACGGGAGAAATTGCTCTGATCCACGTAAATACAATCCTGCGGAATGTGGAACAGATGAAAGCGGATCTGCTCAGCGCAGCCGGAAAGAGTCTGTCCCTCTCTATCGCCTTCTGTGATCCGGGCGTCCGCTGGTTCTGTGTCCCCCGTTTTTCCGTTGCCTGTCCCGAGATTCAACTGAAGGACGATCTGTACGATGGGAATCAGGCAGCGGAGCTTCTTGCTGAGCGGGTGTATGACCTGATTGTCACACCGGGGCCGGTATCTGACAGCCGTATTCAAAGCCTCCCCCTTCTTCGGGATCAGGTTTATCTTTCCGTGCCCAAAGGCAGCAGTCTGTCTGACCGTACCGCCATTTCTCTGCGTGAAATTCCGGCCCAGCCGCTTCTGTATCCTCAGATCGGCGGGTATTTTCTCTCACAGATGGAAAGAGTGATTACGGAAGAGCATCTTCCCGTCACCCTTGTAAAAAACAATTTCAATATCACCCAGCATCTGGTTCGTACCACAAATTTTCTGGCGACAGTCTCCACCCTGTCCATAGAGCTGAGAAACGACGGAACCCACCGGACGCTGATTCCCTTCAGCGATCCCGAGATGACCGTGTTGTATTACAGTTCCTTTCTGAAATCCGGCAGGGAAAAGGTAAAGGACTTTCTGCACTGGGGAAGTCAATATAAGGCCTGCGATAACGGCCGCTGAGACAGCAGCAAAAGGTGTTCCCCGTATTCCCGCCGGTATTGTCCATTTCCCCCATCAGTGTTACACTGAACCTGTACAGATAAAAACGCCGCCAGGGCGGCAGCCCGGACGGCAGTTCGTGCAGATGAGGAGACGGGCGGCATGCGCATTCTCCCGCCTGTACTCCGGAACGGAGGTTTATTATGAGAAAAAATTTCGGTGCAAAACCCTACACCTATCCCCAGCCTGTTCTGATCATCGCCAGCTACGATGAAAACGGAACCCCGGACGCCATGAACGCGGCATGGGGCGGGATCAGCGACGACACGCAGATTTCCATGTGCCTGAGCGCGGGACACAAAACCGTGAAAAACATCCTGAAACGGAAGGCCTTCACCGTCAGCATGGCGGACGCCGCCCATGTGGCCGCCTGCGACTATGTGGGGATCGTTTCCGCGAACGACGTGCCGGACAAGCTGGAAAAAGCCGGCTTTCACACCACCCGGTCTGAATTTGTGGACGCTCCCCTGATCGACGAGCTGCCCATGGCGCTGGAATGCAGGCTCGTCAGCTATGACGAAGAATCCTGCCGGATGGTCGGGGAAATCGTCAACGTCAGCGCGGAGGAAAGCGTTCTGGATGAAAACGGGAAAATCGATCCCGGGAAGCTGCAGCCCATCACCTTCGATCCGGTCAACAACGCCTATCTGAAGCTGGGCGAAAAGGTTGGAAACGCCTTCCGGGACGGACTGGCGCTGAAATAACAGACCGCTTTATCCTGGAGCATCACTGATAATACTGCGCCTGTGCCTGCCACATCCGGCGGTACAGGCCTTCCTGTTCTGCCAGCTCCTCATGGCTGCCCCGCTGAACCACATTTCCGTTTTCAAACACCAGAATCTCTTTGGAGAAGCGGCAGGCGGACAGCCTGTGGGAGATGAACAGGGCAGTCTTGTTTCCGATGATCTCATGAAAGCCCGTGTAGATCTCGTTCTCCGCGATGGGATCCAGGGCGGCGGTGGGCTCGTCCAGGATAACAAAGGGAGCGTCTTTGTAAATCGCCCTTGCCATGGCAAGCTTCTGCGCCTCCCCGCCGGAGATTTCCATTCCCGTATCGGAAAAGTCCCGGTTGATCATGGTGGCAAGACCGGCCGGCATCTTCCGGTACAGCCCTTCCAGCCCGGCCCGCCGGATGGCATCCATCGCCCTTTTCTCATCCACCTGCACGCTTCCGGCGATGTTTTCTCCCAGAGCAAAGGAAAAGATCTGGAAATCCTGAAACACCACGGAAAACAGCCGCCGGTATTCCTGCTCGTCATATTTGCGGATGTCCACGCCGTTTAACAGAATCGTCCCCTCCGTAGGATCATACAGCCTGCACAGAAGCTTCACAAAGGTGGTCTTTCCGGAGCCGTTCCTTCCCACCAGCGCCATCCGTTCCCCGATTTCCAGCTTCACGTTCAGATTCCGGATGGCGTACCGGTCTGACTCCGGATAACGGAAGGACACGTTCCGAAATTCCACCAGAAAACGTCCATCCCTTCTCTTTTCCACCGGGATCGTTCCCTTCTTCATCTCGTTTTTCAGATCCAGATATTCCAGGTATTCATCCGTCAGTCTCCGGTCATAGTGCATCTGATTCCAGCTGGCGAGAAGATCAGTCATGGCCTGAATGCACTGCTGCACCGCCCCTGCATAACGTACCACGTTTCCGATGCTGATGCTGCCAATCCAGGCGCAGAAGGCCACATACAGATAAACGATGCCGCCAACGCAGGAGGACAGCAGTCCCTGCATACCGAAATGCCGGACATCATTTGCTGCGTGCTGCAACGTCATGCGCCTCCAGTTGTGGTTCATCTGGTTTCCGTAGCTTTCCATCATTTTCTGCTGATGAAAGATACGGATGTCCTTTCCGGCTTCCGTGGACAGAACCACCTCGTCCATCATATAGTCGTTCAGCCGGTTTTCGTCCTCATGCTCATTATGAATCGCCCGTCTTTTCTTCCCCTGCTGTCTGACCGACCAGTGGTTTAAAAGCAGACTGCCGATCAGGGCTGCCGCCGCCAGAAGCGTGAACAGTCCGGTCCCTCTGCCGTCCGTCTGTCCATTTTTTCCACCCCAAAGCTGTCCCGCGAAAAAGGGCCATACCGTCACAAGAGAAAAGACCAGCCGCACGCAGGCGGTGAGAAACAGCTCCAGCTGCTGCAGAAAACGTTCGAACACATCCTGCTCCTTTTTCCGGTATTCATCCTGCCTCGCCCGCAGGGCGCGCACTCTCGCGCTTTCCGTCAGGCCGTAATCCATTTCCATGGTCTTTCTCATCAGGGGCTCCGCCAGCCTGTGCTGCATCCCCCACCACATGATGTTCTTCTGCCTGGTGGCAAAATGCCGCAGGGACGCCATCACAAGGCTCAGGCCCGCTCCCGCAAGCGCCCAGGCCATCATTTCCGCAGCAGGACGCCCCGCATAAAGAGCATCCAGAAGCATAGCGGACAGCCAGATCGCCACAAAGGGCAGCGCGCCGTCCATGAACGCCCCCAGCAGGATCACCATCCATCCCCGGTTGTACTGATTCAGCAGCCTAAGCAGGCGCAGATAGACCCGGATATCATCCTTCAGACTCGAAGGCTTCCGATTCGTAGAAACCTGTTTCATGCCTGTACACCTCCCATCTTCATGGCTTCGTTCCATTCCTTCCCGCTCTCTTCTTTCCGGTAATATTTTCCCTGTACCGCGAACAGTCTGGCATATGCGCCGTTCTTTTCCATCAGCTCCTCATGGCTTCCCTGCTCCGTGATCCTGCCGTTTTCCATCAGCCAGATTCTATCGCAGAAGCGGGTGCTCGCCAGCCGGTGGGAAATGAACAGAGAGGTTCTTCCCTCCGACATCTCCACATATTTTTCATAGATTTCCTGCTCCGCCAGCGGGTCCAGCGCCGCTGTCGGTTCATCCAGAATGAGAATGGGCGCTTCCTTGTAAAAAGCCCTGGCCATCCAGACCTTCTGTCTCTCCCCGCCGGACAGATCGATGCCGTCATCCAGCACGCCGCGTCCCAGAGGCGTGTCCTCCTTCTGCGGCAGGCCGTCCACCATTTCCCACACCCCCGCAAGGGACAGGCACTGTCTGACCCGCTGTCTATCGATGTTCTCTCCGTTATCCGAAGCCACATTCTGGGCGATGGTGAGGGGGAGAAGCTTCACATCCTGAAAAACCGCTGCGATCATGGAAAAGTATTCTTCCCTTCCAAAGGAAGACAAAGGTCTTCCTCCCACCCGGATCGTGCCGGAGGTGGGCCGATACAGGCCGCATAAAAGCTTCACCAGGGTGGACTTTCCCGCCCCGTTTAAGCCAACCAGCGCGATTTTCTCCCCCGGCCGGATGGCCAGATTCAGATCCTTCAGGGTGGGTACACGGCTTCCCGGATAGGTGAAGCTCACGTGCTCCAGCTCGATGCCTACCGCTTCCTTCCCGCGGGAGGGAGATGCAAAATCGGATCCCTCCTCTTTCCCGCTTCTTTCCGCTCCCGCTCCAGTTCCCTGAAAAATATCCCCTTCGCCCGATTCCAGAAACAGCCGCAGTCTGGAATAATCGAAACTCAGCCTCCCCAGCAGCTCTACGTTTTCCAGAAAGGCGCTGCAGGCCTGCTGGCAGCTTGACACCACAGAAATGTACCACACGAAATCCGACACAGGCAGACTTCCCTGCACGATCTGAAGAATAAAATACAGATAGGCGCCTGCATCCCGGCCAAAGCACAGAAGGGCGTCACAGAGGTTTGCCGCCAGATAACCGTTCTCCCACCGGCGCACGTTTGTCTCTCCGTTTTTCCGCTCCCGTTTCAGAATGCTGAGCAGCCATCCGCCCAGCCCGTACATACGGATATCCTTCCCCGCTTTCAGATCCCAGCCCCGCTCCTCCACATAGCGCATTTTCCGTGCCGCCTCATCCGCCGCAGGACGCAGCTCATGATCCTTTCGCATTGCCTTTCTTTTCAACAGGAATACAAGCAGCGCCGGAACCAGTACCAGAAGAGGAACGAGAGGGCTCTGCCGAAGCAGAATCAGCCCATAGAGCAAAAGGCCGCCTGCCGCCGTCAGGCTCTGCTGCCAGATCATGGAGCTGTCCCGCACCACCGAGTGAGGGCGGTAGAGGGAATCATATACCGCATGGGCGTCCTCGTTGAACTTTCTGCTCTCTAAAAGCTCATAATCCACCCGCAGCCTCTTTTTCAGTAGCCTCAGATTGAAATCATCCTCAAACGGTCCCTGCATCCTCCTCATGTAGGCCTTCAGCGCCGCCTGCAGCATGTTGGCGACAGCCAGCACTGCCACAAGCAGCAAAAGCACAGCCGCAAACCGCATCAGCTCCCAGCGTTCCTCCAGCCCCTGCAGCACCAGCTTGGGCAGCCGCGCGTTCAGCAGAGGCAGGCAGATTGCCACAAATGAAAGGAGCAGCACGGAGGTGGCCGCCTTCGGCTCCCTCGTAAACTGCTCCCGCCAGTGCCAGGCGGCATTGCTGATAAAGCTGTATCCGGTCCGGCTCATTTTCTCTCTGTCCTGTTTCATCCGTTTTTCATCCTTTCCTTCCTGCCGAAGCATTCCTGTCCGTTCATTCTGCAGAGCGCTCTTTTTTCGGACAAATGCAGTATAGCATATATGGAAAGGATGTGGGCCGTTTTTGCACGAATGGACCGCCTGCTGCACGAATGGTTATCAAAGATTCAGCACCACCCTTGCCGTAAAGGTTCCATCCCATGCCCTGAATTCCGCACTTCCCCCATATTTTTCAGCAATGGTGTGGATGCTGCGAAGCCCGTATCCATCCCCCTGCGCATGTTTCGTTGAAGGAAAGGCCTTATAATTTTCAAAGCTCTCACTTTCCCGTTCCTGCTTTCCACAGCTGTTTTTCACCAGCAACAGCAGGGTTGCATCCGCCTTCCTGACACTGATTTCAAGGCGCCTCTCCTCTTTCTGGTCAAGTGACAGGCAGCCCATTACCGCGTTTTCCAGCAGATTTCCCACAAGGACGGTCAGGTCCACCACATCGACGCCTGGGTCTTCCTTCATGGAAGCAATCTTCGTTTTCACATGGATGCCCGACTCCTCCGCCTTCTGCACATAATATTTCAGAATGCTGTCCAAAGCCGGATATCCGCAGAAATACCGTTCCTCCTGCCGTTGAAATACAGCTTCATACCGTGCGAGATAATCCTCCAGCCCTTTCCTGTCGCCTTCCCGGTTCAGAACGCTGATCAGGTTCAGATGATGTCTGATGTCATGCCTTGCCCGCCGGGCTTCCTCTATACTGGAATTGATCTGCCGGTATCGGCTGTTCAGAAGCCTGAGCTCCTTCTCCAGTTCCCTCGTTTTGACCTCCATGCGCATTTCATGGAAAAACATGATATAAAGAATACAATCTGTCGCCAGAAAAGCGAAAAGGACTATGGAAAGCCCCAGTCCATAGAAATTGTTCCGATACTCCGTAAAGCTCAGCCCGTAAATGGCAGCGCAGAACAGAAGCAGCGCGCTGGTAAAGTAGATACAACCGCGTTTCGCCGTTTTCCGTTCCATCATCCGGCAGGCGAAACGGACGCTTCCCTTCAGGAAAAAGAAAAGAGGCGGAACCGTAAGCAGAGAAAGCAGGGAGTAGATCAGGCAGCTCCTCCATCCGTAGATGATCTGGGATCCGTCTGCCGGATCCGCGCCCGGATGCATGAGCCCCGTCAGGATGCTGCAGATCGAAAACAGGATCGCCGCGTAATGCACCAGCAGAATGACCGGAAGCATCTTCTGTTCCGGCCCCGTTTTCACATTTTTAAAAAACAGACCTGCCTCTGTAAGCAGCGCAATCCCCATATAAAAATTGGCAGCAGACCGCATAAACTCTTCCAGCCCCCTTCCTTCCGCCTTCAGGAAGCCGCAGAGCGCTGTGAATCCCAGAGCAAAAGCGATGAGCGTCCCCATCAGGAGCGCGAAGGATCTCTTTCCGGAAATACGCAGGCTTTCGGAAGGAAAGGGGACGTACCACAGCAGAGCGACCGGGACCGTCTGTATCAGGAAGCCATAAAACTGCAATGCATACTCCAGCGCGCTCATTCATTTTCCTCCTCTTCCATCATTCCACGAAACAGAAAATCATTATATTTTCTTCTGATATCCTTCTTTTCCCGACGGCTGATGAGAGAGCTGGTGCCATCCCGAAACCGGCATACATTCTGTTCCATACAGAGAATATAATTCATCTGTACCAGAAGCCCTCTCGAAATCCGCAGAAAGTATTCTTCATCCAGCATTTCTTCAACCTTTGAGAAAGAAACATCCGCCCACTGCGGCCTGCCAGCCCCCTGCAGATAAACGTCCACTCCCTTATTGCTGCTCTGGATTCTTGTAATCCGGTGCATGGGAACGCACAGGCTTTTGGATCCCCATTTCAGCTCAAGCATTTTCACCGGAATCCCGGAACGCCGGAAAAAACGGCGGAACAGCTCCAACAGAGAATCCATATGAACCGGTTTTACCAGGTAATGCACCGCATCCATTTCAAAGCTGAGCTGCTTCTGCGCCTCCCGCACGAACATAAGAAGCTCCTGCCGCTCCTTCCTGTCATCCTCACATATCGCTATCGTCCGCACTGCTTTCTCCTTCATGTTTTCCTGTCTTACCATCAAAGTATAAGAAATTCTTTTTCTCTTTTCCAGCCTGTTTTTCAAAAATCCGTTCTGCCGTCCGGCTGCAGAGGCTACGCACGCCGAAAAGGCAGGAGCCGTATTAAAAACAGCTCTCTGCCTTTCCTGTAAAAGAATTTTTTCTGCTGTAAGGCGGATGTCCCGGCTCACATATTCTCCCAAAGCTGTGCGATCTCTTCCGCCTTCGACTTTCTCAGTGAAAAAGCTCCGGCAGCCACGGCAAATATTACCCCAACCAGAATGCCCGGCACAAAGATACCTGACAAAATCGAGACAATCTGCTGCGGAACAAGAAAATACGCCAGGGACGGCACTTCCTGCAGTGACATCTGGTATGCCTCCATATCCGCCTGGAGAGGTACATAAATCGAGTTCAAATTGGCGGCGAGATCCACCAGTGCATGTACCAGAATACAGCTCCACAGATTTCTCGTCCGGATATAGGCGGCAGCAAACATAACGCCGAACCCCGCCGCGTAAAAAATCTGAAGGGCCGTTCCAACCGGATTGGCAAAAACATTTCCTATATGGAGGACGCCAAAGAGCACCGACGACCATAAAACTGATTTGAACACCCTGTGGGGAGAATTTTTCCAGTGATACATCATATGCCCCACAAGGATTGCCCGAACTACCACTTCCTCAAACAGGCCGACCGACACGTTTCTTGCCATTTCCATAATCAGACTTTCCGGGTAAATACGTTCCGCACTCAGGGTGGACAGAAGATTCAGCGCGATAAACAGCAGCGCCGGCCAGCACAGAAGCAGACCGAGACCAAACCGCTTTCCGCGAAATCCCATATGAAATTCTCCCTGATAGGCTTCCCGCATCATTAAAATGCAAAGAAGCGTCAGCGTTATGTGATGGAAGGTATAGTCCCACATATAGGGCGTTTTCTCCAGAAATGTAACGCTGAATGCCTTATATAACACCAGCACCGTCACTGTACTGAAGATCACCCAGAACCATATCGCATGATTTTCCATAAACCGGTACAGCCAGCCGCTTACCGTTCTTCTGTTGTCCGTATCTCGTTCCATGTTCATTTTTTATTCCTTTCCGCCGTCGCTTTACCAGATTGCAGGCCTGTTCTCCGGGGCCTGGTACATGCCGTCTCCCGGCATAACGCCGTAAACCTCGTAGAATTCCGGCATGGCGGAGAGCACTGCATTCACTCTCACCTTATTCGGTGCATGCACATCTATCATTGCCTGCATATACAGATTTTCCGGCGTCGCCTTTTTCGCCCAGATGGAAGCCCACTGTTCATATACTTCGGCAAGATCCAGACCTTTCGACTGTGCAAGCTGTGTAACCGCGGATACTCCGCCCAGATCAGCAATATTTTCTCCCAGCGTCTGGATACCGTTCACCTGCATCCCCTCCACTTCGTAGCCGTTATAATAATCCACAACCTTCTGTGAAAGCTGATTAAACATCTCATAATCCTCGTCGGTCCACCAGTTACGGAAATTTCCTTTCTCATCATACAGCGCGCCGGAATTGTCAAAGGCATGTGTGATTTCATGGCCGATCACGCTTCCGATTCCTCCCAGATTCTTCGCTTCTGAAGCGCTGCTGTCATAGAATTCTCCCTGCAGAATGGATGCAGGAAGGAAAATGGCATTGTAAGAGGGCTGATAAAATGCGTTCACCGCATAGGTGCTGACTCCGCTCCAGTCATCCGGTTCTATCGGCTCATCCTTCCGGGCGATATTGTTTTCCATGGAGATGCTCCGGATATTCAGATAATTGTCAACAAAGCTCCCGCCCTCGGAGGGAGGCACGATCTGAACGCTGTCCATATACTCCGGCCATTCATCAGGATAAGCAGCATTCACCGTCATGGTATCAATCTTCTTAACCGCTTCCTGTTTGGTTTCCTCCTGCATCCAGGTCAGATTCAGGATTCTTTCGCGGAACACAGCCAGGATCTGCCTTGTCATCTCCTCTACGTCCGCCTTCACCGTCTCATCAAAACAGTTCTCCACATAAACCCTGCTGGCGAAGTCGGTTAACATGGAAACCGTGTTATCCATAGCATTCTTTTCAAAGCTCACCGGCTCCTGCGCTCCGTTGACAAGCTGCTCAAAGGTAAGCACAGCCTCAAGGGACTGAGTATCCGTCACAGATGCCAGACTGGTATAAACGGACCCAACCATAATCGCTTTCAGCAGAGGGAGATTTTCCTCCGTCATCATGCTGCCGACTGCCATCATCCAGGCCGGTTCCTGAATCATAACATCATCTTCCGGTTCCGCCTCAAACAGACGGCAGAGTGTTTCCACAGAAAGCTTCCCGTTAAAGAAATCAGCCAGATCAGACACCTTATAAACATTATACAGCTTTTCCGGGTTATAATAGTCCTCCGGGTTCAACTGCGCAGGCGCCAGCGCCGTAAACAGGTTTCTGAACTGTGTCGCAAGAGAGTCTGCTTCTGTCTCATTCATCCCGTGAATCTGATAAAGATCGGAAAGCAGCTGCAAATACAATGCTCTTACCATACTGCTCGTTTCATCTGTTCCCAGCCAGTATGCCTTGGAGAGCGGCAGAGAAATGGTTCCTGCTGTCAGCATATTTTCCTCCACGTTTTTCAGATCCGCCGTATAAATGGCGCTGACAAGCGTTCCCATATTGTATTTCCGGCTCATTTCCAGACTGATGTTCAGAAGCTCCTCCACATCAGCCGCCGCCTCAATACGCGCGATATAATTTTCCATCGTGCTTCCGAGCCCGTATGCATCTCTGGTCGCCGTATCCACCGCGCACAGGTACAGGGCGCCCAGTTTATATTCATCGCTGTCCTCTGCCAGTCCGGAAAGGTTCTGCGCATAGCCGGTAATCAGCCCCTCCATCTGTGAATCAATCTGGTTCTGCACCTCATCAAATCTTCCCACGCTGGCCGAATCCGCCGGGATCGTCATGCCCGCAAGGGCCTCCTCATTTGCCGCCTCATAGAAATCCTCCCTTGCCGCTGCCATATCGAGTTCCGAAGCCTGAGCCGGAACCGGACTGAAAAGGATTCCAACAGCCAGCGCAGCCGCCGTCACCAAAGACAGCCATCTCTTTTTCTGTCTCATACAATACCTCCTCCTGTCTGAAAACAATCTGCCGGAACAGGGGAGGCCGCTTTGCCTTCTGTTCCGGCGTGTTTCCGTTTCAACAAGTTTCTGAATTCTTTATAATTATATTCTTCCTTTGTCCCGACAGCAAGTTTTTTCTGCGCCATTGGAGGGGTTTTGCTGCCACTCGGGGGATGGAAATCCCGGAACAACTTTATCTCTCCGCTTTCCTCAAAATTTTTCTGTCACGTACCCAGTTTTTCTCATAATAGGAGTTTTTCTCAAATGTATCTCCTATCTCTTCCATCTTCTGATACATTCTTCCTTTGAGCTCCTCCGCCAATTCCGTATATGAAGGGTTCTGTATCAGATTGTGCATCTGTTTCGAATCCTTTTCGTTATCAAAAAGGAATTCCTGTCCATCCGCCAGATAGACTGCATAGGTATACCTTTTAGTCCGGTACGCCCTCCACTCATGACCGTCACCAAAGATTGCTGTCGGACCTGTTCCCATCATCAGGGCACCCTCCTGCGTATCCTCCTTCCCTTCAATACATCTGCTCAGGTCGATTCCCTCCACTCCCTCCGGAATGGGAAGCCCTATCATTGTCAGAAGACTCGGCATGATATCCACCGTATTGAACACAAAATTTCTTCTTACCCCTTCCTCCAGGTGATCCTTCCATCGAATCAGAAACGGCACCCTTACGGCTTCTTCATAGAAAATATTCTTTGCTCTTCTTCCATGTGCCCCGAACAGCTCTCCATGATCTGAAGTAAATATCAGAATCGTATTTTCATCCAGTCCTATTTCGCGGATTGCCTGTCTGAGCCTTCCGAAATTCTCATCCAGATTAGCCGTCATCGCATAATATACTCTCATCCATTCGGTCAGCTGCGCCCTCTCTTCTTCTGATAACCGCGCCCATTCGTCTGCGTGAGGATCATTATCCGGAAGGTAATTTTCCGGCAGCCTGAATTCCTTATCCCGTACTTTTGCCAGGTATTTCTCCGGCACATTTTCCTCCACCCAGGGATCATGTGGCGTGCCGATAGAAAGGAACAGAGCAAAGGGCTTTTCTCCGGCAGAAAGACGGCGAAGCTGTTCAATCGCCATATCCGTCTGCGCGTCCGGCTCATATTTTTCGTAAAATATTTTTTCGGGACTGTCCAGATGATAATAAGCCGTTCCCACCTCATATTCATGCCGGAAATTATATGCGGCAAAGAAATCATTGAAGCCCAATCTGTCCGGCCCCTTGGGTATGTAAGAATTTTTCGGATCATAATGATTTCCAAGCTCAGCAGCATACATATGCCATTTTCCGATATAAGCCGTTTCATAGCCATTTTCATCCAGCACCTGAGCCAGTGTATGGTGGTCCGATGGATTGATACGGATCTCATTGATTACCATACCGGTACTGGTGGTATATTTCCCGGTCAGCAGAGACGCCCGGTATGGCGCACATACCGGATGCCCTGAAACGGTCTGACACAAATCTGTGCTTTCCGCGCAGAAAGCGTCCAGATTCGGTGTTACTGCATTTTCATCCCCCGCATATCCCATGCTGAAATATCTGAGCTGGTCAGCAAACACATAAATCAGATTTGGTTTTTTCATTTTTCCCCCTGCCGATATTTTCATTCTTCTTCCAGATATCTTTCCCCAATCGGTTTCATTTTCCGGACACCTGGGTCATCCGCCACAAAATCCTGATGCCAGAATCCCTTTGGATGAACCTTTACCCGATAACGGTAATGCGGAACGGGCAATGGATCCGTCTGTTTCATCATCTCGGCCGCAAGCGCGGTGAGAAGCTCCTGCTTCTTCTCCTGGCATGCCGGATCGTCCCAGAGATTATGCAGCTCTGCCGGGTCATCGGAAAGCCGGTACAGAAATCCCTTTCCCATCATATCCAGCTGGATGTGCCAGCCATCCTTCCACAAAGCGCGTACCTGTCCGCACTGCGTCCAGGTGTTCAGGCAGTCGAAGGTCTCCATATTTTGGGATGCCCCCTCTGACATCAGATCGAGCCGGTCCTCCTCGTTCCAGTACAGACCGCCGAATCCGCTTTCCGCAAACGCACTTTCATATTCGCCCACAGGATACTCCGTCCCGTTTAAAAGAGGCAGGATGCTTTTTCCCTGACAGCCAAAGGGAACAGGAACATCCAGATAATCGCAGATGGTGGGAAGAATGTCCACAATGCTCACATATCCTTCTGCTGTTTTCCCTGCCTGCCTGATTCCAGGCCCTCTCCATACAAACGGAATATGGCACAGCACATCCGGTAAATCGGGTCCCTTCCTGATCAGGTCATATTCTCCGGCAAAATCGCCGTGATCGGAAAGATAAAGGAAAATTGTATTATCCTCCAGCCCACGCTCTCTTACGCCTTCCACCAGCCGCTTCAGCTGATCGTCAATCAGTCTCAGCATTCCCAGATAATTAGATCTCGCCCTGAGGATACGGTTTTCAATGTCTTCTCCCAGAATTTTTTCCCAGACCTGCCTCAGCCATACGAAACGTTCTCCCTTTTCCGGCAGATCTTCCAGCTTCCCCTTCATCGGCGGCAGGCTTTCCGGCGGAAACATATCAAAATACGGCTCCGGAACCTGATAGGGATTATGGGGTTCCGCAAAGGATATCCATGCAAAGAAAGGGGCACTTCCGTCCAGCCCATCAATAAATTTTAACGCTGAGGACACATTTCTGTAGGGATGCTGAACCTCCACCCCTCCCGGAGAGGGCTGATGCATTTCCATATGCTTGGTGCTTTTCAGGAAATCTGCAAAGGTAACTTCCTCTGGTGTCGTATTAATCTCTCCTTCATATCCCAGATGCCCGCAGGTTTCATGAAAATCAAACTCTTCCGGCTCATGATGAGAATGGTTTTTCCCACACAGTGCGGTCACATACCCGTTCTCTTTCAGCACATCCAGCAGATCCCTTGTATACAAAGCATCCTTCATATTATGATTCGTCCTGACGTGGTGGCTCTCGCTGTAACGCCCGGTATACATGCTCACCCTTGCCGGCATACAGGTGGGATTCGGGGTATAAGCACACTCAAAATCCACGCCCCCCTGCGCCCACTCGTCAAGAAACGGCATCGTATCCAGCTCATATCCGCAGCTTTTGCGCAGATCTGCCCTCTGCTGGTCCGTCATGACAATAATAATATTTGGCCTTTTCTTCATAATCCGCCTCTTTCCCTGCCACACTGGCAGCAGATGTTTTTATCCTTTTACCGCTCCGATCATAACACCCTTCACAAAATATTTTTGTACGAATGGATAAATCAGAAGCATGGGAATGCTGGATACCACGATAGCAGAATACTTAACCGCCTCCGCCATCTTTATCTTTTCCGCCATTCCAGCGTCATTCGTTCCCATCTGTTCCGTCTGCCCAAGCAGCAGAATATTTCTCAACACAATCTGAAGCGGATGCATATCCTCATCACGAATATAAATCAGGGCATCAAAATAAGCATTCCAGATATCCACTGCATAGTACAGAACCAGCACTGCAAGAATTGCCTTCGACAACGGCAGTACAATACGCAGAAGCATCTGCATATTATTGCAGCCGTCCAACGTTCCAGCTTCATAAAGCTCCGTGGGAATGCTGTTCTCGAAAAATGTCTTTGCCACAATCAGATTGTAGGTGGACAGCGCCGCCGGAATCAGCAACGCCCAGACCGTATTGTACATCCCCAGATTCCTGACCAGCAGATAGGTCGGAATCATTCCACCGTTAAAATACATGGTAAACAGAATCAGCATCATGAAAATGTTACGACCCTGAAAATTTTTTCTGGACAGCGGATATGCTGCCAGAATGGTCAGGACCACACTGATCGCCGTCCCGGCTACCGTATAAAAACAGGAGTTGACAAATCCTCTCCAGATATCTTCGTTTTCAAAAACCATAGTATAGGCTTCCGTCGTAAATCCTTTCGGCCAGAGAAGCACTTCCCCTCTGATAACCAGGTCCGGATCTGAAAACGAAGCCGCTATGACAAAAATCAGCGGAACCAGAACTATCAATACAATGACAACTCCAATCGCATTTACAATTATGTCAAAAGCCAGATCGCTGTGCAATATTTTCCCCGCTTTTTCTTTCATGCCGAATCCTGCCTCCTTTACCACAGACTGGTTTTTGTCAGTTTTTTGCTCGCAAAATTCGCGCTTACAAGAAGCACAAAATTGATGACAGAATTAAACAGTCCCACCGCTGTACTGTAGCTGAACTGCCCCTTTTGAATTCCGTTTTTGTAGATAAAGGTTGAAATCACTTCGCTCGCAGAAAGCGTCACAGAATTCTGCATCAGATATACCTTTTCAAATCCCACGGACATCAGGCTTCCAATTCTCATAATGAACAGAACAATGATCGTGCTCATAATGCAGGGAATGGAAATATGAATTATTTTCTGCAGTCTTGTGGCACCGTCAATGGAAGCAGCCTCATAGAGGTCCTCCGACACACCTTTTAATGCTGCC
>ENA-UONU01001663-UONU01001663.1-human-gut-metagenome-genome-assembly--contig:-CS51-NODE-1663-length-15424-cov-5.806233_pt1 | contig 15424 bp, 14 predicted proteins | sample MGYA00242462_ERZ724009 | MGnify/ENA metagenome assembly ERZ724009 | reverse complement strand
TCCTTTAACAAAACCGCTTTTGCGAAAAAGTATTCTTTCGCCAAAATGTATATTTTCCGTCCTCCAAAGCCTATCCCCTGGGGTAAACATCTGGTTATATCATCACTCTACAAAAACAGAAACACACATCTATTTTATTCCCAAAATCGTAGAAACCCTTGATTTATTGGGCTTTTCTTGACAGAAGGCAGGCTGTCTCCACATGGCTCGATACGATAGGCTGAATGTCTTGGCTATTTTTACGAGTAAGGGAATATATCCACAGCCTCTTTCGTGATTGAGCCGTTTATGGGAATATGTCCAACTATTTATCTGTAGAATCCGATATTTGTCTTAAAATAACATTATAATAAGTTTTCATCAAGTTTCTTTCGATATCGTCAACATAGCTGTTATGTGCAATCTTGTTTCGGCATTCAGCCATATCATTTATCTTGGAGATTATAAAAGATTGGCTTGGAAAATAATCTTTAAAGATGTCCCAATTATTATCTATAACTGCTCCCAAATCTTTAAAATCCAAATAAAACAGCTCTGTTCCTCTCACACTCAACCATTTGTTGGATTCATCATTTTTCTGCCTTCCAGAAATGGTTCTTTGTAAACTACTCGGAATAGTGAGATGAGAAAAGTAAGCTTCACCGTATTTTTCCTTTGCTACCTTCTCAATAAACAATCTCAACGAGTTTTCAACCGAATATAGATAGGTGTATGCTTCTGCCATTTGATAGCCTTTTGTTCTAATATCCTCCGGAAGAAGTTCTCCCATTATTTTATAGGCTTTAGAGTTAACAGTGTTTTCCAAATCAGAAATCAAATCATCTTCTAATTCGAAATCCTTCGTTAAATCCATGTTGAACGAAACACTTTTAATATCAAACCCAACATCAGGAGGTATTAATCCACTACATATTTTGTCCAGTGTTTTTTTGTTCTCTTCAGTATCCAATATGTCTAAATATTCTGGATTTACAAAAAAAGTAATATAAGCTGCCAAAGCATTGCTTCTTCCCCAACCGCCATCATAATATGAATAAGTACCTTTTTCTACCTGGACATTTGCGCCTCTCAACAAATTGGCAAGGTCATATTTGTTTTCCTTCTTTAGCATCATAATGATGCCTTTCATAAATCTTTCGTTGGAGAAAGGTAATGAATATGTGTAATCACTCACCGCATTTACCTCCGTTTTCAACTCTTCTTAGGCAACTTGAAATCAAACTTTCCGCCCAATGCTGCTGTGCCAATTCCTACTGCTGTAAGCACAACAAAACTTGCAGCACCAAGAACCTTCCAATTAAACTCTTTTTTCTCAGTATCCTTCTTATCCGCCATACGAGCCATTTCCATTTCATGCTCTCTGATTTCAGTATCTTTTTTATCTACTGCATGAAAGATTTCCATCTGACGGTCAAGAATATCTTTTTGTTGCTCCAGTGTCAGATTCGGATTATCCAGGCATTTACTTAAATCAGCACGGACCTTATCAGCATATTCTATAAATTCTTTTCTACTATCAGATGCACTATCTACTTCTTTGTTAATAATGCCATATACCTGATTTGTGCTTTCATCATCACTTGCAACAATTTTCTCCAGAATGTCTTTATATTCAACCATTGTAGACTGTATTAGTTTTGCCAACTCAGGAAACTGGGCAATAACTTGTTGAGCAACTTCCGGACGCAGTTCATTTAGCTTTGACGCATAACTCAACACATCATTTTTTGATAAATTCCTAAAATCTGTTCTCTCCATGAGTGAGAGAATCTGTTTTTCACTACTTGTATATTCCATGCTCATATGCTCCTTGATTTAATTAGTAAGTTCCACTTTATTCCTCTTCAGAAACAGTTCCAGCCAACTCAATATACTCCTTCAACTTCTTCTGTAACAGTTTCTTATCAATCAATTTCAGATTATATTCAGAAACCATTGTCGGGGACAAACTACGACTAAGAGCAAATTCTACTACCTCATCATCCTTACTTGCACAGAGGATAACACCAACGCTCGGGTTTTCATTGTCTTTTTTGACTTCTCGGTCAAGAGCCTCAAGATAAAGATTTATCTTGCCAACATACTCCGGCTTGAATTCTCCGATTTTTAGTTCAAATGCCACAAGACATGAAAGACCTCTGTGGTAAAACAGCAAATCGATATAATAATCGTGTTTTCCGACCTGTACACGATACTCCTCACCGATGAAAGTGAAGTCCTTACCAATCTCAAGAATGAAATCCTTTAGATTTCGTATAATAGATTTCTGTAAATCCCGTTCAGATACTGTTTCCGGCACATCAAGGAAATCAAGCACATAATTATCAAGAAAAACATTTCCTGTTGCTCTTCTGGATTCTTCGATAGCAGGAGTCAATGGTTTTTGTGACAGCATATATCTTTCATAGTATCCGCTATCAATCTGACGTTCCAATTCTCGTTTTGAAAGACGCTCTTTAATACACATATTCATGTAAAAAATACGCTCGTCCATACTTTTACACGCAGACATGATTTTGAGATGGTTCGTCCAGCTCAATTGTGTCACCAGTGGTGACACTTTTTCATTGTCTTTGTAAAGTTCGTAAAACTGCTTCATTCTGTAAAGTCCACGACGATTAAATCCTTTCAGATCAGGATAATTCGTCGCAAAGAAATCAGCCAGTTTCTGCACAAATGCATCACCATATTCTGCATTTTCAGACTGCAAACTAATATATTCGCCTATATCACGGTACATTAGAATCAGTTCTTCATTCACTTTGCGGTATGCACGTTCTTTTGCAGATTCTATAATATCAACAATTTTTTCAAATTGCTCACCGTAAGGTATCAAATCACTCATAATGTGTTCCTTTCCGAATAATTATTCTTGATTTTAATCACGTTTCACATAGGTCAATTCAATATCGTATCCCAAAGCCTCAAGCATCTGCACGAAGGTCTTATTTACAACGCCGTCCTGCTTTTTGATGATGCGATTTACATACTGACCCGTAGTTCCGATTGTTTCCGCAAGCTGTGCCTGGGTAGTTCCGTTCTCTATGCATTTTACTTTTACATCTACTTCTATATTGTTTTTAATCATATATTCGCCGCTCCTATTCGCAACTCTTGTTAGTTCTAACACAAATAAGATAATTTATTATAACACACAAATTGCAAAAATACAAGTCCTGCACGTGACGAGCGGATGAACTTTTTGTAACAGAAAAACACCCTGCATTGCTGCAAGGTGCATTTCACAAAATATTATCTTCTCACATCCACGCTTGTGCCGGATTTAAACTCCACGGTGACCATCTCATCGTAGACTGTGTGCGTTTATGATTTCTACAGGAATTTTCTCGCCACAGGCAAGGTCAACCACCTGCACCGGACCACCGTCCACGGCATAGCCAAACAACAATATTTCAAAATCCTCGCTCTCTGCATACTTGTAAACGCCGCACTTTTGCAGATTGACCGAGGAGAAAGTTTCGATATCTATACTTAATGTCTTCATAGCATTTTCCTTCCTATGACAAAAGCGGCAGAAGAATATCCTCCGCCGCCCGTCATGCTTACTCGGTCAAATCATCCTTCTGTGCAGCTTTTTTCTCTTTGCGTTTGGCAATAAAGCCTTTTACCTTCTTTACCACAAAGCTGATAAATTCGCACACTGCCCATACGATGCCGTTGATGGCAAGACCGTAGATCAGGCAGAAAAGAACAATCACATCGACCTGTTTCATAATTTCTTTTGTCCAGTCATTAGGCTTTTCTACCACCTCAAATTTAACTGCAACATCAGAATTGCCGATTTGGTACAATTTGATTTCTACCAGGAAGAACGCAATATTCTCATCGGTATTCAAGCTGATTTTCAATAATGATTTTTCTGTCAGTTCCGGTCTCCATTGCATATATATCAACATTGAAATCCCCAACACTGGACTCCGTCTCATCAATGGTTATTTCCAAACCAACAGCATCCGCCAGCAACGCAAAATTATCCTCTTCTGCAAGCCAAGGAGTAAAGTCCAACGCTTCATGTGGCCAGACCTTTCGCAGGTCTTTTATTTCCTTCAATTTTCCTAAATTTATCACGGTATTTTTCCTCCTTGTCGCAAGATAATCGTATTATCAACTCGACACATTACAAAATCATCTTATCAACTCAACCTTGCCCATTTTCAACCTGTCAACTCAACCCTTGTTTCTATTACACGGCAATGGTCATTGTTATCTGAAAGAGTAGATGATAAACACATTCCCAACTCTCGGGAATGCTTTATTTTCAAGCCTTTTTCCGTATTCAATTCTGTACTTTTGACAGCAATACTACGCACTCCACATGGCAGGTTCCTGCAAACATATCGCAGGCCCGCACCTTGTCCATCACATATCCTCCATCTGCCAGATACCGCAGATCCCGGGCTAGGGTAGACGAATCGCAGCTGATATACACGACCCGATCCGGCTGCATTTTTAAGATCGTATCCAGACAGATCCGGTCACAGCCTTTTCGAGGCGGATCTACCACGATAACATCTGCGTGGATCTTCTCCCTCTCGAACTGTTCCGGAAGGACTTCCTCCGCCTTTCCCACAAAAAAACGGACATTATCCATATTGTTAAGCTTGGCATTGCGCCGGGCGTCTTCGATGGCCTGAGGCACAATCTCCACACCGTACACCTGCTTTGCCTTCTGGGCTAAAAACAGGGAGATCGTTCCAATACCACAGTACAGATCCCATACAACCTCATCACCTGTAAGCCCTGCATATTCCAAAGCTGTACCGTAAAGCACTTTGGTCTGGATCGGATTAACCTGGTAGAAGGATAAAGGGGAGATCTGATATTTTACATCTCCAATAAAATCCGTAATATATCCTGGGCCGTAGAGATCTACAATCTCTTTTCCCATGATCACGTTAGTCTTTTCCTGGTTGATGCTGTAGGAAATACTGGTCATTTTAGCTCCTGTGCCAACATCTAACCCCAGCAAACGCTCCACCAGCTTCCCTGCACCGGGCAGAGATTTTCCATTGATCACCAAACACACCATCAATTCCCCGGTCTCAAATCCTTTGCGGATCAGGACATGGCGGATCAATCCTGTATGGCTTGTTTCATCGTAAGGCTCAATTCCCTCCTGAACCATAAATTCCCGGATTGCCTTTAGAATCCGCGGATTTTCCTCCACCCCTAAAAAGCAGTCCTCTGCCTGAATAATGGAATGAGTCCGGCCTGCATAGAATCCCGCTATGATGGCTCCTTCTTTATCCTTTCCAAAAGGGAACTGAGCCTTATTGCGGTATCTCCATGGATCCTTCATCCCCATAATCGGAAGCATGGGGATCTCCTCCCTGGAAAATCCTCCGATCCGCATCAAATGATTGAGAACCTTGCGCTCCTTAAACTGCAGTTGGGCCTCATAATCCATGGCCTGGAGCTGGCAGCCTCCGCACTGTCTCGCCACAGGGCAGCGGGGTTCCACCCGATCCTTTGAGGGCTCGATCACCTCCATAAGACGGGCAAATCCATAGGATTTTTTCATCTTCATAGCCTTTGCCTGAACCACATCTCCAATAACTGCATCCTTTATAAACCAGATATAACCGTCCAGCTTCCCGATCCCTGCTCCATCTTCACTCATATCTTCTATGGTTACGATAAATTCCTGGTTTTTCTCCATGTTATCTACTCCCCAGTCCTTCGGATATTGGACTCCAAAAGCCGGTTATATCCCAGCCATCCCTTATTGTCCCCTCCGCTTTGCAGCGCTTCGATCATTGTCTCCATCTTAGCGTCCGTGTTGTCTGCAAAATTCAGTGCCAATGCTTCAAGAAGAGCCGGCTTCTTAGGTGAACCGTACTCCAATTCGCCGTGATGAGCCAAAATGCAGTGCTTCAATTCAGCCGACAGCTTTTCCGGAAATCCGGCGATGGTGCGGATCCTCTCTCCCACCATTTCTGTTCCAATGATAATATGTCCCAAAAGCTGTCCGTCGTCTGTATAATCATTTTCGGGGAAACAGGAAAGCTCTTTTGTCTTTCCAATATCATGGAACATAGCAGCAGCCAGAAGCAGATCCCGGTTGAGCATAGGATAATATCCTGCATAGTAATCACAGAGCTTGACAACACTCAGAGTATGCTCCAAAAGCCCGCCTACAAATCCGTGATGAACGGTTTTGGCTGCGGAATGAAACTGGAATGCTTTGGCGAAAGCGGCATCCTCCAGGAAAAAGCTTCCTAGCAGCTGCTGAAGAAATGGATTTTTAATGCTTCTTATGTAGCCGCACAGCTCCTCATACATTTTTTTAATATCCTTTTTGGATACCGGAAGATAATCCGCTTCTATATACTGCCCTTCCTCTGCCCTGCGGATCCGGCGCACGTTCAGCTGGAAGGAGTTTTGGAACAAAGTTACATCTGCTTCCACATGGACATAGTCCATGGCGTCAAAATCCTCTACTCCTGGAGAAGCGAGATCCCATATCTTGGAATCGATCGTTCCTGTCTTATCCTGAAGCACCAGATTTCCATACTCTTTTCCGTTTCGTGTCAAAGCGATCTGCTTGTTTTTACATAAATATACGTCTGAAACATGCATACCTTCCCGAAAGCTTTCAATATATTTCATTTCCTAATAATCCTCTTTTTCTATGGATTTTTCTTTTAATTGCCCTGGCTTCCGCTTTTTATAATACTCCAGCCATAACAGCAGGGCAGCCAGGCGCTGCTGCTACCTGGCTCCTACCGTCACTGTAAACTCAATTTCTTTGTATCCATCATTGCCGCTGCGAAGGATTCCTATGGCAACTTTATCCTCAGCACAAAGCTTTTCTAACTGAGCCTGGAAATCCCCCATATTTGCAACTGTTTCCCCATTTAACCGGATTAAAATGTCTCCCGGCTGGATCCCCGACTCATAAACAGGACTCTCCCCTTCCACGGAAATGATATAAACTCCCAGAGGAATACCGCTGGCTGCCATCTCCTGATTGACCTCCTGTCCGCGGATACCCAAATATGGGATGGGAATCCCATTGCTCATTTTCTCCAGCATTCCTTTATAGTCCGAAATCGCCACCGCTGCTGTCATGGGGTTTTCTTTTTCATTGTCATAGGCTTCTGTAACCCAGCCGATCATCTCCCCAGCCGTGTTCAAAAGAAAGGTTCCGGCCTGGGCATCCCCTCTGGCATTTGTATAGAAGATGCGGGAGCTGCTGTCCATGGTATGGACATTGCGTGCCACATAAGAGATCGTTCCATAATCGCTGGAATGGACAATGCCTGCGGGAGCTCCCACAGCCACCACCAGGTCTCCCTGCTTTATACTGTAAGAATTACCCAGCTGAATGGCCTCTATCTTTTTAGCTGTCTCCTCGTCAATTTGGGAAATATCTACCCGAATCACTGCCAATCCCATGATCGTATCACTCTGTCTGATAGATGCATCCGCCATGATCCCATCAGGAAAGGCCACCTCGATAGAGTCCGCTGCTTTCACTGCTTCTTCCGGTGTCAGAATTAGGATTTCCATGTCTGTCTTGGCAATCACTACCCCTGAAAACTGCCCTGAAGTCTCAATCGGATTGTCAAACCAATCTCTCTCGTGCTGTATTGAGTGTACCACTACCAAACTGTCATCTGCATTGTTGGCGATCGCCCTCAGATTGCTGTATAATTTATTGAGATCTTCGACAGAATATCTGTATTTTCCTATTTCTTCCCGAACAATCTGATCAATATCTGCCGGAACAGAAGACTCGGTTGTCTCAGGCTGCACCTCAGAAGCTGTGGTTTCAGGCTCGTCCTTGGGAATGGTGATCTGGCTGGCTGTCTCCGTTTCTTCCTGCCCCAGCAACCTCTCTGCCACCGGCTTGCTGACCACGAAACATACAGCCGAGAGAACACCGAACAGCACAGCGCAAAAAAACGTCAACAGTATCCTTCTTGCGATCTGCCGCCTGCTCATCGGCTGACGGATGATCGTTTCGTTAATAAAACGGTGCGGTTTTTCCCGAACCGGATCCTGCCGTTCTGAATCTCTGTGTTGATTGGTACGTCTATCTGCCATAGTACCCCTCCTTGCGAAGATTCTTACCCCTTATTATACGTTTCTTCCCGTTATTATGCAAGATTTTTATACCCCTGTTTTCTCGTGTTTTCCCGTTTTCGCCGCTGCTTTTCACTGGCAAGCCAATAAAATGTACCATTTACGGGCCTATAGAGCGTTTTGTTCCTCAAAAGAGGCCGCTCACTCCCGAATCCTATTCTTACACCTCCAACACTCGCTATTTGAAGCTGGCGTAAACGGTCACTTTTCATAACCTTTTCCGGAACAGCCCACCCCAAGTTTCATATGGTAAATATCTGTTTTTATGGTATAATATCGCCAGAGGCGTATATTATACCGCGCCCATTTGATCCGAGCGGCAGCGAGGAAATCTCCATTTCAAATGGTGCGCATCCCCCGGAGGGGCCATAGCGAAGCTATGACATAATATCGCCAGAGGCGTATATTATACCGCGCCCATTTGATCCGAGCGGCAGCGAGGAAAGAATGGACAAATATCATACCATACAACATAATAGGTGGATTTATGAATCAAAAAGCATTAAAAATATTGGAATATAATAAAATCATTGACCAGCTGACCGAGTACGCAGCCTCCCCTCTGGGGAAGGCTCTCTGCCAGTCCCTGACCCCGTCCTCCGATCTGGAGGAAGTGCGCACCTGGCAGGCCCAGACTACGGATGCCGTTACCCGCATCCGTTTAAAGGGTTCCGTATCTTTTTCCGGCCTTCATGATGTGGGTGACTCCCTCAAGCGGCTGGACATCGGAAGCTCTCTCAGCATACCAGAGCTTCTCTCCATCAGTTCCCTGCTGACAGTAGCCCTCAGGGCTAAATCCTATGGACGCCATGAAGCAGAGGAGGGGGAGGAAGCAGAAGATTTTGACTCCTTAGAGCCTCTTTTTGCAGGCCTGGAGCCACTGACCCCCTTAAACAATGAGATTAAACGCTGCATCCTCTCTGAGGATGAGGTGGCGGACAGTGCAAGCCCTGGTCTGTCCCATGTCCGCCGCTCCATGAAGGTGACGGCTGACCGGATCCACACCCAGCTTAACTCTATCCTTAATTCCAACCGCTCCTATCTTCAGGATGCCGTGATCACCATGCGGGACGGACGTTACTGTCTCCCGGTAAAATCTGAATACAAGAGCCAGGTTTCCGGTATGGTCCACGATCAGTCCGCTACAGGCTCCACCCTTTTCATTGAGCCAATGGCCATCATCAAACTGAATAACGAAATGCGGGAGCTGGAAATCCAGGAACAGAAGGAAATTGAAGCTGTGCTCGCCTCCCTGAGCAATCAGGCTGCCCCCTTCACGGAGGATCTGCGCATCAATATGGAGCTTTTAGCCCAGCTGGATTTTATTTTCGCAAAAGCTGCCCTGGCCCGCCGTTACAAATGCAGCGCACCCGTATTCAACAACCGGGGATACATCCACATTAAAGACGGACGCCATCCTCTCTTGGATCCTCAAAAGGTGGTTCCAACCAATGTGTGGCTGGGAAAAGACTTTGATCTTCTCATTGTTACCGGCCCCAATACGGGCGGAAAGACGGTATCCTTAAAGACGGTTGGCCTCTTTACCCTTATGGGACAGGCAGGACTTCACATTCCCGCCTGGGAAGGATCTGAGCTGGCTGTCTTTGATCAGGTTTTTGCAGACATCGGAGACGAACAGAGCATCGAGCAGAGCCTCAGTACCTTCTCTGCCCACATGACCAACATTGTACGGATCCTGAACGAAGCGGATGCCCGTTCTCTGTGCCTTTTTGACGAGCTGGGAGCAGGAACGGATCCCACCGAGGGTGCAGCCCTGGCTATCGCAGTCCTCTCGTTTCTCCACAACATGAAATGCCGCACCATGGCTACCACTCACTACAGCGAGTTAAAAGTATTTGCTCTCAGCACTCCCGGAGTGGAAAATGCCTGCTGCGAGTTTAACGTAGAGACACTGCAGCCTACCTACCGCCTGCTGATCGGTATTCCCGGAAAGAGCAATGCTTTTGCCATTTCCCAAAAATTAGGACTTCCTCAGTACATCATCGACGATGCAAAGTCCCATCTTCAGGCAAAAGACGAATCCTTTGAGGATCTGCTGGCCAGTCTGGAAGAAAACAGGATCACCATTGAAAAGGAACAGGAGGAGATCAAAGCCTACAAAGAGGAAATCTCCTCACTGAAACAACGCTTAACCCAGAAGGAGGAGCGTCTGGACGAGCGCAAGGATAAAATCCTCAAAAATGCCGCGGAGGAAGCGCAGCGCATCCTTCGGGAGGCAAAAGAAACAGCAGATCAGACCATCCGGGAGATCAACCGCCTTGCTTCCAGCTCCGGCGTGGGCAAAGAGCTGGAAGCAGAACGTGCAAAGCTGCGGGATAAACTGAAAAAGACAGATGAAAAACTGGCAGTGAAGCCAAAAGGCCCAAGCCAGCCTATTTCACCAAAGAAATTAAAGATCGGGGACGGAGTGAAGGTTCTGTCCATGAACCTAAAAGGCACGGTCAGCACTCTTCCCAATGCAAAGGGCGATCTGTACGTCCAAATGGGTATTCTCCGCTCCCTTGTAAATATCCGGGATCTGGAGCTCTTAAATGAAAAGGATATAAGCGCCACTCTGGGAGACGGCCGCTCTGTAAGCTACGGCGGACGGGCTGTCAAAAGCCGGGGAAGCGGAAGCAGCCAGATCAAAATGTCCAAGTCTTCCTCTGTTTCTTCTGAGGTAAACCTGATCGGCATGACCGTGGATGAAGCCCTTCCCACCATGGAAAAATATCTGGATGATGCCTATCTGGCCCATCTGCAGACCGTCCGGGTGGTTCACGGGCGGGGAACGGGAGCTCTCAAAAATGCGGTTCACAAGCGGCTGCGCCAGCTGAAATATGTAAAAGAATTTCGTCTGGGACAGTTCGGCGAAGGGGATTCCGGTGTGACTGTAGTGACATTTAAGTAAGGAGGACATAATACTGTGGCAGAAAAACAGAGAATCCTGATCGTAGACGACGATTCAAATATTGCAGAATTGATCTCCCTCTATCTCATGAAGGAGTGTTACGAAACCATGATCGTGGGAGACGGCGAGGAAGCCCTTCGGGTTTTCCCCTCATTTAAGCCCCATCTGGTGCTCCTTGATCTGATGCTCCCTGGCATAGACGGCTATCAGGTATGCAGGGAGCTTAGGGCTTCCTCCCAGGTTCAGATCATCATGCTATCTGCGAAAGGAGAGATTTTTGACAAGGTGCTGGGACTGGAGCTGGGAGCCGATGATTACATGATCAAGCCCTTCGACTCCAAAGAACTGGTTGCCAGGGTCAAAGCGGTTCTGCGCCGTTACCAGGTGATCCCCGCCTCCCCATCTTCCTCATCAGGCCAGCAGGGGGAATATGTGGAATACCCGGATCTCATTGTAAACCTGACGAATTATTCCGTGATCTACCAGGGACACTCGGTGGAGATGCCCCCAAAAGAGCTGGAGCTTCTCTATTTCCTTGCTTCTTCCCCTAACCAGGTGTTTACCAGGGAACAGCTGCTGGATCACATATGGGGATACGAGTACATAGGGGATACCCGTACTGTAGACGTCCACATCAAACGCCTGCGTGAGAAGATCAAAGATCATGCCAGCTGGTCCATCTCCACTGTTTGGGGCATAGGATATAAATTTGAGGTGAAACGATGACCCGTTCCCTCTATTTCAAATTTATACTGGGATACCTGATCTTTGGACTTTTGGGTTTTTTTTCCATTGCCACCTTCTCCTCAAAAATGACCCGGGATTATCTCTTTCAGAGCAAGGCAGAAGCCCTTTATGACGAGGCCAGCGCCATCGCTTCCTCCTGCAGCTCCATGTACAAGGGAACCAGCCAGGATTCGGCGGAAACCGCAGCCCAAATACAGGCCCTGTCCCACTATCTCCGCTCTGAGATCTGGATCGTCAACCGTCAGGGAACCATTGTCCTTGACAGCCTGTCAAACTCCCGGATCCAGTCCGTAATCGAAGGCTTTGATCCAACCTCCACAGGAAGCCGCTCCTATACCGTTGGAACATACTATAATATGTTTCCAAGCGATGTGCTCAGCGTATCCGCCCCCATTACCGGTAACTACAATACTTACGGTTATGTGCTGATCCATCTGCCTATAAGTGAGATCGGCCAGTCCCAGAACGGGATCCTGACTATCCTTTACATTACCTCTGCCGTAGTGTTCGGCCTGTCCCTCATCATCCTGCTGGTGTTTACCCAAACCGTGTACCTTCCCCTCCGGAAGATCACGGTAGGGGCAAATGAGTATGCCGCCGGCAATCTGGACTATCGAATCGATGTAAAAACACATGACGAGATGGGATACCTGTCGGACACCTTAAACTATATGTCCGATGAGCTGAATAAGATGGAAGAATACCAGAAAAATTTTATCGCCAATGTATCCCACGACTTCCGTTCTCCCCTTACCTCCATCAAGGGATACCTGGAAGCCATACTGGACGGAACCATTCCCCCGGAATTGTATGAAAAATATCTGTCCCGCGTGATCTCAGAGACAGAACGGCTCCATAAGCTGACGGAAAGTATGCTGACCTTAAATTCCCTGGACGCCAAAGGCTATCTGTCCCGGACCAATTTTGACATCAACCGGGTCATCAAAGATACCGCCGCTTCCTTTGAGGGAACCTGCGGTGCAAAAAATATCCATTTTGAACTGACCTTTTCTGATGATATTCAGATGGTTTTTGCAGACCTTGGAAAAATACAGCAGGTAATGTATAATTTAATTGACAATGCAATTAAATTCAGCAATAATGACTCGGCTATCTATATCCAGGCAACTGGACAGTACGAAAAAATTTTTGTATCCGTAAAGGATACTGGCATCGGGATTCCCAAAGACAGCCTGAAAAAGATATGGGAACGCTTTTACAAGACGGATCTGTCCAGAGGAAAGGATAAAAGAGGCACAGGCCTGGGGCTCTCCATCGTAAAGGAGATCATTCAGGCCCACGGGGAAAATATAGACGTAGTCAGCACAGAGGATGTGGGAACCGAATTTATCTTCTCCCTCCCCCGCTCTACCAATCTGTAACAGCCCCATCCATGCTCCTGAATCTTCATAAGGCAGACACCCGATACTTTTTGTCCGTTTCACACGGACAAGAAGATGGTTGGCTGAACTGTAACGGATTTTCTGAAAATAGTTGGAAATACCATCAAATATAAAAGGAGGAATAAGAATGAACCTAAAGAAAAAAATAAGTGCTGCTCTTGTGGCGGCAGCAGCCTTCTCCTGCCTCATGGCTCCCTCTGCCTTTGCTGAAAAAAAAGAAAAGGTAGGAAAGGTAGAGCTAGTGATCGAATCTGATATCCGTGAGGGCTCTGAGGGCGGAGATCTGGAGATTGAGGCAAAGGGTGACAACACAGACCGCTACTACATTGATTCCTGGGAGATCACTAATGATACAGGCGAGGCATGGCGCGAATCCACTCCCCCTGAGGTAGAGATCACACTGGGGGTGGAGGATGAGGAATTATATTACTTTTCCAGCACCTCCAACAGCAATGTAAAACTCACCTTAGCTTACAACGCCAAACGCCATTTTGACAGGGCAAAGGTACTTGATGTAAAGAAAAAAGACGGGGGTGCGACTCTGATCGCCACCATTCAGCTGATCTTCGACGATGATGCTGACATGAGCCAGCCCACTCCTCCCTCCGGCTTAAAGTGGGATGACTCCCACAATGGCTCTGGTTCCTGGGCAAATGTAACATCTGCCAAATATTACCAAGTTCAGCTGATCAAAAACGGTGCAGCCACTGGAGAAATCCATGATATTTACAACATGAGCTATGATTTTAAGAAGCAGATCACTTCTGCTGGAAATTATCAGTTCCAGGTCCGCTCCATCAAGGCCAGCAATAATGCAAAGAGCAGCTGGACCCGTTCTGAAACCTGGGCTGTCACGGATGCCGATGTGATCTCCCTTGGAAATACTCTGTCTGTGTCCGCTTCCTCATCCGACAGCGGATGGAAAAAAGCCGCGGACGGCGTCCGCTGGTGGTGGCAGAATGAGGATGGCTCCTACATTGCCTCCGACTGGAAAAATGATAACGGCCAGTGGTACTATTTTGACGCCGAAGGCTACATGGCTACTGGATGGATCGAAGTAAACGGCAAGCATTACTATATGGATCCCGCTTCCGGAGCAATGTTTGCTAACCAGCGTACACCGGATAATTTCTGGGTAGATACCACAGGTGCATGGATTCCAGGAATGTAAATAACTGTAAACAACTGCAAAAACGCCTCCAATGACCAGATATGACTCTGACCATTGGAGGCGTTCTTTGATGCATTGAATATCGATGCATTTCCATTTTCCCTACAGGACTAATCTGGCAGCCCCATAGATCCCCGCGTCATTTCCCAGGGTAGCTAACCCCAATTTCCCTTTATTTTTGGAAATAGGAGTAAAATATTCATAGTGTTTGCGGATCACATCCAGAAGAAAGGAACCTGCTTTTGATACACCGCCCCCAATGATAAAAATATCCGGATCCACCATCATAGCACCTGCTGCCAGCGTCAGTCCCAGATAACGCCCTACAACGTCCATGACCTCAAGGGCCAGCTCATCTCCCTCTTTGGCTGCGTCTAACACGTTCTTGGCGGAAACCTCAGAGCCATATGCCCGAAGGGCGGAAGGAAGATCGCTGCTTTCCATTTTCCTTCTTGCCTCCCTGGCAATCCCTGTAGCGGAAGCCACCTGCTCCACGCATCCCACTCCTCCGCAGTTGCAGTGCTCCCACTCCTCGTCCCGCACGTGGATATGACCAATCTCACCGCCCAGTCCATGGCTTCCCGCAACAATCTTCTCATCGATGATTACAGCTCCTCCCACACCGGTTCCCAAGGTGAGCATCACCACATTCTTATACCCTTTGGCCCCTCCCTGCCACATTTCTCCCAGAGCTGCCACATTTGCGTCGTTTCCGCTTTTGACCGGAACATGATCCAAAAGCCCGGATAACTCCTCCTGGGGATTACAGTTATGCCAGCCCAAATTAACACAGATCTCCACTGAGCCATCTGGCAGGACAGGCCCTGGCACACCCATGCCCACGCCTGCTATATCCTCTTTCAGATCCAGACCTCTTTCCTCCATCTTTTCCCGAATGGAGCGGGCCACATCAGGAAGGATATTTTTTCCTCCCTCCTCCTTGCATGTTCTGACTTCCCACTTGTCCAGAAGCTCCCCTGTGACCTCGAACAGCCCTATTTTCACAGAAGTCCCTCCAATATCAACTCCAATGCATTTTGTCCCCATGGTATATTGCTCCCTTTCTGCCCTTTTTATATTTTT